>Ga0207708_10001198_pt1 | contig 19564 bp, 21 predicted proteins | sample KBSK5101metaG_FD_184340 | JGI IMG/M metagenome (GOLD analysis project Ga0207708, IMG submission 184340) | Corn, switchgrass and miscanthus rhizosphere microbial communities from Kellogg Biological Station, Michigan, USA - KBS K5-10-1 metaG... | ecosystem: Host-associated > Plants > Roots >...
TCCTAAAGCGGGAAGACAACCTGCCTGACACCACCGTTCACATCAAGCCGCCGTTGATCCACAACCCTCGGCACTTCGACCAAGCCAGCCTGTTCATCGGCAGCTCCGGCTCCTATGCCCGGCGTAGCCCCAGAAGACCGCACCGCCCACGCTGAGAACCCGGTGAGAAGCAGAGGAAGACGCCCGCTTCCGCTTGGATCGCTACTTGCGACGGCGCCGGCGCATCAACGCTGAGCTCCTGGTCCCTCCCGAGGATGCGGAAGAGGTACGTCTCGAGCAGAGACGAAGCGCGAGTCGAGACCCCTCTGCTTCTCCGCCAGTACTTCACGCCGCTCCGCGCGGAGACCTCTTAAGCGCGGCAAGCGGGCGTCCCGGCGCACGGCTCGTAGGCACATGTACAAGCGGCGCCCAAAGGGTGCCCATTTGCAGCAAACACAACGCTCCTACCTCGGAAGCCGGCGTCGCGGCGCGGGTGTCGTCGTGGTCGGGCTGCCGTGGGACCGCGTGGGACGCGCGCTCCCTGGCAGGGCGTTGGCGCTCCCTGGCAGGGCCGGGGGTTCGCCGTGCGGCCCGCCGTGTGGCGAAGCTCACGGCGCTAAGCGAGGCCTTGTGGTGCATTCGGACGATGACGAACTACGCCCATCTACGCCGACGCTCCGTGATGGGAGCGCTGGCCCTGGCGGCCGCGCTGGCCATCGCGGTCGGCGGCCTCGCGCCTGTGGCGAATGCCGCGCCCAAGACCAGCAACGGCGGAGGCACCTCCCCACAGACCTAGGCTCGCCGCCCCTCGTACGTTCCTACGCCGTTCGCAGTCCCTGACCCCGCCCGCGCCACAGGGGCCACCCTGCACTACACGCGCGGGCGGGGATCAGAGTTGGAGTCGCCTACGTGAGGACGGCGAAGGTGTCCGTCGCTGTTGTCGTCATACAGGTCCCCGATACGCGACCCTGATAAGCGCCGTCTCGCTGCCACGGGGGACTCGGCCACCTTCCAGTCGTGGGCGAAGAGCTTGGTCAGGCGACTGTACGTCATGCGCTTGTCCCGGAGGGTCGTTGGTCCGCTGGCGGACACGGTCAGCCGACCCGGGCCGATGACGGCGCGCGCTACGAGTCGTTGACGGCGTCCTCGAGGCTCTGCGCGTCCTTGCTGACGTTCGCGACGTCGGCCTGGAGTTGTGAGACCAGGGCGACGAGCCCCTCGACGTTGCGGGCGTTGACGTTCTGGACCTTGTCGTTGACCTCGTTGATCGTCCCGCTGAAGTGCTTGAGGTCGGCGATGAGCTTCTGCTGCTCGTCCTTGGCGCCGCTCGGCGGCTTGAGCGTGCCGAGCTTGTCGGTGAACGTCTTGACCGCCGCGTCGAACTTCTTCGCCGCCGTCTCGAACTGCTGCGGCGACTGGGCGGCGGCCAGGATCGTGCCCGCGCCGCGGGCGTTGGTCTGGAACTGCTGCGCCGCCTGCGTGACCTGCTTCGTGTAGTCGTTGTTGCCGCCGCCACAGCCGGCGGCAACGAACGCCGCGCCGAGCGCCGCCGCGACAGCGACTGCGGCGAGGCGCGAGCGAAGAGCCGTCATCGCTCTGCACCGTATAGGAGGGCGAGACCAGCGTGAGACCGTCTCAGACTGGCGTGGGCCCTGCCCGGGCGTACTTTCGCCGTCGTTCTCAACGCGACGCCGGGGGTGTCAACCGGACATGATCTACGTCACACGCAATCCGCTTTGGTGGCTCGTCGGAACCCCACCGTCTTCTTAGCTCCGCCTTGCCTTCGCCGGGGTAGCCTTTGTCCGTGCCCCGTCGCCAGATCTGGCTCCTGATCGCCGCCGCCGGCTGTGCCGTAACGGCGGCGCTCGTCTACCTGGGCGTGACCCTGTCGTCGCGGGTGCAGTTCGTCGACGCCGCCGCCGATCATGGCTTCATCGGCCTGCGCCGGCCCTCGCTGGTGCCGATCGCCCAGACCGTGGCCCACTCCGTCGATCCGGTCCCGCTCCTGGTCATCGCTCTCGTGCTGATGGGCATCGCGGTCGTGCGCGGCCGCTACCGCGTCGCGGCGGCGGTGGCCGTGATCCTCGTCGGGGCCAACGTCACTACCCAGCTCCTCAAGCCGGCGCTGGCCCACGAGCGCTTTGCCGACTGGCTCGGCCACGGCCAGATCAACCCGGCCTCGTGGCCGAGCGGCCACTCGACCGCCGCGATGGCGTTGGCGCTGTGCGCGGTGCTGGTCGCGCCAGCCCGCCTGCGTTCGGTCGTGGCCGCACTCGGCGCCGTGTTCGCGGTGGCGATCGCCTACTCGCTCATCACCCTGGGCTGGCACTGGCCCGTGGACGTGCTCGGCGGCTTCCTGGTTGCGGCGACGTGGACGCTCGTGGCCATCGTCGGCCTGCGCGAGGCCGACGTGCGCTGGGCGGCCGGTACCGGCCGCGACGCCGCCCGGCGCGTGCGCGACGCCCTGGCCCCGCCCGCGGTCGCCGCCGCCGCAGCGGTGGTCGTGCTGACCCTGATCGTGGTCATTCGACCGGGGGCGCTCGACTACATGGCCGAGCACCCCGCCGCCCTGACCGGTGCGGTGGCGATCGCGGCGCTCGGCACGGCGCTGGCCACCGGCCTGACCCTGGTCCTGCGCCGCTAGGCGGCGCGCAGGGCATTGAGCGCGCTGTCGAGGTCGCTGCCGATCTCGTCGGAGGCGCGCACGCGCGGGCGCAGGTCGGGCTCGAGCGCGATCGCAACCGCCGCGCCCGCAAACGCCGCGTCGCCGTCGGCCACGTAGGCCAGGCCATGCTCGCCGGCGCCCAGGGCGAGGCCGCAGAGCAGCGCGGTCTCGGCGTCGCCCTGGCGGCGCAGGATGCCCAGCGGGCCGGCCTCGAGCGTGCTCAGGGCCGAGGTCACACGCGCCGCGGGCTCGGTGGCGCCGCCGGTGCCGACCAGCACGGTGACCCCATCGCCGGCGGCCTTCGCCGCCGCCTCGCGCCCGGCGTCGACCGCGGCCGCGACCTCGCCCACGGGCATGGGCTCGTCGTCGGCACTGGAGCGCTCGGCCACCACGACGCGCTCGACCACGCGCGGCTCGGACCCGAGGCAGCCCGCCAGCCAGGCCGCAAGCTCGCTCGCCCCCGGCGCGGCGGCGTCGGGGTCGAAGGGCCGGATGGGGATCGGCGGCCGGGGCGGATGCCCGCCGCTCACGTGCGGCTCGCGCCCGGCTCCCACAGCGGCTCGTCGCCGCGGTTGGCCCCGCGGGCGAGGATGAACAGCAGGTCGGAGAGCCGGTTGAGGTAGCGGACGACCTCGGGGTTGAGCTCGTCGCCGACCTCGATCGCGCGGCGCTCGGCGCGGCGGCACACGGTGCGACAGACGTGGAGCTGGGCCGCGGCGGCGTTCCCGCCCGGGAGCACGAACGAGCGCAGCTTCGGCAGGGCGTCGTTGACCTCGTCGCAGCGCTGCTCGAGCCATTCGGTCTGGTCGGGGCTGATGCGCAGGCGCTCGCGCTCGGCGTCCTTGTCCTCCGGCACGGAGATGTCGGCGCCGAGGTCGAAGAGGTCGTTCTGGACCCGGCGCAGCCAGCCGGCGTACTGGGTCGGGAGCTCGGGCGCGGTCAGCGCGAGGCCGATCTGGGCGTTGAGCTCGTCCAGCGTGCCGTAGGCCTCGATCCGCGGGTGCGTCTTGGGCACCCGGCTCATGTCGCCGAGATGGGTCTCGCCGCCGTCGCCCAGGCGCGTGTAGATGCGGGTGAGGTTGACGGTCATGGACGAGCCTGAGTCTAGGGTCCGGACGGTGCGACGACTGGCGCTGATCGCGATCACGGGCCTGTGCCTGGCCGGCTGTGGCGCCTCGGCCGGCCGCGGGGCCGGGCCGGTGAGCGTGGTCCGGACCGCGGACTTCGGGGCGCGGGCGCTGGGGCCGGTCCGGGTGGTCCACGCGTCGGCGCGCGAGCCGCTGGCGCGGCTGGTGCCGGGGGCGCCGGCGAGGTCGACGTTCCTGAACGGGATCGCGGTCAACCCGGCCAAGACGCAGGTCTACGGCGGCGACCGCGTGTGGCTGGACCGGCACGCGCCGCCCGTGCGCGTGCCCGCCGTGGTGGGCGCGTTCCCCGAGCCGTTCCACTTCGGCAGCGGCGGCAAGCGCTTCCCGGTGCGGATCGAGTGCGCGAGCGTGGGCGACGCCGCCTGTCACACGACCGAGGATCGCCTCGTCGCCGCCGGCGTGGGCACGGCGGCCGTGGCCGGCGTTGGCGGGACCTCCGGCAAGGAGGTGCTGCGGGTCTTGGTGGGCCCCTGGCGCATCGTGGGCGGCGATCCCGCGCTGGAGCAGCTCGGCCGCGGCCCGACGCTGAGCGGGGTGTTCGTCCGGCCGGCGCCTTCTGGCACCGCGATCGCCGTGCTGAACGCCGCCGGTCAGACGGTGCGGACGCTCGGCCCGGGGGACGGCCTGGTGGCCGCCACGCGCATCGGCGACCAGCAGCCGACGTGGGCCGTCACCGGGGTCGACGAGGCCGGCGCGCTGGCCGCCGCGCGGGCCCTGAGCCCCGGCGCGCTGCGCGATCGCTTCGCCGCCGCGGTGGTCGCCGGGCGGGGCGTCGTCTCGGTGCCCTAGCGAGTAGGCTTCCCCGCTCGAGCGACGGTGCGAGGAAGCCGGTGGGAATCCGGCGCGGTCGCGCCACTGTGACCGGTCATGTCGGCCGGGAGCCAGGAACTCGGGCCGCCGCTCAGATCCGCTGACCGGGACGCGCAATCCCGAGGAGGTTTCATCCCATGTCCGACGTCGCCGCCGCTCCGCCTTCGGTCTCGCCCGAGGCGATTCACCCGCCCAAGATCTCCCTCCACGAGATCTGGCCCTGGGCGCTGCTGGCCTTCGCGCTGCTCGCGCTCATCTACTTCGTCGGCGTCGACGAGGGCGCGGCGTCGATGGTCCCGGGGAGCTCGATCCACGAGTGGGTGCACGACGGCCGGCACCTCCTCGGCTTCCCCTGCCACTAGGCGCGGGCGGACATGCTGCGGACCCTGCTGATCTGCGGGCTCCTCGCCGGCATCGCCGGCGGGCTGCTCGCAACCGGCTTTGCCGAGATCGCCGGCGAGCCGGCCGTGAACAAGGCCATCGCCTTCGAGGAGCAGCGCGACAAGGCCGAGGGCGTCGCTCCCGGGCCCGAGCTCGTGCCCCGCGACATCCAGCGCAGCTTCGGGCTGCTGACCGCCGCGGTGGTGTACGGGCTGGCGCTGGGCGGCCTGTTCGCGCTCGTATTCGCGTTCGTGTATGGCCGCGTGGGCAAGGCGAGCCCGGCGCGAACGTCGCTGTGGTTGGCCGCGGGGGCGTTCGTGACCGTGTTCCTGGTCCCGTTCGTGAAGTACCCCTCCAATCCGCCGTCGATCGGCAACCCGGACACGATCGACAGGCGCACGGCGCTCTACCTGACGATGGTGGCGATCTCGCTGCTGGCGGCGGTGGCGGCCGCGCGGCTGCGTGTGGCGCTGGCGCGGCGCATGTCCGGAGGCCACGCCACGCTGCTGGCGATCGCGGCCTACCTGGTCGTGGTGATCGTGGCCGGCCTGGCGCTGCCCGGGATCCACGAGGTGCCCAAGGGCTTCCCGGCCACGACGCTGTTCAACTTCCGCGAGGCGTCGGTCGGCATCCAGCTCGTGCTGTGGACGACGGTCGGGCTGATCTTCGCGGTGCTGGCGCCGCGGGTCATGGCTGGGAAGACGATCTTCCCGCGCCGGTCATCGGCGCCGGAGCGGGTCGCCGCCACCAGGGAGTGAGTGCGCTGGCGGCCGACCGCTGCCCGGGCGTGCGGGTCCTGCACCAGGCCGAGGACGGGGCGCTGGCCCGGATCCGCGTGCCGGGCGGGCGGGTGGCCGCCGCGCAGCTGCGGGCGGTGGCCGATGCAGCGGCGCTGGGGAGCGGGCTCGTCGAGCTGACGTCGCGGGCGAACCTGCAGCTGCGCGGGTTGCCCGACGATGCGGGGCCGGAGCTGGTGGGGCGGATGGCCGCAACGGGGCTGCTGCCCTCGCCGGCGCACGACCGCGTGCGCAACCTGCTCGGCAGCCCGCTGGCGGGGCCGGACGCCGATGCGGCGCTTTCGGCACTCGACCGGGGACTGTGCGCTGACCCGGCGCTGGCGGCGCTGCCGCGGCGGTTTCTGTTCGCCGTCGACGATGGCAGCGGCTTGGCGCTGGATCCGGGGACCGATGTGGCCTTGGTGCCGGCGGCGAGTGGGTTTGCGCTGGCGCTCGCGGGGCGGCTCACGTCGGCGGCTCGGGCATCCACGGACCTGGCGCTGGACGCGGCGCGCGCGTTCCTCGCCGTGCGCGGGAGCGCGTGGCGGATCGCGCAGGCGCCCGGCGGGGCCGACGCGGTGGCGGAACGGATGGGCCTGACGCTGGGGGCGACGGTCGGCGCCCGGTCGACGCTCGCCCCCGGGGCCCGCCGGCTCGACGACGGCCGCTTCGCGGTCACGGCCATGGCGCCGCTCGGGCGGCTGGACCGCGACACCGTCGCCGCGCTGGCCGGGCTCGCGGACGAGGTGCGGGTCTCGCGCTGGCGCACGCTCACCGTCCGCGGCGTGGCCGAGGCCGAGGTGGCGCCGCTGCAGCGCTCGCTCGACGAGCTGGGCCTGGTCGTCGCGCCGGATACGGGCTGGACGCGCCTGTCGGCCTGCCCCGGCGTCGGCGGCTGCGCGAAGGCGCGCATCGACGTCCGCGGCGCGGCTCGGCGGCGCGCCCGCGTGCGCAGCGCCCGCGCCGGCGCCGAGCACTGGTCGGCGTGTGAGCGGCGCTGCGGCGAGCCGCGCGACGCCGCCGTCTCCGTCGTCGCCACGCCCGAGGGCATCGTCGTGACCGCCGGTGGGGGCGAGCGGCGGGTCGACTCGACCGAGCAGGCGCTCGAAGCGGTGGGCGCGTGATCGCCTACCTGCGCGACGGCGGCGAGATCTACCGCCAGTCCTTCGCCACGATCAGGGCCGAGGCCGACCTGGACGGGCTCGACCCCGTGCTCGCCCGCGCGGTCGTGCGCATGATCCACGCCTGCGGGATGGTCGACCTCGTCGACGACGTGGCCGCGTCGGCCGGCTTCGCGCGCGCCGCCACCGAGGCGCTGCAGGCCGGCGCCCCGGTGCTGTGCGACACCGCGATGGTGGCCGCGGGGGTCACGCGCGCCCGCCTGCCCGCCGACAACGACGTCGTGTGCACGCTGGGCGAGCCCGGGATCGCCGGCCTCGCGCAGTCCCTGGGCACGACGCGCTCGGCCGCGGCGCTCGAGCACTGGCGCGACCGGCTCGCGGGCTCCGTGGCCGTCGTGGGCAACGCGCCGACGGCGCTGTTCCGCCTGCTCGAGCTCGTGGCCGAGGGCGCGGGGCGGCCGGCGGCGGTGATCGGCGTGCCGGTGGGGTTCGTGGGCGCCGCCGAGTCCAAGGTCGCGCTGGCCGAGTCCGACCTCGAGTGGCTCGTGGTGCACGGGCGGCGCGGCGGCAGCGCGATCGCCGCCGCCGCGGTCAACGCGCTGGCGAGCGAGCGGGAGTAGCGCGTGGCGGGCCGGCTGTTCGGCGTCGGCGTGGGTCCCGGGGACCCGGAGCTGGTGACGCTGAAGGCCCGCCGGGTCATCGGCGCGGTCGACGTGATCGCCTACCCGACCGCCGGCCACGGCCACAGCGTCGCGCGCGGGATCGCGGCGCCGTACTTCCGCGGCGACCAGCTCGAGGCGCCGCTGACCTTCCCGGTCACCACCGGCGAGACCGACCACCCCGGCGGCTACGAGGCCGCCCTGCGCGAGTTCTACGACCTGTGCGCGGCCGAGATCGCGCGCCACCTGGACGCCGGCCGCGACGTGGCCGTGCTGTGCGAGGGCGACCCGTTCTTCTACGGCTCCTACATGTACATCCACGACCGCCTGGCGCCGCGCTACGCGACCGAGGTGGTCCCGGGCGTGACCTCGTTCTCGGCCGCCGCGGCCGCGGCGGGCACGCCGCTGGCGCGCCGCGACGACGTGCTCACGATCCTGCCGGGCACGCTCGACCCCGACGTGCTGGCGGCCCGGATGCGCATGAGCGACGCGGCGGTGGTGCTGAAGCTCAGCCGCGAGTTCGACGGGGTCCGCGACGCGGCCGAGCGGGCCGGCGTGGCCGAGCGCGGCGTCTACGTCGAGCGGGCGAGCACGGACAGGCAGCGGGTCGAGCCGCTGCGCGACGTGCACGACGCCCCGCCCTACATGTCGCTGCTGCTCGTGCCGGCGGCGGTCGCCGGGGCCAACGGGCATCGCGGCGGCGGCGTGGTCTCGGTCGTCGGGCTCGGCCCGGCGGGACCGGACTGGCTCACGCCCGAGGCGCAGGCCGAGCTCGCGGCCGCCGACGCGCTCGTCGGCTACGCGCCCTACCTCGCGCGCGTGCCCGAGCGACGCGGGCAGCGGCGGGTGGGCAGCGACAACCGGGTCGAGGCCGAGCGGGCACGCGCGGCGCTCGCGCTGGCGGCAGGGGGCGAGCGGGTGGCGGTGGTGTCGTCCGGCGACCCCGGGATCTTCGCCATGGCCGCGGCCGTCCTCGAGGCCGTCGACGAGGACGGCGGCGGCGTCGAGGTGCGCGTGGTCCCGGGGCTGTCGGCCATGCAGGCGGCCGCGGCGCGCGTCGGGGCGCCGCTCGGCCACGACTTCTGCGTGCTGTCGCTCTCGGACCAGCTCAAGCCCTGGGACGTGATCGAGCGCCGCCTGGAGGCCGCGGGCGCGGCTGACCTGGCGCTCGCCCTCTACAACCCGGCCTCGCGGACCCGGCGCGAGCAGCTCGACCGGGCCCGCACGGTGCTGCTGCGCCACCGCGCGCCGGAGACGCCGGTGGTGGTCGCGCGGGCGGTGGGCAGCGGTGAGGAGGCGGTCACGGTGACCACGCTCGGCGGCCTGGACGGCGCCGTCGTCGACATGCGTACGCTGCTCATCGTGGGCTCGTCGACGACCCGCGTGATCGCCAACGGCGCGCAGCCCCCGCGCGTGTACACGCCGCGGCGCTATCCGGCGTGAGCGCGGGCCCACGCGGCGGCCTCGGCGCTCGTGGGGACGGTCGCGACGTGGGCCGGGCGGGGCGGGCGGTCGACGACGATGACGGGCAGGCCGCGCTCGCGGGCGGCGTCGAGCTTGGGGCGCGTGTGGTCGCCGCCGCTGTCCTTGGTCACGACGAGGTCGATGGCGTGGCCGCCGATCAGGGCCCGCTCGCCCTCCAGCGTGTAGGGGCCGCGGTCGAGCAGCAGGCCGCAGCGGCGCGGGAGTGGCGGCTCGGGTGGGTCGACGCAGCGGATGAGGAACCAGGCGTCGCCGTCCGCGAACGCGCGCAGGCCCTGGCGGCCGGTGGTCAGGAGCACGCGCTGGCCGAGGTCTCCGATCTTGTCCGCGGCCTCCGACAGGGTGGCGACGCGGTGCCAACGGTCGCCGGGCTGCGGCGACCAGCCGGGGCGCTCGAGGCGCAGGAGCGGGGTCGCGGTGGTCGCGCAGGCCTGCGCGGCCGAGGCCGAGATCCGCTCCGCGAACGGGTGGGTGGCGTCGACGACGGCGTCGACCGCGTTCTCGTCGAGCCAGCGTGCGAGCGCGTCCGGGCCGCCGAACCCGCCGGTGCGGACCGCGCCGTCGGGCAGCCGCGGGTTGGCCACACGGCCGGCGAGCGAGGTGGTCACGCCGATGCCCTCGGCGACGAGCGCGGCCGCCAGCGTGCGGGCCTCGGCCGTGCCCCCGAGCACGAGGATCACTGATGCCCACCGCCCTGCGCCGCGGCTGGACCACGGGCGCGTGCGCGACCGCCGCGACCACCGCCGCCTATGCGGCCCTGCGCACGGGCACGTTCCCGGACCCGGTGACGATCGACCTGCCCGGCGGGAAGCGGCCCGCCTTCGCGCTCGCGGTCGAGCGCCTCGAGCAGGGCGCCGCCACCGCCGGCGTGGTCAAGGACGCCGGCGACGACCCGGACGTCACCCACGGCGCGCTCGTCCTCGCGACCGTGCGCCACGGCCCGTCCGGTTCCGGGGTCGAGTTCCGCGCCGGTCCCGGGGTGGGCACGGTCACGCTGCCGGGCCTGCCGGTGCCGGTCGGGGAGCCGGCCATCAACCCGGTGCCACGGCGCATGATGCGCGAGGCGGTCGGCGACGCCGACGTGATCGTGGAGATCAGCGTGGAGGGCGGGGAGGAGCTCGCCCGCCGCACCTGGAACCCGCGCCTGGGCATCGAGGGCGGGCTGTCGATCCTGGGCACGACCGGCGTGGTCGTGCCGTACTCGTGCTCGGCCTGGATTGCCTCGATCCGGCAGGGGATCGACGTGGCCGTCGCGGCCGGGCACGAGCACGTGGTCGCCGCAACCGGCGACACGTCGGAGCGGGCCGCGCGCGAGCGCTACCCGCTGCCCGACAGCGCGGTCCTGGACATGGGCGACTTCGCCGGCGCAACGCTCAAGTACCTCGCGCGGCACCCGATCCCGCGGCTCACGTTGGCCGGCGGGTTCGCGAAGCTCTCCAAGCTCGCGGCCGGGTACCTCGACCTGCACTCGGGGCGGTCGCAGGTCGACCTCGACCGGCTCGCCGCGGTGGCCGGGCTGCCGGCGCTCGCGCAGGCCAACACCGCCATGCACGCGCTCGAGCTCGCCCGCCAGGCCGGCGTTCCGCTGGCCGACCGGGTCGCGGCCGACGCGCGCGACGTCGCGCTCGGCGTGCTCGGCGGGGCGCCGGTCGCCGTCGAGGTGCTCGTGGTCAACCGCGCCGGGGAGATCGTGGGGGAGGCTCACCGCGACCGCTGAGCCGAGTAGAGGTGGGAGTCGCGGAAGCCCTCGGCGGACAGCGCCGGCCCGACCAGGATCACTGCCGTGCGGCGCACCCCCGCCGCGCGGGTCGCGTCCGCGATCGTGGCCAGCGTGCCGCGCAGGACGACCTCGTCGGGCCAGCTCGCGCGCGCGACGACCGCCGCGGGGCAGTCGGGGCCGTAGTGCCGGGCCAGCGTTGCCACCACCTCGTCGATGGCCTGGGCGGCGAGGTGGAGCACCAGCGTGGACCCGTGCGCGGCCAGCGCGCTCAGCTCTTCGCCCGGGGGCATCGGCGTCGCGCGGCGCGCGTAGCGGGTGAGGATCACGGTCTGGGCCACGCCGGGGACGGTGAGCTCGCGGCCCAGCGCCGCCGCGGCGGCGGCGAACGCGGGCACGCCGGGGGTGACGTCCCAGGGAATGCCGAGCGCGTCCAGGCGGCGCATCTGCTCGGCCGCCGCGCTGTAGAGCGAGAGGTCGCCGGACTGCAGGCGGGCGACGTCCTCGGCGCGCTGGTAGGCGGCGCGCAGCTCGTCGATGATCGCGTCGAGGGCCAAGTGCTGGGTGTCGACCATGCGGGCGCCCGGCGGTGCGTGCTCGAGCACCGCCCGCGGCACGAGCGAGCCCGCGTAGACGCAGACCGGCGCGCTCGCGATCAGGCGTTGGGCGCGCACGGTGAGGAGGTCGGGGGCGCCGGGGCCCGCGCCGATGAAGTGGACGGTCATGCCTTGGTCACCGCCCACTGGACGACCGGGCGCTGCGCCTGCCAGCCCGTGAAGCCGCCGAGGGGCTCGGCATGGCTGAGCTCCAAGCGGGTGAGCGTGCCACCGCGCTGCGCGCGCGCTTGTATGACGACCACCTCACCCTCGAGCGTGACCGTGTTCGCCACGAGGCGGCCGCCGGTGTGCAGGGCCTCCCAGCACGCGTCGACCAGGCCCGGCGTGGCGACGCCGCCGCCGACGAACACGGCCTCGGGCGGCTCGAGGGTCGCGAGCGCGTCGGGCGCCTTGCCTCGTACGACCTCCAGGCGCGGCACCCCGAGCTGCCGGGCGTTGCGCGCGATGCGCTGCGCCCGGTCGTCGCGCTCCTCGATCGCGACGGCGCGGGCAGTGGGCTCGGCCCGCAGCCATTCGATGCCGATCGAGCCGCTGCCCGCGCCGACGTCCCACAGCAGCGCGCGCGGGAGCGGGGCCAGTGCCGCCAGCGTGGCCGCGCGCACGGACCGCTTGGTCAGGGCGCCGTCGGTGTCGTAGGCCTCGTCGGGCAGGCCGGGGACGCGGGGAAGGAGCGGCGTGCCCTCGGCGGCGACGCACTCGATCGCGACCGCGTGCAGCGGGTCGACGGCGCGGTCGCCCAAGGAGTCGGCGGTGCCCTCGGTGAGGCGCTCGTTCGGGCCGCCGAGCTGCTCCAGGACCACGAAGCGACTGGGCCCGTAGCCGCGGTCGACGAGCACGGCGGCGGCGCTCGCGGCGTTTCCGAAGACCACGACGCGGCGCCGCGGCTGCAGCACCCGGGCGAGCGCGTCGGGGGAGCGGCCGACGATGGTGACGAGGTCGACCTCGGCCTCGGGCCAGCCGAGGCGGGCGCAGGCGTAGGCGAACGCGGAGGCGTGGGGGTGGACGGCGAGCTCGACGCCGCGACGGGCCAGGCTCGACCCGATGCCGTGCAGCATCGGGTCGCCGGAGGCGAGCACGGCGGCGCCGTCGTGGCGGCCGGCGGCGAGCGCGTCCACGAGCGGGTCGATGGGGGAGGGCCAGGCGCGCCGCTCGCCGGGCACTTCCGTGGGCAGAAGGGCGAGCTGGCGCTCGGAGCCGATGACGGTGGGCGCGGCCCGCAGCGCATCCCGGGCGGGCTCGCCCAGGCCGGGCCAGCCGTCGGCGCCGATGCCGACGATCGCGATCATGGGCGCCCGTCGTGCGCGGGCGAAGGTGCGCGCTCGGCGCCCGCCGTCGCCGCTCCGCGCTGGGCCACGGCGCCCGCCCGCACGGCCGCAAACACGGCGTAGGCGATGTCGCCGCCGACGCGCGTGGCCGGGCCCGCGAAGGCCACGCTCGCACCCGGCAGCGCGGCGACGCAGAAGGCGTCGGTGGCGGTGCCGGTCGCGGGGCCTTCGGCGTTGGTGGCCGCGATGCCGGCCGCGGCGAGGGCCTGCGCCTTGGCCTCGATGGCGGTCTGCGCCGCGCCGGCCAGGCCGGCGTCGGTGAGCGCGGCGTCGACGAGCACGAGCAGGTTGATCGTGCCCGCGGCGACGGGCCGCGGCCGCGTGCCGGCGGCGGCGAGCGCGTGGCGGACGCCGACCGTGGCGACCGTCGTGGCCGCGCCGTGCCGGGCCTCGTGGTGGTCGGCGACGTCGACCGCGGTGAGCATGCCCACGACCGGCGTCGGCAGCGCGAGCGCGCGGGCGCGCTCGGCCAGGTCGGCGCCGGGGTCGGTGCGCGCGTAGTCGGGCGGCACGGTGGCGTTGAGCCAGGCGCGCGCAGTGCCGAGGCCGCCACCCAGGACGGCCGAGGAGAGCGCGCGTCGCTCGCCGCCGAAGTCGACGACGAGCAGGCCGGGACCCGCTACCCGCACGCCGCCACAGCCTCCTCGAGCGCGCTGGCCAGGCGCGCGTTCTCCTCGGCAGTGCGGGCAGTGATCCGCAGGTGTCCGTCGCCGAGGCCGGGGAACGTCCCGGCCGGGCGCACGGCGATCGACCGGTCGCGCAGGGCCGCCGCCACGCGCGGCCCGTCGGAGACTTCGACGAGGCAGAAGTTCGCGGCCCCCTGCCACGCGCGCACGCCGGCGATCGCGCGCAGGCGGCGGTCGAGGTCCTCGCGCTCCTCCTGCACGCGTGCCGCGGTCGCCGCGAGCGCCTCGGGCCGGCGCGCCGCTGCCGCGAGCGCGGCAAGGGCCAGCGTGTTGGCCGACCACGGCGGGCGCGCCGCCCGCAACCGGGCGGCGAGCGGTGCCGCTGCGACCGCATAGCCCACCCGCAGGCCGGGCACCGCCAGTGCCTTGGTCAGGCTGCGCACGACGATGACGTCGTCGAGGCGCTCGCGCACGAGCGTGCCCGGCTCGCCCGGCACGAGGTCCATGAACGCCTCGTCGACGACGACGACGCGCCCGGGTCGCCGCAGCGCCAGCACCGCCGCCGCCTTGTCGAGCGTGCCGGTGGGCGAGGCCGGGTTGCCGACGATCACGAGGTCGGCGGCGTCCGGGACGGCGCCGGGGTCGAGGGCGAAGCCGTGCTCGGGGTCGCGCAGCACGCGCGCGACCGGCACGCCGTGCGTGCGCAACGCGGCCTCGGACTCCGTGAAGCCCGGGTGGACGCATGCGGCCAACGTCGGGCGCAGCGCGGTGGGCAGGAGCCAGAGCGCCTCGGCGGCGCCGTTGGTGGGGACGATCTCGTCGGGGTCGCGGCCGTGGAGGGCGGCGAGGGCGTTGACGGCGTCGGCCTCGCGCGGGTAGCGGTCGCTGTCGCCGTCGAGTGCGGCGTGCAAGGCGTCGCGCAGCCAGGCCGGCGGGCCGCCGGCGACGACGTTGACGGCGTGGTCGGCGTCGCCGGGACGGAGGTCGGCGTCGCCGTGGTGGCGCAGCTCCGCGGACGCACGCGCCTCCGCGTGCACCGTGAGCGGGCGGCCCGCCACCACGAGCTCGACCCGCTCGGCCGCCGCCGCCAGGCGCTGGACCGCGTCGCCGTGGGTGTCGACCCACGCGCGGGCTTCGGGATCGGTGGGCACGAGGCCGCTCCCGACGTCCTCGGCCACCACGATCACCTCGGCGCTCGCCGCGGCGGCGATGAGCGCGTCCATCTCCACCGGAACCGTCTCGGCCGCGACGCCGGCAATCCACAGCCCCAGCCCGTCGACCAGCGCGCAGTGCGCCCCGGCGACGGCCGCCGCGAGCGAGGCGCCGGCCTCGACCGTCTCCCAGTCCGCAGGCCGCCGCGCCGCGTGCGCCCGGATCCGCTCCTCCATCTCGGCGTCGCTGGCGCGAGCGGTGGCCACGTAGCGAACGCGGAGCGCGGTCGCCGCCGCCAGCGCCTCGGCGCGCGCGCTCTTGCCCGAGCGCGTGCCGCCGATCACCACGGTCAGGCTCATGCCGCGACGGGCAGGGCCGCGCGGGCCAGGCGGCGCGGGATCTCCGGGCGCGCGGCCCAGTGGGTGTGGAGGTAGCTGGCCTGCACGCCGCCGCGCACGCAGCCCTCGTCGCGCTGCACCCCTCCCGAGCGCAGCCGCCAGGCCGGATCCGCGTCGTCGAGCTGCACCGACGAGTAGTGGAACTCGTGGCCTCTGACCGACATGCCCGGGTCCAGCCACGGCGTCCCCGTGAGCGCGGTCGCCTCGCGGTAGCCCAGCGTCAGCCGTCCGGCCATGCGCCCGCGCCCCCGCACCACGCCGCACATCGCATGGCCGTCGAGCTCGTCGAGCAGGAAGAGCAGGCCGCCGCATTCGGCCAGGATCGGTCCGTCGAACGCGCCGATCGCTGAGCGCAGCCGTGCGTTGGCCTCCAGCTCCTCGCCGAACACCTCCGGGAACCCTCCGGCGAGGATCAACGCTCCCGCCCCCTCCGGAAGCCCCTCGTCGGCGAGGGGGTCGAAGGGCACGAGCTCGGCCCCGGCGGCGCGCAGCAGCTCGAGGTTCTCCTCGTAGTGGAACGAGAACGCCGGGCCCCGCGCGATGGCGATGCGGGCGCCGGTGACGACGGGCGCGCCCGGATCCCAGGCCGGGCCGTCGAGCGATGGGGCGTTCCGGGCCAGCGCGAGCACGGCGTCGAGGTCGAGTGAACGGGCGGCAACGTCGGTGAGCGCGTCCAGCGCCGCCCGCGTCACGGCTTCGCGCTCGCCCGCGGGCACGAGGCCGAGATACCGCTCGGGCGCCGCGATCCGCTCGTCGCGTCGCAGCACGCCGAGCACGGGCAGGTCGACCGCCTCGCGCAGCAGTTGCTCGTGGTGGTCGGAGCCGACGCGGTTGAACACGACGCCGGCGACCTCCAGCTCCGGGTCGAAGGTGCGGAACCCGTGCACGATCGCCGCCGCCGACCGCGCCATCGCCGACGCGTCGACCACGAGCACGACCGGCGCCCGCAGCAGCTTGGCCACGTGCGCGGTGGAGGCGAGCTCGCCCCGCCCCGACGCGCCGTCGAACAGCCCCATCACGCCCTCCACCACCGCGACGTCGGCGCCGGCGCCGCCGTGGCGCGCCAGCGGCGCGATCAGCTCCGGCCCGGAGAGGAACGCGTCGAGGTTCCGCCCCGGCCGCCCGGCGGCCAGTGCGTGGTAGCTCGGGTCGATGTAGTCGGGCCCGACCTTGAAGCCCTGCACGCGCAGCCCGCGCGCGCGGAGCGCCCCGATCAGCCCGCACGCGACCGTCGTCTTGCCGGCGCCCGAGCTCGTTCCCGCGACGACGACGCGCGGGATCACCACTCGATCCCCTGCTGCGCGCGGATGCCGGCGTCGAAGGGGTGCTTGACCTTGACCACCTCGGAGACGAGGTCCGCGGCCTCGATCAGCCCCTGCGGCGCGTCGCGACCGGTGAGCACGACGTGCTGGAAGCCCGGCCGGTCGCGCAGCGTGGCCACGACCTCGTCGAGCGGGATCCACTCCCAGTTGATCGGATAGGTGATCTCGTCCAGCAGCAGGAACTCGTACCGCTCCGCGGCGATCGCCCGCTTGACCCCCGCCCAGCCCTCGCGCGCCAGCGCCGCCGACTCGTCCAGGTCCTTGGAAAGCCACGACCAGCCGTCGCCCATCTTCTCCCAGTCGATCCCGCCGAGCTGGGCGGCCGCCTTGGCTTCGCCGACCTTCCACTTGCCCGACTTGACGAACTGGAAGACGCCGCAGCGGTAGCCGCGCGCCCACGCGCGCATGAGCATCCCGAACGAGGACGTGCTCTTGCCCTTGCCCGTGCCGGTGATGACGATCACCAGCGGCCGGTCGCGGGGCTTGCGGCGCCGCGGCTCGGCGCTGCCGCGGTCCTCGGTCATGCCGCCCGCCTCGCCGGCGCGAGCGCGTGCACGCGGCCGCCCGCCGCGGCGGCCAGCGCCCGCGCGTAGCCGAGCCGCACCGGCCCGTCCTCGGTGTCGATCACGTGCACGGCGTCGGCGGCGCGTCCAAGGCGTGTCGCCGCGGCGGCCACGTTCTCGCGCGGCTCGGTCACGCGTCCGTCGGTGAGCACGATCGCGATCGTGCGGCGCCCGCGGGCGCGCGAGGCCTCGCGCCGGACGAGCCGCTCGGCCGCGTCGAGGCCGGCGGCCAGCGGCGTCCTGCCGCCGGTGGGGAGGTCGCCGATGGCGGCGGCGGCGCGCTCGATCGGAGCGCCGGGCGCGACGATCACGGTGGCGGCCTGGTCGCGGAAGGCGATGGCGGCGACCTCGTCGCGTCGCGCGTAGGCGTCGCGCAGCAGGGCGATGAGCGCGCCCTTGACCCGCGCGAGGCGGCGCCGGGCGCCCATCGAGCCGCTTGCGTCGATGACGAGGCACAGCAGCGCGCCCTCGCGGCCGGCGCGGACGTGCTCGCGCAGGTGGCCGGCGTCGGCGCCGAGCAGGCGCGCACGCAGCGTGGCCACGATCGCGAGGTCGTCGGGCTCGAGGGCCGCGGGGCGGCTGTCGATGGCGCCGCCGGCCGGGCTCTTGGTCCGGGCGCGGCGGCCGGTGGGGCCGGCGCCGGCGCCGGCCAGCGCGAGCGCCTCGAGCGGGAGGGCGGCGGCGAGGGGCGCGTCGCGCCGCTCGCGGGCCAGGGCGTCGGGCGTCGGGCGTCGGGCGTCGGAAGCCTCAAGGGGGTCAGACCCCGATGAGGGTGGTTGAGGGTTGCTGGCCGGCTCGTCGCCGTTGCCGGAGGGTGGCGGCCCGCTTCCCTCGGGCGGCGGCTCGTCGTCGTCGCCATCGAGCGCCCGGTCGAGGTCGGATTCCTGACCCCCGTCCTCGCCCAGCGGATCGCGCCGCCGCCGGTGCGACAGCGCCAGCGGGGCCGCCCGGCGCACATGGGCCTCGGTGACCTCGTCGTCGCCCTCCAAGGCGGCCAGCGCCTGCGCCGCGCGCGCGGTGACGATGTCGCCGCGGGCGCCGTCGATCCCCAGCGCCGCACAGGCGCCGGTGATGCGCAGCAGCTCGCGCTCGGGCAGCCGTACCGCGGGCAAGCGCTCGCGGGCGGCGGCGATGCGCTCGCGTTGGGCGGCCTCGTGCGGCCCCCAGCGCGCCGCGAACGCCGCCGGGTCGGCCTGGAAGGCCAGCCGCCGGCGCACGATCTCGGCCCGCTCGGCGGGGTCGCGCGGCGCGCGCACCTCCACCCCAAGCCCGAAGCGGTCGAGCAGCTGCGGGCGCAGCTCGCCCTCCTCGACGTTCATCGTCCCCACGAGGAGGAAGCGCGACGCGTGGACGACCGACACCGCCTCGCGCTCCACCCGCGACACGCCCGACGCCGCGGCGTCGAGCAGCGCGTCGACCAGGTGGTCGGGCAGCAGGTTGACCTCGTCCACGTAGAGGATCCCCTGGTGCGCGCGGGCGAGCAGCCCGGGCTCGAAGGCGCGCTCGCCCGCCAGAGCCCGGCCGAGGTCGAGCGCCCCCACGAGGCGGTCCAGCGACGCGCCCAGCGGCAGCTCGACCAGCGTGGCCGCGCGCAGCTCCGGCTCGCCTGCCACCAACCCCTTCGGCCCGAGCTCCCCGGGCGCGAACGCGAACGGCTCGGCCGCCGCCGCGGTGACCGGCGGCAGCAGCGGCGCCAGCGCACGCACCGCGGTCGACTTCGCCGTGCCCCGCTCCCCGCGCACGAGCACGCCGCCCACGTCGGGCGCCACCGCGTTGACCAGCAGCGCGTCGATGAGCGCGTCCTGGCCGACGATCGCCGACAGCGGGAACCCCGCGCTCACCGGCCCGCCTCCTCCAACTCGCCATCGAGGGCGAGATAGCGGTCACGGATCTCGCCCAGCGTCTCGTCGGGCGGCGAAGCCCACATGCCCCGGTCGGCGGCCTCGAGCAGGCGCTCGGCGATCGCCCGCGCCGCCCACGGGTTGGAGCGCGACATGAACGCGGCCACATCGGGCTCGAGCAGGTAGCGCTGGGCGACCTGCTCGTACATCCAGTCCTCGGCCACGCCCGCCGTCGCGTCGTAGCCGAACAGGTAGTCGACGGTGGCCGACAGCTCGGCCGCGCCCTTGTACCCGTGGCGGATCATCGACGCGATCCAGCGCGGGTTGGCCACGCGGGCGCGGAACACGCGCCGGGTCTCCTCGCTCAGGGTGCGGTTGACCACGCGCGACGGGTCCGACGAGTCGCCCAGGTACGCCGCCGGCTCCTCGCCGCGCAGCGCGCGCACGGTGGCCACCATCCCGCCGTGGTACTGGTAGTAGTCGTCGGAGTCGAGGATGTCGTGCTCGCGCGAGTCGACGTTCTTGACCGCAACGTCGATGCGCGCGAAGCACTCGCGCATGGCCTCGCGCGACGGCGCGCCGTCCAGGCCGCGACCGTAGGCGTGGCCGCCCCAAGCCTCGTAGACCTCGGCGATGTCGCCGTCCTCGCGCCAGTCGCGGGCGTCGACGAGCTGGAGGAGCCCGGCCCCGTAGGTCCCGGGCTTGGAGCCGAACACGCGCGTGGTCGCGCGCCGCCACGCGCCGTCGCCGAGCTCGACGGCCAGGCGCTCGGCGTCGGCGCGCGCGTGCGCGGCGACGTAGTTGTCCTCGGGGCCCTCGTCCAGCGCCGCGACCGTGGCCACGGCGTCGTCGAGCAGCCGCACGAGGTGGGGGAAGGCGTCGCGGAAGAAGCCCGAGATGCGCACGGTGACGTCGACGCGCGGACGGCCGAGCTCGGCCAGCGGGATCACCTCGATCCCGGTGACCCGTGCGTTCTCCGGGT
>Ga0207708_10001200_pt1 | contig 19550 bp, 20 predicted proteins | sample KBSK5101metaG_FD_184340 | JGI IMG/M metagenome (GOLD analysis project Ga0207708, IMG submission 184340) | Corn, switchgrass and miscanthus rhizosphere microbial communities from Kellogg Biological Station, Michigan, USA - KBS K5-10-1 metaG... | ecosystem: Host-associated > Plants > Roots >...
CACCAGGCTGCCGGTGTCGGTGGCGCCGTGGTTCGCGCCGAGGTCGAGGCGGTCGGCCTGGTGGGCGACCCGAAGCTCGAGCTCGCCCAGCCGGTGCCGCAACGCGGCCACCGAGGCCAGGGTCTCGGCCAGTTCGGTGTCGCTGATCGACCACAGCCGCGGGTCCCCGAGCTCGTCGAGGTCGGCGTGGAACCGCGCGACCAGGGCCGCGACCGGGTGCGCCTCGGGTTCACCGAATACCGTTGCCATACAGGGAATTCTGGCATCCGGCACCGACAGTCATGCGCCCATAACCGGGGTTCTGCCCGGCATGTGGACAAGCATTTCCGTTGTTTCTGGAGCGGTCGATGTCGTGGTCTCGACAAGCTCGACCAGCGGTGGGTAGGCCACCGGAGGGACCAACCACCGCCTGCGCCACCCGGGAGTGGACCGCATCCCCGCGCCGTGCTCGAGGAGACCGCTCCGACTCGGGACTCGAGATCCGGGACGGCGGGGTCACCCCGCGTCGGGATTCAGCCCTGGTAGTTCTCCACGGTGGTCGCGTCGCGCACCGACGCGTGGTCGGGGTTCTCCCCGAACTCACGCCGGGCGTCGCGCTGGCGCAACAGGTCCCACAGCTGGTCGAGCTCGACCTCGACCCGGCGGAGCTGCTGATGCTCTTCCTCCTGGCTGATCTCGCCCCGGGCGAGGCGCTCGCGCAGGGCGCGCTCGGAGGCGATCAGATCGGCGATGTGCTGCCGGATGTCGACGTCGGAGGCCATGCGCTCACTGTCCCCGTGTCAAGCTGACTAGGCAACCTCGCCCGCATATCGGGGCAAAAAGGCACGGAAAATCGGACTAATCCGGCACATGACGAAATGTGGCCCCCGCAGCCGTCCGGTCCGTCACTCTCGTCGAGATGATCCGGCGCGTGGTGGGGGCCACGCGGGCCGGCGGGGACAACGGGGGAAAGACACGCGTGGTGCCTGCGATTGCTGCTGGACTGGTGCTCGTGGTGCTGGTGCTCGGCACACGCTTCGTCCCTGCCGGCCATGCCGGGCTCATCGAGCGCTCGGGCAGGTACCGACGCACGCTCCGTCGCCGCGTCGGCTGGGTGGTGCCGTTCGTCGATCACCTCAGGCTGGTCGAGCTCCTGCCGCACGAGCTGGTCCTCGGCGCCGAACCGTTCCGCTCCGGTGACGAGGTGCAGCCGCTGTCCCCGGTACGGCTGCGCTTCCGGGCTGGCCCCGGTGCGCGCGACGTACGAGGTCGAGCACCTACGTCGCGGCATCGAGCACGTCGCCGGCCACGGACCGCGCGAGATCATCGGTGCCGACACCGGTAGCGAGCTGAATGCGGTCACGCCCCGGGCTTCAGCCGTTCGTCGAAGAAGGCCAGCACGCGATCGACCGCCCGCTGCTGCCGGTGGGCCGTGAGAGTCGAGTGGCCACGACCTTCCAGCTCCACGCGGACGAACCTGTCGCCGAGCTCGCGGGTCAGGGTCTCGAAGCGGGTGCCCGTCGCCGGGTCCTTGCGATAGCGCACACCGAGCACGGAGCAACCGTCGCCCGCCCGGCGCTTGACCGTGGCCAGGTCCACAGGGCTCAGGTTGAGGTCGGCCCCGCGGGCCTTGCCGATCGCAAACGGCGCGGAGGGTTGGGCCACGACGGGCGCCGCCACCGCGTCGTCGACCATCATGGCCAGCGCGAAACCGCCGGTGAAGCACATGCCGAGGGCGCCGACACCAGGTCCGCCGAGCTCGGAGTGGAGCTCGCGGGCCAGGCTGCGCAGCCAGGTGGCGATCGGGGCGGTCACCCCCGTCGCGAGCTTGGTGAACTCGCTGCTGACGCACACCTGCCGGAGCGCGGACCCCATCGAGCGTGGGTTGGCGTCGGCTCCTGGTGTGCCGAACAGGTGCGGCATCACGACCGTGAAGCCGGCTGCCACCACGTCCTCGGCGAAGCCGACGACGTCAGCGGTGATGCCCGGGATCTCGTGGATGACCACGACACCGGGACCGGAGCCCTTGCGGTACGTCGGGTGGATCACGCCGGACGCCTCGTGCTCTCCGAGGGTCCAGCCGTCGAGGACGCTCATGCGCGCGAGACTACGCAGTCCGCCAGCACCGGGGAGCCGGCGCGCTCACCGTCGCCGATGGTGGCTTCGAGCCGGACGTCCCGGTCGGCCGACCACGCGCGCACATGGATCGTCTCGCCGGGGAAGACGACCCCGGCGAAGCGTGCCGTGACCCGGCGCACGGCCGCCGCGTCACCGTGGAGGAGGCCGTCGACGACAATCCGGAGGGCGATGCCGAGGGAACACAGACCATGCAGGATCGGCGCCGGGAACCCGGCCGCCTGCGCGAACGCCGGGTCGGCGTGCAGCGGGTTGCGGTCGCCGCAGAGCCGGTAGAGCAGTGCCTGCTGCGGAGTCGTGGCGTACGACGTGTCGAGGTCCGGGTCACGCTCCGGCACCTCGAGCCGGGCGACCGACGGCCCGCGCTCGCCGCCCCAGCCGCCTTCCCCTCGCACGAACATGGACGAGCGGGTCGACCACAGGTCGGTGCCGTCGGCGGCAGTGGCAATGCCCTCTTGCACGATCACCGCCGCGCTGCCCTTGTCCCAGACGTCGGTGATCCGGGTGGTGACCGTGACCGAGCCGCTGGCCGGGATCGACCTGTGGACCTCGATCGTCTGGGTGCCGTGCAGCACGTGAGACAGGTCGATGTCGCAGCCGGGCAGCTCATGTGGCGGCTCCGTCAGGTGGAAGGTGGGAGCCACGATCCCGAACGACGGCAGCACCTGCAGCCGGTCACCCTCGACCGTCCAGCGCAGCGCCTGCGCGGAGAGGTTGTCCCCCGGTGCCGTGCCCGCCCCCACCGCGAGGTGGTAGAGGAGCACGTCGGACTCGGTCCAGGTGAACGCGATCTCCGGCAGGGTCGCGCCGACCAGGACATCGGGGTCGATCGGCATGCGGTCCTCCAGGTTCGAGTCCTTCGAGACGGTTGCGGCGCAACCCTTCGAGACGGGCCCAGAGGGCCTCCTCAGGGACTGCCTCCCAACCAACGCCTAGTCAGGTACAGCGGCGCCGGAGGGTGCCGACGCCCTCGCCGGTGAGGTCGTCGCAGGCGACGCTGCGTCCGGTCATCGCCATCAGCAGCGAGAGCAGCGGGCCTCGTACCTCCGGTCCGTCGCCGTTCTTCCAGTCCGTGTCGGTGGCGGCGAGCCCGAGTCCGGCGACCCGGTTCTTGGCGCCGATGAGGGTGTTCGAGCCCTTGTAGAAGTCCGCCACCTGGCGAACGGAGTGGGCGTCGTACGTGTGGGCGATGCCGAGCGGGCGCCGGATGTCCTCGGCGTGGATCACCGTCTCCCCGAGCCACGAGACCTTCGGTCCGGGTGGGCTGCTTGTGGAGTGCTGGAAGGAGCGGAACGTCGCGAGCGTGTCGGCGGGGGTGGCACCGAGGTGCCGCTGGATGCCCTTCCGGGAGAACTTGGAGAAGCTGAACCCGGCGCCTGCGAAGCCGGCGAAGAACTTCCCGGGGGTCATCTGCGCAGTCGACGCCATGTGTGCCAGCGCGTCACGGACGGTCCATTCGGTGCACAGGGAACGGGTCTGCCAGCGGTCGTCCGCCAGGCCCTCCAGGTCGTCGGCCAGGGCGCCGCGCTCGCGCGCGATGGTGCTCCAGAGGTCACTCATGCCAGAACCGTAGACCGTGACGTGCCCGCCACGGACACCACGCCGTCTCGCACGGGGGGTGCGGATTCCCGGTCGGGCGGCAGCCCTGACAATGGTGCGTGTGACCGACCGCGCCCACGAACCCGACGCATGGCTCGAGGAGCTCGACTTCGAGCTTCGCCCGGGGGAGCCGAGCCACATCGATCGTGACGACGTGCACGCTGTCGAGCGGGCGCAGGCCTTCCGCGACGTGCTCGGCCGGTTCGCGACCGGCGTGGCCGTGGTGACCGCGATGTCCGACGGCGAGCCGGTCGGGATGACCTGCCAGTCGTTCAGCTCGGTGAGCCTGAGCCCGCCACTGGTGCTCTTCTGCCCCGCCCGGACCTCGCGCGCCTGGCCGCTGATCCAGCGCGCGGGCTCGTTCTGTGTCAACCTGCTCGCCGACGGCCAGCACGAGCTGTCCGACGTCATGGCCACCAAGGGCATCGACAAGTTCGCGGACATAGGCTGGGAGCCCACCCCGCGCACCGGTTCGCCGTTGCTGAAGGGTGTGCTCGGCTTCGTCGACTGCACGATCCACGCCGTGCATGAGGCCGGCGACCACTACGTCGTGCTCGGGCGCGTGCAGGAGCTCGAGTCGTACGACGAGGTGACCGATCCGCTGCTGTACTACGAGGGCCGATACCGGAGCACCGGACAGTGAGCCTCAGGGCAGGTGGTGCGTGGCCGGTGTGACCGGGTTGGCGGCGGCCACGTCTGCCATCGCCTCGACGATGTTGCGCAGGTTGACCAGAAGGGCGCCGTACACCGGCCAGTGCAGGGCCGCGAGGTCACGCCGGGAGAGCTCCCGGCACAGCTGGTCGAGGTCAGTCCGGACGGCGCGCAGGTCGTCGTCGCCCGCGTCGATCACCGCGGCGGCGGCCCGGCGGAGCAGGACCAGCCACCGGTCCTTGAACACCGGGTCCCACGCGTCCGAAGTCGCGATCGAGATCGAGAGCGTGCGCGCCATGCTGCGGATCTCGGCAACCGACTGCTCGAGCCGGCGCAGCACCTCGCCGAACGTCGCCGGCTTGCCGGCGCGTCCCCGGAGCCGGCTGCGCAGGTTCAGCCGGGTGCTCTCGCTCGCCTCGTCGACCGCCCGCCAGGCGTGCTCGATGTCCTCGTCGAGGTCGCGCGAGCGAGCGACCCAGTCCTCCGCCTCCTCGGCGTCGCAGCCCTCGGCCAGGCCGGCGGCCATGTCGCGCAGGAGCTCGCCCGCCTTGTCGTCGATCTGGTCCACCTGGCGTGCGGCGGCCCGGTCGTTGAGCGGTGGAAACACCACGAGGTTGACCAGGATGCCGATGGCGATGCCGATGCTCGTATCAACGAGCCGCTCGGCCAGCGTGCCCGAGCTCGTGCTGTAGCCGGTCGTGAGCACGATCAGCGCCGTGGTCGCCACGGCCACGCCCTCGTCGCGGAACACCGGCAGCGACCCGATCACGAAGCCCAGGACCAGGGTGACCGCGAGCGTGGCCACGTTGACGCCGAGCACGCTGCCCACCGCGAAGGCGAGCAGCACCCCCACCACCGCGGCACCCACGGACTGCAGGCCGCGGGTGAGCGTGCGGTAGACGGTGGCGTGCACGGTGAGCAGCGCCGACCACGGCGCCAGGAACGCCTGGTCGTGCCCGGTCACCTCCACCGCCACCACCCAGGCGGCCACGGCCGCGACCACGGTCTTCGCCACCTGCAGCGCGTCGGCCTGGTGAACCGGGTCGGTGACGTGCGCCTTCAGCCGGTGGCCCAGGCCGGTGGTCCCCTCCATGGCCCGGACGCTACGCGGTCGAGGTAGTGACGCGCTCCCTGCTCCACGGTCACGGCGGATCAGGCTCGTTCCGCCTCCAGCGCCCGGATCGCGTCGTGCATGGTGAGCGTCCGCCGGGCCGACTCGACGTGCAGGTTCTCGACCATCCGGCCGTGGTAGCTGACCACCCCGCTGCCCCGGCCTTCCTTCCAGGCCTGCAGGATGCCGCGCGCGTCGTCGACCGCTTGCTCGGACGGTGCGAACGTGGTGTTCGCGCCCTCGACCTGACCCGGATGGATCAACGTCTTGCCGTCGAAGCCGAGCTCGCGGCCCTGTCGGCACTCGGCGAGGAACCCGTCTGTGTCCTTCACGTCGTTGTAGACGCCGTCGAGGATCGCGGTGCCGGTGGCGCGCGCGGCGAGCAGGCAGAGGCCGAGCCCGGTGAGCAGCGGCTGCCGGCCCGGCACGTGCTCGACGTAGAGCTCCTTGGCGAGGTCGTTGGTGCCCATCACGAGCACAGTGAGCCGCTCGGACGCGGCGGCGATCTCCTCGCAGTGCAGCATCGCGTGCGGTGTCTCCACCATTGCCCACAGCTGGGTGCGCTCGGGCGCGTCGAAGTCGGCCATCGCCTCGACCAGCCGGCGCACGGCGTCGGCGGATCCGACCTTCGGCACCACGATCGCGTCCGGTCCGGCTTCGCAAGCGGCCTTCAGGTCGTCCGTGTGCCACTCCGTGTCGGCCCCGTTGACCCGGATCGTCAGCTCGCGGCGGCCGTAGTCGCCCGACGCAGCCGCGGCGCACGCGGCGTCACGGGCGTCGGGCTTGGCGTCGGGCGCGACCGCGTCCTCGAGGTCGAGGATCAGCCCGTCGACCGGGAGCGACTTCGCCTTCTCCAGGGCCCGCCCGTTGGAGCCGGGCATGTACAGGACCGAGCGTCGGGGGCGGAACGTCGATCGTTGGTCGACCGCATCGGAGCTCACGTGGCAACCTCGATCGCGTCGTACTTCCTCTTCAGCTCGGGGTCGACCGCAGCCAGCTGCTCGGCGAGGCGCACCATCACCAGGCACTGCTTGAGCGACGCGTCGTCCTCCATCTTGCCCTCGAGCATCACCGCGCCCGTGCCGTCGCCCATCGCGGCCACCACGCGGCGGGCGTGAGCGACGTCCTCGACGGAGGGGCTGAACACCTTGTTGGCGATCGCGATCTGCCTGGGGTGCAGGCTCCACGTGCCGACGCAGCCGAGCAGGTAGGCATTGCGGAACTGGTCCTCGCACGCGACCATGTCGGCGATGTCGCCGAACGGGCCGTAGTAGGGGTAGATCCCGTTGCTCACGCAGGCGTCGACCATGCGGGAGATCGTGTAGTGCCAGAGATCCTGCTGGTAGGTCTTCCGGCCGGTGGCGTTGATGTCGTCGAGCTCGCCCGAGCGGGGGTCCTGTCGCACCAGGTAGCCGGGGTGGCCACCGCCGACGCGGGTGGTCTTCATCCGCCGGTCTGCCGCGAGGTCAGCCGGGCCGAGGGACAGGCCCTGCATCCGCGGGGACGCCGCGCAGATCTCCTCCACGTTGACCATGCCGCGCGCGGTCTCGAGGATCGCGTGCACCATCAGCGGCTTCTGCAGTCCGGCCTTGGCCTCGAGCTGCGCGAGCAGCCGGTCGAGGTAGTGGATGTCCTCGGCCCCCTCGACCTTGGGCACCATGATCACGTCGAGCCGGTCGCCGATCTCGGCGACCAGCGTGGTCAGGTCGTCGAGCCCCCAGGGGGAGTCGAGCGAGTTGACGCGGGTCCAGAGCTGGGTGGGTCCGCTCCTTGAACCGAGATTGGCTGTTGAGCTGGCGATGTCGACCAGGCCCTGCCGTGCGGCTTCCTTGTTGTCGGCCTTGATCGCGTCCTCGAGGTTGCCGAGCAGGACGTCGACCGTGCCCACCAGGTCGGGCACCTTCGCGGCCATCCTCGGGTTGGACGGGTCGAAGAAGTGGATCGCACGCGAGGGACGGGCCGGGATCTCGGTCAGGGGCGCGGGTGCGCCCACAGCGAGGGGGCGGAAGAAGTCCTTGGCCGAGCGCATGTGGCGGACGCTAGCAGCGGGCCTGGCCACCCGGCTGTGACCCATTCCACCGCGCCCAGGTCATTGCGCCCTCGTCGAGCGCGATCTCGGCATCGGTCTGCGAGGCGGCCTCGGGGTCGTGGGTCGACATCACGACGATCGCGCCGCGCTCGGCCTCGGCCCGCAGGGCGGCGATCATCCGCTCCCTGTTGCCGGCATCGAGGTCGCTGGTCGGCTCGTCGGCCAGCAGCACGTGGGCCTCGGCGGCGAAGGCCCGGGCCAGCGCCACCCGTTGCTGCTGACCCCCGGACAGCTCCTCGATCATGTGCCCGCTCGACTCCTCCAGCCCCACCAGTCCCAGCGCCCGCGTCGTACGACGGGCGGCGTCCGTGGGCCTGACGCCGGCAGCGAGAAGTGGGACCAGGACGTTCTCGTGGGCCGTGAGGGCGTGGGCGAGGGCGTTGCCCTGCGGAACCACCGCGATGCCCAGGCCGGCGGCCTGCTCGCGACTGGTGACCGGAGTGTCCCCGAGATGCACGGTGCCGTCCGAGGGTGCGAGGGCGCCGGCCAGCGCCCAGAGCAAGGAGGTCTTCCCGGCACCGGAGGGACCCGTCACGGACACCAGTCGGCCCGGTTCCACCTCGAGGTCGATCCCGTGCAGCGCCACCACGGGGCCGTACGCGACCCGGAGCCCGGCGGCGCGCAGAGCGGTCACGTCGCCTCCTCCATGGATCCTCCCCGACGACGTCCCGGCGCGTTCTCCTGCTCCGCGAGCAGGGTGTAGACCCCGTCGACGCCATGGAACCGCACGAGCGTGCCCGGCGGCAGGTCGTCGAGCGCATGGAGCGGGAGCGGCAGGAACCCGTCGACGGTCACCACCGCGAACTCCTCCCCGCTGCGCCCCTCACCGCCGATCCGGCCGTCACGGATCGTCACGGTCCGCGGCAGCGCGGCCGCGACGTCCGGGTCGTGCGTGACCAGCACGACGGTGGTGCCGAACATGCGGTTGACCCGGTCGATGGTGCCGAGCACGAGGTCGCGGGCGCCGTGGTCGAGCTGGCTGGTCGGCTCGTCGGCGAGCAGGACCCCGGGCCGGGTTGCGACCGCGACCGCTACCGCGGCCAGCTGGAGGTGGCCGGGTGTGAGGGCCCCCAGCGACCGGTCGGCCTCCGCCAGGAGTCCGACCGTGTCCAGCACGTCTTCGGGCGACGGCAGGTCCTTGCCCGCCTCACGCGCCGCCACCTGGGCGAAGGCGACGTTCTCGCGCGGGCTCAGGTAGGGAAGGAGGTTGCGCGCCGCACCCTGCAGCATCAGGGAGATCTCCCGGGCCCGCAGCGCGTCGAGATCGCGCGGCAGCACCGTCGACAGCTCGTGCTCGCCCACGTGGATCTTGCCGGCACTCGGCCGGAACAGACCACCGAGCAGGCTCAGCAGCGTCGACTTGCCGGCTCCCGACGGGCCGAGCAGGCCGACCATCTCCCCGGCGGCGACGTGCAGGTCGACACCCGAGAGGGCGGCCACGTCGTGGCCCTCGGAATGGTAGATGTGCACCAACCGGCTCGTGACGATCGGCAGCCCGGTCACAGCGCCTCCCGAACCCGTTCGAGTGCGGCCCGGTGCGCGATGGCGCTGCCGATCAGCCAGCCGGCGAGGGCGAGCACGACGGTCGCGCCCGCGAACCCGACACCGACAGCGGGCCAGGCCGTCGAGAGGTCGAGCGTGGAGACCGCGGGCGCGGTCGCGAACAGGGGCACGGTGGGCAACGCGAAGTGGGCGCCGACGGTGCCGCACACCACGCCTGCCACGACGGCGAGCCCGATCGCGATCAACTGCTCCGCCACGGCGATCCGGCGGATCGAGCGCAGACCCACCCCGCTCATCCGCAGTGCGGCGAAGTCACGGGAGCGGAGGCGCCACGTGGTCACGGCGATCACGAGCAGGACGAGGATCCCGGTCAGCAGGCCGGCGACGCCGACCAGCACCGCGAGCTGCAGGCTCCAGGCGGCGGTGGACTCGTCGTAGGTGCGGCGAACGTCGCTGAGCGTGTGCGTGTCGCCGACGCGGATGCCCTTCGCGGCAAGGGCGCGCGTCACCTGGGACAGCGCTGCCGGGTCCTCCTGCGCGAACCAGAGCAGGATCTGCGCGTCCGGGTCGACCGTGCTGCCGCGCTGCACCACGTCGAGGTTGACCATCGCCGCGTCGGGCAGCGACGCCGGGAGCCGCGGCACCCGGACCACGCGCCGGGCGTCGCGGGTGTCGCCGGACAGGCCGGTCGCGAGGAAGTCCTCGCCGTTGCTGCCGGCCGGCAGCCGGCCGGCGACGACCGCAGGGACCCGGCTGGGGAACCAGGCCTGGTGCACGGTCACGGTGTTGTCGCCGGAGGTGTCCAGGCCGACCCGCAGCCGGTCGTCGGAGGAGGACGTCACGGTCAGCGCGCCCGTGGTCGCGTCGTCGACCGAGTCCCACCGGGAGGCGGGGCCGATCCGGACGGGCCGGGAGTCCGCGCGCAGCCCGGCGAGCCCGATCGTTCCGGAGATCGAGCTGCCGGGCGTTGTGGTGACGGTGATCCCGGACAGCAGGCAGCCCCGTCGGCAGTGGAGCTCGGTACTGAAGCGGCGCGTGTGGCTGCCGGTGGCGACGGTGCCCAGCGGCGCGCCGAGTGTCCCGTTCCGGTCGTCCACGAGGTCGAGCGTGACCGTGGGTGGTGGCACGTCACCCCCAGGTCCGGTCACCCCCAGCGATCCGGTCGAGATCTCGCCGGTGAGGTGTGTCCCCCGGAGCCGGATCGGCTGCTGGGAGGGCGGGTCGAGAGCCTGCCAGCGGATCCGGGCCGGGTCCTGGGCCGGGAACAGGCCGATGTGCCGGAACTGGTCGGGCACGACGGCGAGCGTCGCAGGTGCTCCGGTGCCGGGCGGGCTCAGCTTGACCACCGGGGTGACCGTGCGACCACTCGGGTCGACGTCGTCGAGGACACCACGAACCGTTCGGAGGTCGGAGTCGAGGACGGTGGCGACCTGCGGAGCGCCGGACTCCTGCTCAGCGGCGTAGTCCCGGTTGCGGGCGCCCACCACCAGCGCATCGGCGGAGAACACCAGGAGCGCGGTGGCGACGGTGACGATGGCGACGGTACGACGCGTGGCCGGCGTACGGGCGGCGTCGAGCACGCTCACGCCCAGCCGCACCCGGCCGCGGCGCAGCAGGCCGCGTCCGGCGGCGGCGGCGACCGGGACGGTCGCGTGTGCCAGCAGCATCCCGACCACGAGCGCGAGCAGCGCCGGGGCCACCAGCGCGATCGGCCCGGTCAGGCCGCCGGTGAGGAAGGCGACGACGGCCGTGCCGCACGCCGTGAGCACCAGCGTCTCAGCGACGCCGAGGCTCCAGCCGGCGCGCCGCGACGGCACCCGGCGCAGCAGGGTCTCGACTGGCTCCCGCGTCACCCGCCGTACGGCGACCAGCGTGAGCGCGGCCAGCACCACGGCGGAAGCCAGGGCGGTCAGCACCAGGCCCGGCCGGATCTCGAACGGAGCGGCGCCCGGGAGGAACAGCATGCGAGCCGCCCAGCAGAGCATCCCGGCCGCGACCACCCCGAGCGGCACTCCGGCCAGTACGACCGGAAGCAGCTCGCGCAGCAGCAGGTTGCGGGCGCCGCGCCGGCCGCGTCCCCGCAGCAGCGCCAGCGCCACCTCGGGGCGACGTTGCTCGGTCGCTGCCGCCAGCACGAGCCACAGCACGACCAGCGCGAGCAGCCCGAGCTGGAGCATCAGCAGCGGGATGGTCACGCGCGACTGCGCCCGCTCGGCACCCACGGAGTCGGCGAGCTGCGGAAGCCCCGTGTAGACGGTCGCGTCCTGGCCCCGGGTGGCAGCCTTCTTCGCGGACAGGTCGATGTCCTCGATCCGGGGCCCGAGCTCGAGCAGCTGGTCGATCCCGGTTGCCGCCACGTCGAGGGGGTAGTCGATCCCGGTGCTCGTCGAGGGGAGCGGCGGGACGACGCCGTCCTCGAACGTGGACCGTGCGGTCAGCCAGATGTCGTGCTGCACGTGCACCGGCGGGGCCGTGTCGACGATTCCGGACCGGCCGGCGAGAATCCGCCCGAACCAGTACGCGTCGCGCACCTGGCGGTAGATGCCGACCACGCGCAGCGCGGCGGTCGGCGGCGGTTGACCGGCTGTCGTGTCGTCCACCGCCCCGGTGACCCGGAGCCGGCTACCGACCCGGTAGTCGAACACCCGGGCGTCGGCCCTGGTGACCATGATCTCGCCGACGGCGCGGGGGCAGCGGCCGTCGACCACGGTGACGTGGTCGCAGGCGCCGGCTCGCCACAGAAGCGGGCCGCTGCCGGAGCTCGCGACGTCGGGTGACTCGGTGGCGGTCGCGCCGTAGCTCTGCACCGGGGTCCGGAACTGGCGGCGCACGTTCGTCGGCACCAGGGAGGCGAGGCTGGGCAGCTCCATGATCGAGGCCGCGCTCGTTGCTCCCGAGAAGTTGTTGCCGAGCGCCGGGGAGGAGACCAGGCCGAGGCCGCGTACCTGTTCGGGCACCTGTCCCAGTCGGACGTCGACGAGGGCCTGCTGGGTGGCGCGGTCGTACAAGGGGGCGAACACGGCGCACGTGGTGATCAGCGCCGCGAGCAGCGCGATGCTGATCGACTGCACGCGCCGGTACCTGATGAGCTTCCACACGATGCTTGCGACCCCCGGAGTCCTGCTCGACCCGAGCAAATGTCCCAGAGGAGTCCGCCGTGCGGAATCACGGAGTGGTATCGATTCGCGCCTGGCACCACGAATCCGGAACACCGCTGGCCGAAATCCGGGTGCGGGGCCGGCTGCGATTCGGGCACGCTTCGAGCATGGACCTGAGGGAGTTCACGGCCGACGACGCCGCCTCCGTCCGGATCGCGACCGGCATCGAGAACGTGCGCAACGCCGTCGACGCCCCGTGGGAGCTACCGCTCAGCGAGCACCGGATGGCGATGGAGGTCCGCCACGGGTGGGACGGCGAGCCGGGACGCTACTTCCTCGCGTACGACGGGGACACCGCCGTCGGCCTGGGCCACATCGGTGCCAGCGAGTGGGACAACCTCGACCTGGCCTGGCTCGACCTGAAGGTCCTTCCCGAGCGCCGGCGCAGCGGGCACGGTACCGCGCTGCTCGACGGCCTGCTCGCGGAGGTGAGGGCCACCGAACGGCACCTCGTCGGCGTCGACGCCTGGGACGGCACTCCCGGCCCGGCTTTTGCGGAGGCCCACGGGTTCGTGCACAGGAGCCAGGAGATCAAGCGACGCATGCATCTGGCGGAGGTGCAGCTCGAGCAGGTGCGGGCGCTTCGGGACCATGCCGCCGCGGCGGCTTCGTCGTACGAGCTGCTGCGCCTGCCGGGCAGGACCCCCGACGACCTGCTCGACAGCGTCGTGGAGATGACCCGGGCGATCAACGACGCCCCGACCGACGACCTGGAGATGGAGGACGAGGAGTACTCGCCGGAGCGGATCCGCACCTACGAGAACGCGGTGATCCAGGGCGACCGCCGGCTGTATCGGCTCGTCGCGCGGCACCGGCAGTCCGGCGAGCTGGCCGGGCACACGGTGGTGGCGGTCGACGTCGATGCCCCGGAGCAGTCCGAGCAGCACGACACCAGCGTCGTCCGCGCCCACCGTGGTCACCGCCTCGGGCTGCTGCTGAAGGCGGAGATGGTGCTGTGGCTCGCCGAGGCGGAGCCGCAGCTGGAGACGGTCGACACCTGGAACGCCGAGTCCAACGCGCACATGATCGGCGTCAACGAGCGGCTGGGCTACCGCGTGCTGGGCCGCGAGATGCAGTTCCAGCGCCGGCTGAGCTGACCCAGCGCGGGTCGGCCGTAGGACGCAAGGAGGTAGGTTTCAAGTGGGTGCCGGGGCCGTCCTGGCAGAACTTCGGGAGACACCTCATGGTGAAGAGGCTGGGTGCGACCGTCGCCGTGGCGCTCCTGCTCGCCACGTCGGCCTGCGGTGCAGGGCGTCCCTCCGAGGAGGAGCTCTCGACGGCGATGCAGAAGGGCGTCAAGACCAACGACCAGACCGTCAAGCTGACCAAGGAGCAGGCCGACTGCGCGGCGAAGATCTTCGTCAAGTCCGACCTCTCCGACGAGGCCCTCCAGGCGCTGACCGAGCGCGACCAGACGTACAAGGAGTCCAAGAAGGACGCGGCTGCGCTCGAGAAGATCTCGGACGACCTGGGGGCGTGCGTCTGAGGGGGGCGTCGAATTCCCAAGGTATCTAGGTTTTCTGGCGCATCCAGGGGTGGGTATTCCGCTGGAAGCGCGAGTTCTCATTGGGAAGTCAGAAGAGATTGGGAAGTCGGCCGGGTGTGACCGCTAGGCGGCGCGCAGCATCAGCTTGCGGATCCGGTCCGCGGTGTACGCGCCGAGCCCAAGGTCGGCCCAGACCAACCGGACCATGGCCCACTGGGTGATCTCCCGGAGCCGGTCCTCTCGACGCTTCTCGTTGAACAGGACCTCGCTCGGATCCTGGCCGGGGACGAGTCCGCGGCCGTACTTCATCCGGCCGTCGAACTCCCCGAGCAGTCGATGCTCGGGCCAGGCGAAGTCCGAGATGCCGACGAGCTGGCCGTGCTCGTCGTACACCTCGAACTGGAGGTCCGGCGCGGGCAGCCCGTGCCGCCAGCACAGGTACCGCGCCCGCGTCTGGCCGGGGGACCCGGACCGGCCGTCCGCCAGTCGGACGACGAGCTGCGTGTGCAGGGTGCGGGGCCAACGCTCCATGGCGGCGAACTGGTCCACGAGCTCCTGACCGGTGCACCGGCCCAAGTGCAGCGCGCCGTCAGCGGAGACGAGCGTCGACTCCACCGAGTTCACGGTCCCGTGCTCGATCACAGCGCGCGCCGCACTGGTGGCGGCCAGGCCCTCGGCCGTCGTCACCAGCTCTGCGTCGCCGACCTCGCCCTCGTGATGGTGGACGCCGGCATCGCTGCGGCCGATCCCGCCATCGAGGCGGGTGACGTGGACGACCTCGAGGTTCGCGGCCCAGACCGGGACGTTCTGCATCACGAGCGAGGACGTGTGGGACAGGGCGACGCGCGGGCCGAGAGATCGCATCACCGACGTGCACATCAGCTTGTGGCGTGCGACGTTCGTGACCGTGTCCCACCGGTCAGGGGTGGTGTAGGCGCCTTGTCGCACGCGGCGAAGTACGCCGTGGCGCAGGCTGGCCGCGAGCTCGCGGTCGGTGACGCCGAAGCCGATCATCTCGCGGCGGAGCGCGACGCCTGTGTCGGCGATGAGCTGCAGTGCTTGATCCATGGGGGAACTGTCCGACGACGCGCGCGTCGCGAGAACGGGTCGAGATCGGTCGGTGGAGATCGCGCGGCGGTCGGGCGTCTGTGGACGTCGGGTGGCGCAGTCCGCCGCGGAACCTCCCAGTCACCGCTGGCGGCTCCCGTGGGGTGTATGCCGACGTACACACCACTGGAACCGCCAGAACTCCTAGATACCTTGGGAATTCTCCGCCCCAGACCAGCCGACTACGCCGCGCCCGGTCCCTCGTCGCGCACGCGCTGCACCTCGGTCATCGCCTCGCGCAGCCGGCCGAGCCAGTCGTCGGCGTTCTCGCCGACCAGGCGGACGCACCACGCGAGGGCCTCCGCACGGCTGCGGGCGACGCCGGCCTCGACCAGGGTGTCGAGCACCAGCCGCTCGGGCTGCCGCAGCCGCGTCATCACGGGTACGGCGAGGTTGGTGAACACCGACCGCACCGGGCCGCACTCGGCGCCCCACGCGATCTTGCGGCCGAACCGGTGCTCGGCCTCGCGGGCGATGTGGATCCGCTCGTCACGGGTGTCCTCGCGGAACCGGGAGATCCGGCCCTTCGCGGCGGCGGTCGCCTCTGCCCCGTCCGGCTCGCCCTCGACGCCCTCAGGGGCAGCGAGGGTGCCGACGACGAGGATCTCCTCGCGGTCGGCGGTCACCTCTGCCGCGCCGGTGAACCAGGCGTCGGGCAGGCGTCCCTGGATCCAGCCGGCCACCTCGGTGTCGTTCGTCGTCATCACGGCCTCCTGGGTAAGTGTGTAATGAAGTAATCATGTAAGCGCATCGCCCCGAAATCAAGGTCTGCTGCTCACGGCAGAACCGCCTGCGGCAGAACCGCTGGAACGGCGCACTCCGGCCCGGCCACGCTGGCGGCACCACAACCCGGAGGTGCTCATGACCAGTCCGCCGATCCCGACCGGCTCGCTCGACGACCAGCTCACCGCCCGTCTGCTCCACCAGCGGATCATCGTGCTCGGTCAGGAGGTCGACGACGGCATCGCCAACCGGCTCTGCGCGGAGCTCCTGCTGCTCTCGGCCGAGGACGCGCAGCGCGACATCAGCCTCTACATCAACTCGCCCGGCGGCTCGGTCTCGGCCGGCCTGGCCATCTACGACACCATGCGGCTGATCCCCAACGACGTCAGCACGCTGGCGATGGGACTGGCCGCGAGCATGGGCCAGTTCCTGCTCTCCGCGGGTACGCCGGGCAAGCGGTACGCCCTCCCGCACTCGCGCGTGCTCATGCACCAGGGTTCGGCCGGCATCGGTGGCACCGCGGTCGACATCGAGATCCAGGCCGAGAACCTCGAGCACACGAAGAACGTGATGATGCGGCTGATCGCCGAGCACACCGGCCAGCCGCGGGAGAAGGTCGAGGCGGACGCCGTACGGGACCGCTGGTTCACCGCCGAGGAGGCGAAGGACTACGGCTTCGTCGACCAGATCCTCACCGACGTCGCCGACGTGACCCCCGCCCGTCTGGCCCAGCCGGTGGGTCTGCGATGAGCTCCTACACGATCCCGAGCGTGGTCGAGAAGACGATCCGCGGCGAGCGTGCCGTCGACATCTACAGCCGGCTGCTGACCGACCGGATCATCTACGTGGGCACCGAGATCGACGACGGAGTTGCCAACGTGGTGATCGCGCAGCTGCTGCACCTGGAGTCGGAGAGCCAGGCCTCGCCGATCGACCTGTACCTCAACTCGCCCGGGGGCTCGGTCACGGCGATGCTCGCGGTCTACGACACGATGCAGTACATCGGCGCACCCGTCGCGACCACCTGCGTCGGCCAGGCGGCGTCGTCCGCAGCGGTTCTGCTGGCGGGGGGTGCCGAGGGCCGCCGGATGGTCCTACCGCACGCGCGGGTCGTCCTGCACCAGCCCTCGGGCGGGGGTCAGGGGGCGCTGCCCGACCTCGCCGTACAGGCCAAGGAGATCGTGCGGCTGCGCGCCGAGACGGAGCAGATCCTGTCCCGGCACACGGGCCAGACCGTGGAACGGCTTCGCGCGGACACCGGTCGCGACCTGGTGATGAACGCCCACGAGGCGGTCGCCTACGGCCTCGCGGACGGGGTGCTGGAGGAACGCTAGGCCGACAGTGCGACGGGACCGGTCGGTCGGGTCGTCAGCGTGCGGGTGACCCTGCCCGTCAGGTCCACGAGCCGCAGCCCGAGCGCGCCCTGGATCGCGCCGAGCACCTCGGAGCTTGGCTCCTTGCGTCCGCGCTCCACCTCGGAGAGGTACTGCGTCGAGACCCCGGCGTCGCCGGCCACGTCGGCCAGGGTGCGGCCCTGACGCTGCCGCTCCTCGCGCAGCTCGCGGCCGACCACCTCGCGCCACAACGGCTCGACGGCGGGCTCGGACGGGGCTGCCGGCTCCGGCGTCGAACGCGGGAACCCGATCACGTGACCCATGCACCGAGGGTAGGCCCGTCGGGGGACGCCGGACAGCGACGTTCACCGAGGGCGAAACGCGGTCGGCCCCGTCGGTGCAGCGCTGAAGACTGGCCCGATGACTCCAAGTACGGCCCCCACCGCTGGTCGGCGGGCTACCACGACGACGGCACCAACGAGGCCGTGCGCGGCCGGTGTGGGAGTGCCTTGGTTTGGTGATGGGAGAGGACTGCTGGAGAGCCGTCCCGGTCAGACGTCCGCGAGCGCCACCTTGTCGTCGGCCAGCCGGTCCGGAGCGACCCGGGTGCCGACGATCCGGCGTACGTCCTCGATCGCGTCCCAGTCGTTCGCGTGCATCCCGGCCACAACCTCGTCGCCGCGCAGCCACCAGGCGGTGAACGCGTAGGACGCCGGGTCGCCGCGCAGCACGACCCGGTCGAAGCCGTCCGGTCCGGGGCTGCCGACGTACTCCATGCCAAAGTCGTACTGGTCGGTGAAGAAGTACGGCAGCGCATCCGCGACCGCGTCCTTGCCGAGCACGTTTGCCGCGGCGACCTTGCCGTGCTGGATGGCGGTGTCCCAGTGCTCGACCCGCACCGGCCGGCCGAGCCGTGGGTGGTCGGCGTTGGCGACGTCGCCGGCCGCGAGCACGTGCGGGTCACTCGTTCGCAGGTGGGAGTCGGTACGGATGCCGTTGTCGATCGCCAGCCCGGCCTCTCCTGCCGGCTCGACGACCGGTTCGACGCCGACCCCGACCACCAGCAGGTCGCAGTCCAGGGCGTCGCCTTCGCGCAGGTGCACGAGGGCCCCGCCTCCCGATCGCTCGATCCCGGTGATGCCGACGCCGGTGCGCAGGTCGACGCCGTGCTCGCGGTGCAGCCGCGCGAAGATCGCTCCCACTTCGGGACCGACTACTCGCAGTAGGGGCTGCTCGAGGGTCTCCAGCACGATCACCTCGGCGTCCGCGTTGCGGGCGGCCGACGCCACCTCGAGCCCGATCCAGCCGGCACCGACGATGCCGATCCGGGTGCCCGCGGTCAGCCGTTCCTTGAGCCGCAGGGCGTCCTCGAGGGTGCGCAGGTAGGCCACCGGGGCACCGCTGTCGTCGGCCATCGCCAGCCGGCGCGGGCGGGAGCCGGTCGCCAGCAGCAGCTGGTCGTAACCCGTCGCGCCGTCGTCCGCGCGCACCTCGCGCGAACCGACGTCGAGGGCGGCCACCCGGTTGCCGAGCCGCACGTCGACGTCGTGCTCGGTGTACCAGGCGGACTCGTGGACCAGCGGGTCGTCCTCCGTGGCGTTGCCCAGGAGCAGATCCTTGGACAGCGGCGGACGTTCGTACGGCGGGCGGGCCTCGTCGGTGAACAGCGTGATCGGCCCGTCGTGCCCGCCGTCGCGCAGCTCGGTGACGAACGTGCCGGCGGCGAGGCCACCCCCGACGACGACGACGCGGTCGCTCATGACCGGCCGCCCTGCTCGCGAGTGAGCGCCAGGAACTCGGCGCGTGTCGCCGGATTATCGCGCAGCCGGCCCAGCAGTCGCGCGGTCACGGTGCTGGCTCCCTCGGCCCGGGCGCCGCGCACGCTCATGCAGGTGTGCTCGGCCTCGATCACCACGCCGACGCCGTGCGGGGCGAGCTGGTGGCGCAGGTGGTCGGCGACCTGGCTGGTGAGCCGTTCCTGGGTCTGTACCCGACGCGCGAAGTGGTCGACGGTGCGGGCCAGCTTGGACAGCCCGACGATCCGGTCTGCGGGCAGGTAGCCGACGTGGGCGACACCCACGAACGGCAGCATGTGGTGCTCGCACAAGGACCGCACCGGGATGTCGCGCACCAGCACCATCTCGTCGTACCCCTCGCTGTTGGGAAACGTCGTCATCTCGAACGGCTCCGGGCTGAGCAGCTCGGCGTACGCCTGGACCAGCCGACGCGGGGTCTCAGCCATGTCCACGTCGTCGATCGGGAGCCCCAGGGCGCGCAGCATCTCGGCTGCCGCGTCGGTGGCCCGGTCGATCTGGTGCTCGAGGCGACGTTCGAGGAGGGGAGTGACGGACTGACTCATCGGGCGGCTCCTGTGGACGGCATTTCTAAAAGACAGTATTGTGCACGGTAGTAATCAGGAGCTGCGACGTCAAGTGAGGCGACATGGACGACTACGCCGCGGTGGCCGCACTGGCCGACCCGATCCGGCGCCGTCTGTACCGCTACGTCGTCGCGCAGGCCGACGCCGTCGGTCGTGAGCAGGCCGCCGAGGGTGCCGGGGTGCCCCTGCACACCGCCCGGTTCCACCTCGAGAAGCTCGTCGACGAGGGGCTGCTGGAGACCGAGTACCGCCGGCTGTCCGGGCGCGCGGGCCCCGGGGCGGGGCGGCCCGCCA
>Ga0207708_10001201_pt1 | contig 19546 bp, 22 predicted proteins | sample KBSK5101metaG_FD_184340 | JGI IMG/M metagenome (GOLD analysis project Ga0207708, IMG submission 184340) | Corn, switchgrass and miscanthus rhizosphere microbial communities from Kellogg Biological Station, Michigan, USA - KBS K5-10-1 metaG... | ecosystem: Host-associated > Plants > Roots >...
GACCGGGATGGCGAGCACGTTGTAGACCGAAGCCCAGCCGAGGTTCTGCTTCATCTTGCGCTCGGTCGCGCGCGAGAGCCGGATCGCTCCGGTGATGTCGAGGGGATCCGAGCGCATGAGGACGACGTTGGCGGTCTCGATGGCCACGTCGGTACCGGCACCGATGGCGATGCCGACGTCGGCCTGCGCGAGCGCGGGGGCGTCGTTGACGCCGTCGCCGACCATCGCGACCTTCCTGCCCTCGTCCTGCAGCCGCCTGACGTAGCCGGCCTTGTCCTGGGGCAGGACCTCGGCAAAAACGCGGTCGATGCCGAGCTCCCGCGCCACGGCCGTCGCGGTCCGCTCGTTGTCGCCCGAGATCAGCGCGGCCTCGAGCCCGAGCTCCTTGAGCCCGGCGATCGCCGCGCGTGCTGTCGGGCGGAGCCGGTCGGCAGCGGCGACCAGCCCGGCGGCCCGGCCGTCGACGGCGACGAAGATGGCCGTCTTGCCTTCGGCGGCCAACCGCTCGGCTGCCGCGGGCAGCTCGCCTGCGGCGAGTTGCTCTCCGTCGAGCAGCCTGCGGTTGCCGATGAGCACGCGGTGGCCGTCGACGTCGGCGCGGAGCCCCAGCCCTGTGAGCGCTTCGAAGTCGGTGGGCTCCTCGAGCTCGAGTCCGCGTTCGCGCGCGCCCGCGACGATGGCGGCAGCCAGCGGATGCTCGGACGCACGCTCGGCGCTCCCGGCGAGGCGCAGAAGCTCGGTCTCGTCGTGCCCGTCGGCGGCGACGACGTCGGTGAGGGCGGGCTCGCCACTGGTCAAGGTGCCGGTCTTGTCGAGGGCGATGACATCGAGCGCGCCGATGCCCTCGAGCGTGGCGGCGTCCTTGATCAGGATCCCGTGGCGAGCGCCTATCCCGGTCCCCACCGCGACCGCGGTCGGCGTTGCGAGTCCGAGGGCGTCGGGGCAGGCGATGACCACGGCGCTGATCGCAAACGTCAGCGCGGTCAAGAAGCTCTTGTCGGACGCGAAGGTCCAGATGGCGAAGGTGATCAGGCCGGCGGACACGGCGACGATCACCAGCACCGCGGCGGCGCGGTCCGCCAGCCGCTGTCCTGGGGCCTTGGAGCTCTGGGCGGTCTCCACCAGCGCGATGATCTGGCCGAGCGCGGTGTCCGCGCCGATCTTGGTCGCCTCCATGACGACGCTGCCCGAGCGGTTGACCGAGCCGCCCACGACCTCGTCGCCCTCGGCCTTGTCGATCGGGATCGACTCGCCGGTGACCAGGCTCTCATCGACGGACGACCTGCCCGACACGACGCGTCCGTCGACCGGCACCTTGTCGCCGGGCCGCAGCCGGATGCGGTCGCCCACAACGATCGCCGCCGTGGGCACCTCGACCTCCTCGCCGTCGCGCAGCACCGTGGCCTTCGGTGGCACGATGTCGAAGAGCGCCTTCAGGCTGTCGCTCGTCCCCTTGCGGCTCTTCATCTCCATCCAGTGGCCGAAGAGCACGAAGGTCACGAGCATGGTGGCCGCGTCGTAGAACGTCGCCCGGCCGACGATGGTCAGGAGGACACTGGCCAGCCACGCCGCGAGCACGCCCGTCGCCACCAGCACCGACATGTTGAGCGCCCGGTGGCGCAGTGACGTGGCGGCGCCGCCGATGAAGATCCAGCCCGCCCACCACACGACCGGGGTGGAGAGCGCCGCCATCAGCCAGTTGCGCGCGTCCAGCGACGTCACGACGTGGATCCCCAAGGCGTCGTAGCCGATGTCCGAGAGCAGAAGCACGGGGATCGTGAACGCGAGCGCGACGAGGAAGCGGTTGCGCATGTCGCGCGCCATGTCCCCGGCCATGTCGGGCGCGGACATGTCGTGCCCCATTCCCGCGTGCTCGGGGGCAATCGGCGGCTCGTGCTCCTGCTCGACCGGCGTGTGCGGCAGCTCGTACTGCATGCGGTCGGCCGTCGTGCAACACGTGATCGGCGTCAGGCGGGCCGTATGAGCCAACTCCGCCGCCGTCGGTCGCAGGCCGTCGCCGGCCACGCGATAGCCGAGCGCGTGCACCGCCGCGCGGACGCGATCGTCCCCGCCGTCCGCCACGCCCTCGACCCGCAGCACCCCACGTTCCAGGTCCACGCGCGCCCGCCGCACGCCCGGGATCGCGCCGACCGCCGCCTCGACATCCTCGGCGCAGCAGACGCAGCACAGGTTCTCGATCGTCAGCTCGCTCATGCGATTCGCGGTCGGGGTGCGCATGTCAGAGTGCATCGACCGTGGCGTTCGACATCCAGGCTTGGAGCGACTACGGGGTTGCCGTCGTTGGTGGTGCGGCCGCGCTGACCGGCCTGCTGTTCGTCGCCGTCTCGGTCAACAGCGCGTGGTTCTCGTCGTCCGAGGCGCACCGAGGCCGTGCCGGCCAGGCCCTCGTGCTGTTCGTCGTCCCGCTGGTCACGGGCCTCCTGGTGCTGATTCCCGGACAGACCACAACGTCCCTTGGCGTGGAGATCGCCGCGTTCGGTCTCCTCGTCGGCCGCGTGCTGCTGAGGCTCGGCAGCGCGAAACTGAAGGATGAACCACGCGCCATCGTCGTCATCGACCGCCTGTCTCCACGCGCCATCATCACCACGGCGCTGATCGCCTGCGGCGCGTCGTTGGTCGTGGGGCACTTCGGCGGCCTCTACTGGCTGGCCGGCGCTCATGTCGGCGCTCTGCTCGTCGGCCTCCTGAACGCCTGGATCTTCCTGCTCGTCGCAGGCGCTGACAAGGGAGAGTGATCGCCGCCGCTGCGTCCTGCGGACGCGGCGTTGGGACGACGCGGGCGCCGGGAGGCGCCGCAAAGTTCGGGGGCGGATGTCAGGGGAGGTGCCCGATGTGCCAGGCGCGGATCGGGCCGACGATGGCGCTCCGGACCATTCCCCCAATCCGGAGGAGCCGATGTGCGACCCCTCGACGTCCTGCTTTCCGATCGCGACCTCCTCGAGCGCATCCCCGACGACCACAGCGGCCTGAGCTTGCAGACGCTGTATGGGCGCTACTCCCGCGAGCTCCATGGCTTCGCCTACCGGACGCTCGGGGACCGCGGGGCCGCCGACGAGCTCGTGCAGGACGTCTTCACCTCGGTCTGGCGTCACGCCAAGACGTATGACCGGCGGCGCGGAAGCGTTCGCACCTGGGTGTACCGGATTGCGCGCAACGCCGCGATCGATCGCCACCGCCGCTCGTCGGTGCGTCCCACACTCGCGGCGACGGCCGAAGACGAGACCAGCGAGCCGGGAGCGCTGGACCAGTCGATCGAGCAGATCGCGCTGCGCTCTCAGGTGACGACGGCGCTGGCGCGGCTGACCCCCGAGCATCGCGACGTGGTGCGCCTGGCCCACTACGAGGGGATGACCATGCGCGAGATCGCCGAGGCCAAGGGTGTACCGCTCGGGACGATCAAGAGCCGGGCGTGGTACGCGATGCGCAGCCTCCGACGTGCGCTGGAGGAGACGGAGGCGATCCCGGCATGAGCACCCGTACGGCGACGCAATGTTCGGGGGTCGATGTCAGGGGATGTGCCCGATGTGCGGAAGGCGGATCGCGCCGACCATGGCCGTACCAGGACTCCAGCTCAGGGCGCGGCCAAGCGCCAAGGTGCGAAAGGAACGCTCGCGTCCCGGGGTCCCCCTTGTACACGCAAACTCGACTGAGAGGACTCGACGTGAAACGCAAGACCATCCTGGCCGCGCTGAGCGGCGCGGCGCTGGCCGCAGCCCTCGGCGCAACAGCCGGCCCCGCCAACGCGGCGGCGACATCGGCCTCGTTCGACGGAACCACTGCGACGCTGAACCTCGACGACACGGACAACAACGTGACGGTGTCGGTGTCGGGCGGGCTGCTGGTGCACGGGCAGACGACCGGCGGTCTGTCCGACGGCACCGACTGGAACAGCGCGACCCCCGGGCCGCAGACCGTGCCAGCCAACGGCACCGTCGCCGTAATAGTGAACGGCGGCAGCGGCAACGACGCGATCACGGTGCTCGCGAAGAACACCGAGGTCGCCGGCGTGCAGCTCAACGGCGGGGCGGGCGACGACGTGCTCACCGGCGCCGACAGCAATGACACGCTCAATGGCGGCGACGGCAACGACCGCCTCATCGGGGCCAAGGGCAACGACACCCAAAATGGCGACGCCGGCAACGACACGCTGGTGTGGAACAACGGCGACGCCACCGACGTCAACGACGGCGGCGCCGGCAACGACGCCACCGAGGTCAACGGCAACGCCACCCTCGGCGACACGTTCACCATCGCGCCGGATCAGGTTGCGGGCCGCATCCAGTTCCAGCGCACGAACCTGGTCGCGTTCACGATCACCAGCACCACCGAGCGGTTCCAGGTCAACGGCCTGGGCGGCGCCGACTCGCTCACCGCGTCCGACGGCGTGGGTGCGCGCACGCTGCTCTCCGTCGACGGCGGCGTGGGTGACGACACCATCAACGGGTCCGACGGGCCGGACCTGATCCAGGGCGGTGAGGGCAACGACGTCCTCAACGGCGGCGGCGGCGATGACCGCATCGTCGGCGACCGCGGAGCCGACACGATGAACGGCGGCTCCGGCGACGACACGCTGGTCTGGAACAACGGCGACGGCAGCGACGTCGCCAACGGCGACGATGGCCGCGACGATGTCGAGGTCAACGGCGCGCCGGCGGGTGACGTGTTCACCGTCCAGCCCAACGGGGCGCGGATCAAGTTCGACCGCACGAACCTCGTGCCCTTCTCGATCGACATCGGCTCCAGCGAAACGCTGCACGCCAACGGCCTCGGCGGCGATGACGCCATCACCGTCGGCGACGTCGGGGATTACTCGGTCACCGCCGCGGGCGGGTCGGGCAACGACACCCTGACCGGCGGCGCGTCCTCCGACACGTTGCTCGGCGGGTCGGGCAACGACACCATCAACCCGGGGGGCGGCCTCGACGTCGTCTCCGGCGACGATGGTGACGATCAGGTCAACGTCCGCGACAACACCGCCGACGTGGCCCGGGGCGGCGACGGGACCGACTCGGTCACCGCCGATCGCGCCGAGCTCGACATCCTCGACGGCTTCGAGAACGTCGACAGGACCCCCGGCGCCTCGCCCGGGAACGGCAACCCGCACGCGTCGGCTGACACGCCCGCGCAGGCGGATACGCCGGCCCAGGCCGTCACCCCGGCGGCCGTCGATACCTCGACGCGCCCGGTGACGATCGCCGGTCGCACGGTCAAGGTGAGCAGGAACACAGCGGCGATCAAGCTCAGCTGCCCGGCCACATCGGCCAGCAACTGCACCGGGTCGGTCGTGCTCCGCACCGCCAAGGCCGCCAAGCTCGCCGGACGCAAGGCCATCCTGCGTCTCGGCAGCGCACGCTATGACCTCGCCCCCGGCACCTCCAAGGTGGTCAAGGTCAAGCTGGCCAACGGGACGAAGCGCCTGGCCAACCGCAAGGGCCAGCTCGCCGTCCGCGTGGTCGCAACCACCGGATCCGCGGGCCAGACCGCCACGAGCACCCGGCGCCTGACGCTCGCGATCCACGGCGCCACGAAGAAGCACTAAGGCACACCCGCCCTGCGCGGCACCAAGCGGCCCCGTCCCCCGCACCGGGGGGCGGGGCCGCGCCGCATTGGAATCCCCACCCAGGGGCTAGGGCCCAGGCGGCGCCGTCGGGTCGGCGGCTTGGCGCGTGTCGACCCCGCGGCCGAAGACCGGGTGATGGCCGGCCACGTGCACTTCGCAGTGCGTGGCGTGGGCCCGGAAGAGACGGAGCGGGCTGCCGCGCAACTCCTCCGGCGTGAAGCGCCGGGCGCCGGCGGTCGTCCTGAACGCCTCGGGGCAGACCGTCGCCAGCTCGTCGTCGCGGATTGCCCTGGCGGTGGCCGCGGCGTAGACCGCCTCGCCCTGGCCCACCGGGGCGGAGGAGTCGAAGATCACGATCTCCACGTCCGGACGTGATCCGAGGTTGCGGGAATGGTGCGCAGTGGGGGAGGAGACCCAGTAGAAGTCCGAGTACCGCGCGCAGGTGTAGTAGAGCGGCGACAGTCGCGGCCGACCGTCGGCATCCTGGGTCGCCAACGTCATGTAGTGGTTGGCGTCGATCACGCGGCGGGCCATCGCGTTGAGCTCGGCCTGGTCTGGCCTTGACGCCATCTCATCCCTTCCGCGTCGACGTTGCAACGGCTGTGGTGAGACCGACCGACAGCTTGACGGCTCGTCAGCGATGCACGAGCGTTGCGGAACCAGGCAGCAGGGCCGCTGCTACCGTCCCTCGGGCGAGCAGAAGCTTGGCTCGCGAGGTTCTTGTCTCTGAGCGCTCCAGCGGTTCCGGGTCAGTGGATCTCCCGTAACCGTCTATGAGCGGCCCCTTCGCGGCCGCGTCAGGAGTCTCATGTCTGTTTCATCCTTCGCCGATCTCGGCGTGTCCCGACCGGTTGTCGACGCACTCGCCAGCCGGGGCATCACCAAGCCCTTCCCAGTCCAGCGTCTCGTCGTACCCGACGTGTTGCATGGGCGCGACGTGCTCGTCAAGTCGCCGACCGGCTCGGGCAAGACGCTCGCCTTCGGCTTGCCGATTGTCGACCGGCTCGCCGACGCGAAGCGGCGTCCGGCGGCGCTCGTCCTCGCGCCGACCCGCGAGCTCGCCGCCCAGATCGTCGACGAGCTTCACGACGTCGCGCATGCCCGCGCTCTCTCCGTGACCGCCGTCTACGGCGGGACGGGATTCGCGCGCCAGACCAAGCTTGCCGGGCGCTCGCACATCCTCGTCGCCACGCCGGGCCGGCTCGAGGACCTCATCGAACGCGGCACCGTGACGCTCGAGCACGTGCAGGTGCTCGTCCTCGACGAGGCCGACCGCATGCTCGACATGGGCTTTCGCCCCGCCGTCGACCGCATCGTCGCCCAGGTCCCGGCCCAGCGCCAGACCCTCTTCTTCTCCGCGACGCTCGAGGGCGAGGCCGGGCGTATCGCCCGCACCTACACCCGCGACGCTCGCCAGCACGAGCACGCCCCGCCGGCCGAGCGACACGCCAAGGTCGACCACCGCTTCGTCGCCGTCCGCCACGAGCACAAGCTCGACGAGCTCGTGGGCGAGCTCCGCGGTGACCGTGGCGGCCGGGCGCTCGTGTTCGTGCGGACCAAGCGCGGCGCCGACCGGCTGGTCAAGCGCTTGCGCGCGCGGTCCGTGGACGCGGTCGCCATGCACGGCAACAAGTCCCAGGGCCAGCGCGAGCGTGCGCTTGCCCGGTTCGAGGCCGGCGAGGTCCATGCTCTGGTCGCCACCGACGTGGCCGCACGCGGCCTGGACGTCGACGACATCACCCTCGTCATCAACTTCGACGCCCCCGCCGACCGCGAGGGCTACGTGCACCGCGTCGGGCGCACGGGCCGCGCGGGAAGGACTGGGTCGGGCGTCACCTTCGTCTCCGCCGAGCAGGCGACTGACGTGGCACGCATCGCGCACGATCTTCGCCTCCACGCGGAGTTCGCCCACACCGGGTACGCCTCGAGTGACACGCTCCGTTCCGGCGCGCGGTCGCGGCGCAGGCGGCGCCGCGGCGCCGCGCGCTGATCGACCACGAGTCGAGCCTCTCGGCTTGCTGGTAGCGTCACGGCCGCCCCGACGACCGTCGGGCAACCCCAAACCAGTGCAGCGCCCGCAGTTGGAGCCTCATGAGCAACCTCCGCGATCGCAGCACACAACCGTGGAGGTATCGATGGCAACCGGAACCGTGAAGTGGTTCAGCGACGAGAAGGGCTTTGGCTTCGTCACGCCCGACGAGGCTGGGAAGGACCTGTTCGTCCACCATTCCGGGATCGTCGGCGACGGGTATCGCTCGCTCGCCGAGGGCGCGAGGGTCTCCTACGACGCCGAGGCTGGCGACAAGGGCCCCAAGGCGGTCAACGTCAGCCCGCTCTAGCGCTTGTTCGGGCGGCCGCGGCGGATTCGTTTCTCCGCGGCTGCCCGCTCCCACTCCTCGGCCTCGGCCGGGGTCATCTGCCGGATGGTCAGAGATCCCTCGCGGACCTGCTGGTCCATCAGCTCCAAGCGCTCGCGACGCTTTTGTTCGGCGCGATCACGCTGACTCAGGGGCGGCATGTCGCCCCTCCCTCCTGGTCACGGCGGACGCCGGGCGCTTCACCCGGCCGGACCTCCAAGGGTACCCGCCGCCTCGGCGCACCACTCACGCTAGGCTGACCCCAGCGGATCCTTCTCGGGCCGCCTCCCGTGACGCGGGGGACCTGTCCGGACTCCCGTCCAGTGGCCCAAGCGACCCCCTCCCCTGCGATGAACCACGGCAAGCGCGCCGCATTGACCGCTGTCGGCGCTGCGGCAGGGTTCGGACTCGTCGCGGTGGCAATCGGGGGCCGGTGGGGGTCGGTTGAGCACGCGCTGGCCAGTACCTCGCTCTGGACGCTCCTCGCCGCGTCGTTGCTGCAACTCGCTTCGCTGCTGGCGCGCAGCGAGGCGTGGCACCGCTGCGTGCACGCGGCCGGCGGGACGGTGAGCCGGCGGGTGCTCTTCCGTGCCGCGAGCGTCGGCTACGTCGGCAACCTCGTCAACGGCGAGCTCGGCTTCGCGATGCGCATCGCCGCGCTGAAGCGCAGCGCCCCCGACACCACGCCCAAGCTCGGCGCTCTCGCCACCACCGAGGTGCCGATTCTGCTCACCGAGCTCGTCCTCGCGGTGGCCGTGTCCTTCACGCTCGTCGGGCCGCTGGGCTGGCCCTGGTGGATCCCGGTGGTCCTGCTGGCGGTCATGGTGGGCGTCACCCTCGCCGTCAGCCGCATGGGGCTGGGCCGCAGGCTGCGCGGCTGGCTCTCGGGTCTGGCGGTGCTGCGCGACCGCCGGGCGCGCTGGCGGATGGCGGCCGTCGTCCTGCTGGCGATGATCGCCCAGATCCTGCGCAACTTCGTCGTGCTCCGGGCCAGTGGAATCGACGTGTCGGTCCTCGACGCCACCGCGGTCCTGATCGGCGTCGCGATCCTCGGCATCCTCCCGCTCGGCCCGAGCACGGGCGCCGGCGCAACCCTGCTCATCCTCGGCTCGCATGACCTCGGCGCCGTCGCCGCGGCCGGCCTCCTGCTGACCGCCACCGGAGCGCTCGGGGCGCTGGTCTACGGCGGCTGGGCCCTCACCGACCGCGGCTGGATCACGGCCGCCCGGCTTGGCCGCGTGCGTGCCCACCACCTGCGAACCCGTCGCGCTGAGGCGGGTGCGGCCGCCGTGCGAACGGCGATGGACACCCTTCCCGCCGCGGGCCGCGAACGCTGCGAGGTCACCTACTTCGGCGGCATCACTCGCGAGCAGGTGGCGCGCATCCTCTCGCCCTTCCACGCACCCCTGCCGCGCGTGGCCTGAAGCGCGCGACTTCGGGGCGTGCTGCGGTTTGAGGCGGTGATGCTGCGGCGTAAGCTGCGAAGTCCAAGACTTCGGAGGTCGACCTTGGGCCGAAAGGCGATGCGACACGCAAACGCGGTGGCAGCGCTGGCGATGTTCGCCGCGCTTGGCCTGTCCGTGGCTGCGTGCGGGGGCGGGAGCACGCCGTCCGGCCCGGGCGGTGGGGGCCAGGCGCCGGCCAACGCGAAGCCAAACGGCGTGCGCCTGTCGATCACGCCGGCGACGGGGAGCAAGGATCGCAAGCCGAATCGGGGGATCACGGTGACGGCCGCGGGAGGCCGGATCAGCCGCGTGGTCGTGCGCACGCGGGGTGATCGCGTCACCGGGAGGCCGAACGCCGCGGGCACGGCCTGGCACAGTGACTGGGCGCTGAACGTCTCTCGGCGCTACACGGTGACCGCAACGGGTGTCGGGCCGTCAGGCCAGCGGGTGACGCGGACCAGCTCGTTCCGGACCTTCACCCCGCGCAACACGTTCTCGACCCGGATCGTTGAGGGCTACCACCAGACCTACGGCGTGGGAATGCCGATCGTCCTCTACTTCGACCGGCCCATCCGGAACAGGGCGGCGGTGGAGCGGGCGCTCGACGTCCGGACCTCGAGGCGGGTCGTGGGCGCCTGGTACTGGGACGGCAACTGCGGGATGGCTCCGACCTGCCTGTACTTCCGCCCGCACCACTACTGGAAGCCGCACACGCGGGTGACCGTCACGGCGCACCTCAACGGCATCAAGGGCGCCCCGGGGCTGTTCGGGAACCACACGCTCAAGCAGAGCTTCCGGATCGGCTCGTCGCTGGTCGCCGTGATCAGCACCTCGAAGCACTACATGAACGTGTACCGCAACGGCAAGAAGTTCGCGCACTGGCCGATCAGCAGCGGGCGGCCCGGCGACGACACGCCGAACGGCAACTACCTGACCATCGAGAAGGGCAACCCGGTCCAGATGACCGGGCCTGGCTACAGCATCTCGGTGCCCTGGTCGGTGCGCATCACCTGGAGCGGCGAGTACCTGCACGATGCCTTCTGGTCGGTCGGCGACCAGGGCTTCAGCAACGTGAGCCATGGCTGCGTGAACATGTCGCCGGCCAACGCCGAGACCTTCTACAAGATGACCAACCCGGGCGACCCGGTGAAGATCCACGGCAGCCCCAAGTCCGGCGTGTGGGACAACGGCTGGACCATGTGGTTCCTGTCGTGGCGCAAGTACGTCCGCGGCAGCGCGCTGAACAAGGCGGTGCGGACCGGCCCGAGCGGCAGCACGTTCGTCAGCGCACGCGCCGGCGTGCGACGCCACGGGCACAGCAAGGCGTCGCGAGCGTCGCGCTCGCACAACCGACGAGCGGCCTGAACCCGGCCGCTACCGGAGCATCCGCGGCAGCCCGAAGTGCGGGAAGCAGCCGAACGCCGGCCTGGAGCAGGTCCTCCGCGTCCTGAGGGGAGCCGACGATCCCGTAGATGTGACGTCGGGGCGGCGCGAAATTCGTCGCTCAGTTTTCGTCGCTGCGGGCGCCTCAACGAACACGACGGCGCGACCCCAACGAAAGGACAGGCGAAATGGCAAAGATCGTGATCAGCGAGAACGTCTCGCTCGACGGAGTGGGCCAGGACCCCACCGGCGACGAGGGCCTCACGCACGGCGGCTGGTTCGAGCGGACCATGGACGGGGACCGGGAAGCGTGGGCCCAGGTCGAGTTGGACGAGGCGCTGCGGGCCACGGCCCTGCTGATGGGTCGGCGGACCTACGAGTACTTCGCGCCGCGGTGGAAGTCGCGAACCGGCGCGTGGGCGGACCGCCTGAAGACCCTTCCCAAGTACGTCGTGTCCTCCACGCTCGTGGATCCCGACTGGGGCACCTCGAGCGTCCTGAAGGGCGACGTGGTCGAGGAGGTCGCAAAGCTCAAGGGGGAGCTGGACGGGGAGATCGTCGTCAACGGCAGCTTCCAGCTCGGGCGCGCGCTGATGGAGCACGACCTGGTGGACGAGGTGCGCCTGATCGTCTTCCCGGTCGTGCTCGGAGCCGGCGAGCACCTGTTCGGCGCGGCCGGCGGCGAGCGACCCATGCGGCTGGTCGACACGCGGACCGTCGGGGACGGTCTGGCCTTCCTCGCCTACGCGGTCGACCGGAAGGCGTGACGAAGGTCACCGCGCATCCGAGAGCGCCCTCAAGCCAGTGTCCGAGCGGCTAGACCGTCGTCGTCGCCGGCGCCCCGTCCTTGGTCCAGGCCAGGGACCCGGGGCTGAGGACGAGCGAGCCGCGCGGGATCGCGTGGGCGTTCTCGGAGCGGTCCAGGAGCTGCGCGCGGCCGGCCGGGCCGGCGGCCCAGAGCTGAAGCGCGGTCGGGTCGTCGTTGTCGTCGAAGCCGACGTCGGTCAGCCATGCGAGGGCGCCGTCGGAGCGGAGCCGCAGCGTGAGCACCAGCGAGCTCTCCTCGTCCGAGGCCGGAAAGCTCGCCTGGGCACCGGTGCGGAGATCGAGGCGGCGGAGCTGGTCGTAGCTGCTGACGCCGGCGCAATCCGAGCCGCTGCGGACGTAGGCGAGGAACGCGCCGACGAAGTGGAAGTGGGCGATGTTGTCCCACCCGGCGCAGATCTCGTCGCCGACGAAGCCGAGCTTGCTGCGGCGGCCGTTCAGGCGCGAGCAGGCGAAGTAGTCGTTGCCCTCGTGCCCCCGGGTGCTGTAGAGGACCGCCGAGCGGTGCTTGGCGACCACGTCGGCGCCGTGCGGCAGCGCACAGCGCGGGGCGGTGCTCGCGTGCGCCTGGCCCGCGAGGGTGATCGCCAGCACGGCGGCCAGGATGATCAGGGCGATGACTGCCAGCGCGTTTCGGGCCATGGCGGGAATCCTCGCCCGCCGAACCGGGGTCACCGGTCGACGCGACGACGCCCGCAGTGTCGAATGGGCGACGCTCCGTGGCCGCCCCGCGGAGATCGTCGATCAGGCGGCGTGAGCGGCGTTTTCCGCGCCGGCGGTCTCCTGGTGGGCTGCGATCAGCCCGGCGACCCGTCGAGGGTCGACGAGCCATGGGCCGTGGCCGGCGGCCATTTCGTGGATCGTTGCGTTCGGGATCCGGCCGATCGACGGACGTGCGTCGCCAGGCGAGAGGTAGGGGTCGTCTGCTCCCAGGATGAAGGTCGTGGAGACCCGGATCGCTGCGAGCTCTGCGGCGGTCAACACGCTCTCGGCTCTCGGTCGCCGGAAGCGATCGATCGCGCGCATCAGCGACGCGACCGTGCGGGCGTTCTCGGGCCGGCGCGCAGACAGACGCAGCGCCTCGATCAGCGCGTCCGGTGCCATCTCCACCTCCGCGGAGCCAAGACCCTGGGCGAGCATGCGTCGATAGATCGGGCGTGGGCTCGGCGAACGCAGGACCGCCACGCCGAGGCCCCGCACGGTCAACGGCGACAGCGGCATCCGCACGCGGACTTCCGGAAGTGCGACCGCCGGCACGCCAACCGCGATCACCTCCGAGATCCGCTCGGACCCAGCGGCCGCATGCCACAGGGCGAACATGCCGCCGAGCGAGTGACCGACCACCGAGACGTCGTCCAGTGCGAGGGCGTCGAGGACGTCATCGATCAGCCGGTGCGCGTGCTCGCGAACGCGACCGCGCCGGTAGCGGACGGGATCCGACAACCCGTGCCCTGGGAGGTCGACCGCGAGCAGCCGGAAGCCTTGAAGCTCGGCGAACAACGGAGCCCACGCCGCCGCCATGAGCGACACGCCGTGCAGCAGCAGCAGCGGCACGCCGCTGCCGTGCGACAGCACTCGCACTCGGAGATCCGTCCGCTCGAGCTCGAGAAAGCGTTCCTCAACCTCGGCGTCGAGGAGGGCAAACAGGTCGTTCTCGGCATCTCGGATCCGCTGCTCGAGCCGCACCATCGGCCGGTCGTGCTTGTTCATGACGTCTTCCTTCCGTTCGCGTTGTCGTGTCGCGGGGGCGGTGCCAGCGCCGCCAGGCCAGCCAGCCAGGCACGCACCGTGGTCTCGTCGCGCTCGCTGAGGCCGGCGAACGCGGCGCGCTCAGCCATGCGGATGCGTTTGGTCGCCGCCCGGAGGGCCTCGCGCCCCTGCTTCGTCGGGCGCAGCAGGACGACCCGTTGATTTCTTGCTCTACGTTCGAGGAACCCGGCGGACTCGAGCCTGAGGATCGCCGGATGCATGGTCTGCCGCGTGACCTGCGTGACGCGCGCGAGCTCGGAGGTCGAAAGCTCGGCCCTGGTCTCGAACACGCTCAGGATCCCGTACTCCTGCGCCGACAGCCCAGTGTCCTCGAGCTCGTCCTCCAGCAGCGCACGGAAGCGCTGGTACGCGAGACGGAACAGGTACCCCAGGTTCGCTTCCGGTCCCGGAACCGGCGGCGGTGAGGTTGTCAGGTCGACTGACATGCCTCGAAGCGTAGCACGTTGTCAGTGCGACTGACATGTGCATGCGGGCCCGCCTAGCAGGAGTCCGTTGGTCTGATCCCCGTTGTCGCGGCGGCCGCGCAGCCTTTGGTGCGGGCGGTGGCGGTGTTGTTGTTGCCCTCGCCGGCCACTGCGCCGCTGGCGTCGGCCCTGGCCGTGGCGGTGTTGTTGTTGCCGTCGCCCGCGCCCGCGACGCTGAGGTGCCCTCGGGCGGTGGCGGTGTTGTTGTTGCCGCCTCCCGCTACCGCGCTGCTGCGGGCGCCTCGGGCGGTCGCGGTGTTGTTGCTGCCCTCGCCCGCCACTGCAGTGCTGCCGTTGCCGAGCGCCCGCGCCTTGTTGTGCTTGCCGGTCGCCGTGGCGGAGCTTCCGGGGCCCTTGGCGATCGCCGTCGACCCCTTCCCTCTCGCCTCACAGGTCGCGGTTCCTCGCTGCACCTGCACGGCACCGTTGGCCGCGATGCACAGGTTGGCGACGCTCGCCGTTTCTGCGCCGAGCGCGGCGTCTTCCATCAGTCCGGTCATCACCAGGCTGATCGCGACCGCTGACGCGCCCGCGATCATGAAGCCCTTCGAACGATTCATCCGTGAACCTCCCCAGGCTCGGTTGCCGGCGCGTCCCCGGCCCACCGTAGCGGGCGTGTGCGCACGTGGAGAGAGAGCGGTAATCCACGCCTCGTGATCGGCCGCGCCCTACGCGCCCAACGCCAACACCCAACCCCTCGACCAACGCCTCACCAGGCCCAGATAGGCGCCCGAACCTCGAGGAACCACTCGCGCCGCCACCACGAAGCCGCCCGGATCAGGCGGTTTGAGCGGCGGATGACTCCGCGACGGAGAGCGCCGCCGGCACGTCGGGAAGAAGTTGCGCGCGGGTGACCTTCTGGTCCTCGGAACCGAAGGTGTAGAGGAACGCGAAGCGCTGATCGACCGCGGCGCCACTTCGCCTGCCCTTGCCCCACAAGCGTACGTCCGCCACGTAGCGTCCGTGGCCCACCGCGAAGACCTGGAGAACGTCGAGGCGGAGCCCGCCCCAGATCTCCCAGAGCTCGTCCCAATAGCGACGCATGTTCTGGTGCCCGCGCAGGGGTGCCGTGTCGACAAAGACGGCGGAGACGTCAAAGACCGCGTCCTCCGCGTACATGGCCTGCATGCGATCGAGCTCGCCTCGGTTCCAGCACTCGAACCGCTCGGCGAACTGATCGAAGACTTCGGCGGAGACCGCTTGGGCGATGTTCCGAGCCTACTTAGGCGAACCGTCTCACGAAAGCGAGCGCCCGCTCAGCAACCGCGCGCCAGCCGCTGTCGATCGTCAACGAGTGCCCCCGGTTCGGGATCTTCTCGATTTCGGTCACGGCCGCGTTTTGCCGTTGCTTCTTGTAGGCGGCGTTCGCAATCGCCCAGGGGACGGTGTGGTCGTTCTCGCCATCGATGATCAGCAGCGGGCCGCGGTCGGGGTTCTTCGGATCGACCTTGGCCTCGCTGACTGGGTTCACGTTTGCGTAGGCCATCTGCATCAGCGCGACCCCGGGCGCTGCCACGTGGTAGGTCTCGTAGAGCTGCTTCGCCTCCTCCTCGCTGAGGGCGTTCGCCCACCCGTACTTGAACTGATCCAAGGTCAGCGTCACCGCTCGTCCTCGGTTGAGGGGGTTGCCGAGCACGGGCCAGGCTGACCTGAGCGCCGCGGTCGGTAGCGGGAGCACGCCGCGAAAGGGCCCGGGATCGATCGCGACCGACACCGCCGACAATCCGCGGTCCGCGATCATGAAGGTCAGCAACCCGCCGGTGGAGTGGCCCATCACCGCGGGCTTCTTGGTCAGCTGGCCGATCACCTCGGCGGTGTGGTCGGCGACCTGTTTCAGCGTCTTCTTGGCCAAGACGTCGGGGTTCGCCCTCGCCTCCTCGACCGTCTCGGGATCGTCGGGCCATACGGGCGTCACCGCGGCGTACCCGGCCTCCTCGAAGAACTGGGCCCAGTTGTTCCAGCTGCTGGGCAGGAGCCAGAGCCCGTGGATGAACACGACCGGCGTCCTTCCGCTCGCGTTGGCCTCCTCAACCTGTTGCGTTTCCCGTTCGGTGACCGAGGCCATCTGGAGCTCCTTTCCCGCAGCCGGCGTGATTGGGTCGCGGAGCCAACCGCGAGTGCACGGACCTGGGGCAGTATGTCGCGATCTCCTGGGAGCCCGCCCCGAGATGCCTTACGTCGTCGATACTCCGGCCCGCCACCGACGATGGAATCGGAGTCACGAGTGGCGCAGATGCAGGTTTCCCTCACCCACATCGGCGGTCCCACGGTCCTGATCGAAGTCGGGGATTGGCGGCTGCTGACCGATCCGACGTTCGATCCGCCGGGCAAGCGGTATCGATTCGGCTGGGGAACGGGCTCGCTCAAGCTGACCGGGCCGGCGATAGCGGCTTCCGGCCTCGGACCGATCGACGCGGTGCTGCTCAGCCACGACCATCACGATGACAATCTCGACGGCGCCGGTCGGGCGTTGCTGCACACGGCGGGCACCGTCATCACCACCGTCCCCGGTGCGAAACGCCTCGGCGCTGACGCTCGTGGCCTCGAGCCTTGGGGGACAACGCGGCTCGAGGCGCCGGCCCGGCCTCCAATCGACATCACCGCGACACCGTGTCGCCACGGTCCCCCGCTGAGCCGCCCGATCGTCGGCGCCGTGGTCGGGTTCGCGCTTCGGTGGGACGGGCAGGAGCACGGCGTCCTCTGGATCTCCGGCGACACCGTGCTCTACGACGGTGTGCGACGGGTTGCCGACCGGCTACGGGTCGGCACCGCGCTGCTGCACCTCGGGGGCGTCCGCTTCCCGATCTCCGGACCGGTGCGCTACACGATGACCGCCAAGCAAGCCGTAGAGCTGTGTCGGCTTGTTCGGCCGCGCACGGTCATTCCGGTCCACTACGAAGGATGGAGCCATTTCCACGAAGGACGAGAGGCAATCGAACGCGAGCTCGCGGATGCACCCGAAGACCTACGGGCGCGGGTCCAATGGTTGCCGATCGGCGTTCCGACCAGGCTGCCCGCGTGAGCCGCCCACACGAGGCAGCCGACAAGGCTCGCGAAGCCTCGTCGCTCGCGGCCGCGCAGGCCGTTGCCCGTGAGCACGGCGTGGCCTGCGACGAGGCGGTGCTGATCGCCGCGGGCAGCAACGTACTGGTGCACCTCAAGCCCGCGCCGGTTGTGGCGCGGGTGATGACGGGGACGGCGGTCTTGCACGATGACCCCGAGCAATGGCTGGCGCGCGAGGTAGCCGTCGGCGCGTTCCTGGCCGAGCGAACGGACCTGGCCGTTCCGCCGACCGACCTCCTGCCGCCTGGGCCCTACGAGCAAGACGGGTTGTGGATGACCATGTGGAAGTTCGTCCCACACGACGAGCAGGCTCCGCCGCCGGAGCCGGGGGAACTCGGTAGTTCGCTGCGGGGACTGCATGCGGCGCTCGCCGACTTCCCGGGTGCCCTGGCCCCGCTGAGCGAGATTCGGGACTGGCTCGAGCGCCTGCTCGCCGAGCTGCATCCATCGCCGGTGTTGACCCAAAGGGACATCGACTGGCTTCGCCTCGAACTGGACGCGCTGACGCCCGCGGTCTTCGAGAGCTCGCTGTCCGCTCAGGCGCTCCATGGCGACGCCTCGATGTCGAATCTGCTGCGCACTGACAGGGGACTGGTCTGGAACGATCTCGAGGACGTGTGCGCCGGCCCCGTCGCGTGGGATATCGCAGGCCTCGTGGCGAGCGCGCGGGCTCGTGGGCAGAACGCGAGGTTCGTAGAAGAGCTCCTCGCTGGCTACGGCGGACCGGGCGTCGAAGGCTTGGAGGCCTTCCTCGAGGCGCACGCTCTGTATGACGTTGTCTGGCAGGCGTTCGAGGCCCGGCGCCGACCGCGGGCCATGGAGCGGGCGGCAGCCAGCCTGGCGCTCTTGCGCGACCGGCGCGCAGGCTGACCTGGGGCCGCAGCCCTCGCGCTACGCAGCGCGCGCGACGCGGGGCCGCCGCCGCTCGGTCGCACGGAACCGATACACATGGTCGCGTAACGCGGTTGAGGAGAAGGCATGGAGATCAACGAGGATGCGCCCGTCATCACCCGGGACGAGATCGTCGTCCGGGCACCGATCGAGACGATCTGGGAGATTCAGACGAACGTCGACGATTGGCCCTCCTGGCAGCCGGACGTCGACGGCGCGGAGTCCGACGGACCACTCGAGGTTGGCTCGGTCTTTCGCTGGCAGACCGCTGGCTTGGACATCACTTCGACGGTGAAAGAGGTAGATGCACCCCGCCGGATCGTCTGGGGCGGCCCCGCCCAGGGCATCGTCGCCGTCCACGTCTGGACGCTCGAACCTCAGGCCGACCGCGTACTCGTCCGAACCGCAGAGTCGTGGGAGGGCGCACCGGTCGAGGCTCAAGTGGAGACCCTTCAGGGCGCGCTCGATGGGTCGCTCCGTGCGTGGCTGGAGAACCTCAAGCGCACCGCCGAGCAGCGATCGAGCGGCGCATAGTCTCGCCGCCGGGCGGGTGGTGAACCCGGCCAACCTCACGCCGCGCGAGCTGGAGGTGCTGGCCCTGCTCGGGGACGGGCTGACCAACGCCGAGATCGCGGAACGGCTCTTCCTGTCCGAGAAGACCGTCGCGCACCACGTCTCGGCGATTCTCCGCAAGCTCGGCGTCGCGAACCGCGTCCAAGCCGTCACCGAAGCCGCACGGCTCGGAATCGCCGTCCAAGCCTGACGCGGCCAAGTTAGGTACCCGGGGGCCCAAACATGGGCATGCCTCCCGATGCGGCCGCGCGCGGCCGCTCGTAGCGTCGCGGCATGTTCGAGGGCCAACTGATTCGGAGGGTCACATGCCGCGCTATCTGATCGAGCGGAGCTTCCGCGACGGCTTCGCGCTTCCCGCCGGCGCCGAGGGCGCCGACGCCTGTCGCAGCGTGATCGAGCGCAACGAGCTCGAGGGCGTCACGTGGGTTCACTCCTACGTCAGCGACGACCGCAGGAAGACGTTCTGCATCTACGACGGGCCCGGCCCGGAGTCCATTCGCAAGACGGCGGCTGGCAACAGCCTCCCGGTGGACCGGATCACCGAGATCCGCGTGCTGGACCCCTACCTCTACTTCTAAGAACGGGAGATCACATGCTCAAGCGCACACGCTCCATCCTGCTGATCGCGATCCTCGCCCTGTTGGTGGCGGCTCCGATCGCGGCCGCCAAGAAGACCTACAAGTACAGCTCGACGGTGACGTCGTCGCCGGTCTTGACGACCGACGGCTATCCCAGCGTCGGCGGTAGTGCGGTTCTCGCCGGTTCGATGAAGAGCACGCCGTTCGGCCCGGGAACCGTGATCGACCATCTCACCGTCACCGGTCAGCCGCAAGCCAACGTGTTCACGTTCGAGGGCACCGAGGTCGACTTGTTCGCCGACGGCACGGCTGGCAACACCTTCACCGGTACCGCCACCGTCCAGAGCGACGGCAGCCAGGCGATCGTCATCCACGGCAGCTACGCGCAGGGCCGTAACCAAGGCCCCAACCAGGTGCTGTTCGGGCCCGGGGGGACCGGCCGCTACAAGGGCGTCACCGGTAGCTACACCTACACCGGAACCATCCCCGCCGGGTCCAACGTCGCCACCGGCAGCTCGAGCGGCTCGATGACCTTCTGACCCGCACGCGGGCTGTCCCCGAGCCGCGGCCGGCCGGCACCAGCCCACCGCACCCCGCAGGGCGACCAATGCTCGCC
>Ga0207708_10001204_pt1 | contig 19518 bp, 16 predicted proteins | sample KBSK5101metaG_FD_184340 | JGI IMG/M metagenome (GOLD analysis project Ga0207708, IMG submission 184340) | Corn, switchgrass and miscanthus rhizosphere microbial communities from Kellogg Biological Station, Michigan, USA - KBS K5-10-1 metaG... | ecosystem: Host-associated > Plants > Roots >...
GGACGCACACATCGAGGAGCTCACCCGCGGCTTCCGCGTGCCGGGCGACGTCATCGAGTACGCCGCGCGCCTGCTGCCCGAGATCGCGCCGGGACTGGCTCCGCCGACGTCGGTACGCCGCACCCGAGGCGACCTATCGGTCCTCGCCGCCAGCGGCCCACTCACCGACGCCGTTCTCGCGCAGGTCCAGGCCGTGGTGGAGCGTGAGGGGTCGATCGGCCTGATCGCGCCCGACGCGCTCGTGCCCGCTCTGGGAGCCGCGCTCACCACCGCCGGCCTCGGGTTCGCACTCCTCGGGGCCGACGAGAGTGCCGAGAACGAGTTCGAACAGCACCTGGACCTGGTGCCGGCCACCTTGGCGAAGGGCCTGGAGTTCGACCACGTCCTGCTTGCGGAGCCCTCTTCCATCGTCGACGCCGAACCCGACCGGGTCACCGGCCTTCGGCGCCTCTACGTATGCCTGACCCGTGCCGTGACCTCGCTGGTCGTGATTCACCAAGCGCCTCTTCCGGACGAGCTCGCGGGTTGAACATCGGCTCGGGCGCTCACACGTCGGAGGCTGAGACCCGTTGGCAGTCTGAAGCTTCCAGGACGCCGCAGGCGGATCACCTCGCCTTCGACACGCGCGCCAGGCTCAGTTCGGCCCGATGGTGCAGGACTGCACGCTCGCTCTTGTTCCTGGTGCGAGCGGCGGCCTCGGTGAAAGCCTCGCTCGCCTGCGCGTGTAGCCCGGCCCGTTCGAGCAGGTCCCCGCGCACACTCGGCACGAGCGGCGAGTCGCCGAGCACAGCGGCGTCCAGCTCCTCCAGCACGGCCAGCCCCGCCCCCGGGCCGAACGCCCGCCCGTACGCGACCGCCCGGTTCACCTCGACGACCGGTCCCGGCGCGGCGTCGGCCAGGACGTCGTACAGGGCCGCGATCCGGCGCCAGCTCGTGTCCTCGGCACGCTCTGCGCGGGCGTGCTGGGCGGCGATCGAGGCCTGCAGGAAATACTTCCCGACCGGCTTTCCGCGCGCGGCGAGCTGCTCGGCATGCTCCAGGGCAGCCAGCCCGCGCCGGATCAGCAGCTGGTCCCACCGCGTCCGGTCCTGCGCCTCCAGCAGGACCGGCGCGCCATGCTCATCGAGTCGGGCGGCCATCCGGGAGCCCTGGATCTCCAGCAGCGCCTGCAGCCCGAGCACCTCGGGCTCGTCGGGGGCGAGTGCGGCCAGCATGCGCGCCAGCCTCATCGCCTCGTTTGCCAGGTCAGGGCGCATCCAGTCTTCGCCTGCTGTGGCTGTGTAGCCCTCGTTGAAGATCAGGTAGATCACGGCCATCACGTCGTCGAGACGCCTGGTCCGCTCCTCCCCCGTGGGCAGCTCGAACCGGGCGTGAGCCGTGGCCAGCGTCTTCTTGGCTCGGGAGATGCGCTGGCCCATGGTGGACTCGGTGGCCAGAAACCCGCGGGCGATCTCGGATGTGGTCAGACCTCCGACCAGACGCAGAGTCAGCGCGGCCCGGGACTCGGCCGTCAGGCAGGGGTGGCAGGACAGGAAGATGAGCCTTAGGACGTCGTCCTCGATGTAGTCGACCTGGCCGTCGAGATCGGGCACCTCCTCCTCCTCTCCCAGGCGGGCGTGGTCGAGATCCGCGACCTTGCGGCGCAGGCTGTCGGCGCGCCGGAAGTGGTCGACGCCGCGCCGCTTCGCGGTGGTCATCAGCCACGCGACCGGGTTCTCCGGGACACCGGTTGCGGGCCACTGCTCGAGCGCGGCCACCAGAGCGTCCTGCGCCAGGTCTTCGGCAAGCTCCACGTCGCGAGTCATCCGGGTGAGAGCGCCGACGAGGCGGGCCGACTCGGCCCGCCACGCGGCGACGATGGCCCCGGTCGGGTCATCCGTACTGCTCCCTGCCGGCACGGTGCCAGCGTAGTGAGCCTGTTCAGTCGCCGGGCGCCTCCGGGCCCGTGGAGATCTGGCGCAGGGTCGAGATCACGGTGACCTCGGGCCAGTACTTCGCGTGCAGCTCGGCGAACTCCTGCTGGTCGGCCACGGCCTCGTCGAGGGTGTCGTACTGCATGATCGCCCAGCCGCCGACGACCTCCTTCGCCTCGGCGTACGGGCCGTCGACCCGGCTGACCTCGCCCTTTCGGACCACGAAGTTCACGGCGTCCTCAGTCCCGTAAAGCCCGCCGCCGTCGAGGAACACGCCCTTGGCGCTCTGTTCCCCGATGTAGGTGTCCATGGCGTCGAACAGCGCCTGCGGCGGCGTGCCGACGCCCTCTTCCATCCTCACGAATCCCATGAAACGCGGCATCTCGATCACTCCTACTGGTTGCCGGGGAGTTGCTTGTCGCACGTACGTCGAACGGCTGCCACGCTCTTCGACATCGACCATGAACTTTCTTCATACCTAGCAGCCATCCTGCGTGACGGCACCGGGTGCAGCAATGCGCCTCCTGTCCGTGAGACGCGTCACGAAGCCGTTCTGCAATTCGGATCTGGGCATCGACGCTGCTTACACTGTTGGCGCCTCGTCAATTCGGGGCCGCCTCCGGTCACGCCGAGTCCTGTCCACGGAGGTGCCAATGACCCGATGGGCAGGAGCGAGGAACGCGAAGCCTGGCGGTTCGCATCAAGCGGCCGCCCCGGGCTCGAGCCCCATCCCTCCGCAGGCAAATGGAGGAACTGCATGCGTATGCGCACGCTCATATCTGGTGCCCTCATTGCATCTGCAGCGGCCGCCCCGGTGATGGTGTTGGCCGCACCCGCAGACGCGGCGTCGATCAGCACCTGGAACCGGCTCGCGCGCTGCGAGTCTGGTGGCCGGTGGCACATCAACACCGGCAACGGCTACTACGGCGGCCTGCAGATCAGCTCCTCGACCTGGCGCGCGTACGGCGGCCGGCGCTTCTCCCGGCTCCCGAGCCGGGCCACCAAGCTTGAGCAGATCCGCATCGGTGAGCGGATCAAGCACGGGCAGGGTTGGCGGGCGTGGCCCGCATGCTCGTCCCGCATCGGTTTGCGCTGACGTCTCGCGAGCACGGGTGAGAGCACGTCTCACACCGGATAGCCCGCGTCGGCCAGGATGTTGCGAGCGACTGCGATGCAGCGGGCTCGCCTTCCCGGCATGGTCGTCCAGTAGTACCAGATCATCAGGGTGATGGAGAGTGCCCAAGCCCGGCCGCGAAGCCACGTCGCGTCGTCGACACCGACGTGCCGTCGAAACAGGTCCCTGGCGGGGGGATCGAGGACTTCCCAGGCAACGACGAGGTCCACGGTCGGATCACCGACCGACAAGCCCCCGAAGTCCAGGACGGCGGCCAGGGCTCCGTCACGTACCAAGAGATTCTCGGCTGCCAGATCGCCGTGGTACCAGCGCGGCGTCGTACGGTCTGCTGCTCCGGGCAGCTTCATGGAGTCGGCCCAGATCTGCTCGACGGCGCCGAGATCGAGGTCGAAGTCCATCAGAGGCCGGCAACGCTCGATGTTCTCTCGTGTCGCCCCGTCCATCGACGCGAGCGGCTCGCCTCGGTACGAGTGCAGGTCCGGGCTGTTGACTGTCCCGGTGGGCAGTGCGGCCTTCCGCAGCGCGTTCAGGACCGTGGCCAGGTCGGTGGCCAGGGTTTCGCGTTGCGGGTCGATGGATGTGTCCGGATCGACCACCTCAGGGTGCGCACCATCGATCCAGCGGACCACTGACCAGCGCTCCGGGTAGGCGTGGTCGGGTTCGAACACGGCAACCACCTCAGGCACAGAAACGGGCAACAGCGGTCCCAGCACCGGCAACCACGTGGCCTCCTTCGAGATGCTCGCCGACCCACCGGCCTGGCGCGGCAGCCGCACCAGGAGCTCATCACCGAGACGGAACAACGCGTTCGTCGAGCCGCTGGATGCCAGCTGACGCACCGGCGCGTCCGCGTGAGCAGGCAGAGCCCGACGCAGCAATCCCTGGACCAGTTCCACATCGATCGGAATCTCGTCGGAATGCAGAGCTGGAGCCACACCTGGACTCAATCCCACGGCGGGTCACCCTGCAATCCCTTTCAGACACAGCATGTTGTTGTGACCGGAACGACCGTCAACCTGACCCTGGGCGGCCTCGGTGACGGAGTCAGTCCCAGCAGGCTGAGCGCGGGGATCGGACAGCCGTGAGGGACCGATCCCGCGGTGCGCGGATGGACTCGCCAGCCGCGACAAGGGAGACTCGATCTGCCGGGGACTGGCGTTGCTCGGGCACGCGGCGGCCGAGAGGCCGTTGCGGTTGGCGGCGTCCACCGGAGGGCTGCCCGACGATGGAGGACTAATGCCGATGGAGCGTGCGGCCGCGTTCGTACCCTACGCGGCAACGTTGTGGCTGGTCTTCTGGGTAGCAGTCGACCTGGCTGCCCCAGAGAGCGTCGCGCCCGACACGCTCTTCGCGCTGGCGCCGATGATCGTGTGCGCAGTCATGTCGTGGAGAGCCACTGCATTGTTCGCTGCCGCCGCCGTGGCGCTCGTGGTGTGGTCGGGGTGGTTGAACGGCATGTGGCCTGAGCCACAGCAATGGATACGCCTGGTCGATGTCGTGCTGGTGGGCGCGGCTGCCGTGCTGATCGCCTACGTCCGCGTCCGACGGGAGCAGCAGCTGGCGCGGGTCACCACGATCGCCGAGACCGCGCAGCGGGCCATCCTGCCGAGCCTGCCTGCCGGGGCCGATGGGCTGCGGATGGCGGCCCGGTACCTGTCCGCGGCCGAGGACGCCGTGGTCGGCGGCGACCTGTACGACTGCTGCCTGGAGGGCTATACCCGGGTCCTGGTCGGCGACATGCGTGGCAAGGGCCTCGCCGCAGTGGAGCAGGCGGCGCGAGTCATCCGCTCGTTCCGGCAGGCGGCGGCCGCCAAGCATCACCTATCGGACGTGGCCTCGAGCATGCACGCCTACCTGGAGCCCTTCTTCGGTCCGGAGGAGTTCGCCACGGCCCTTCTGGTGGAGTGCTCGCCGAACAGCATCACACTCACCAGCGCCGGGCATCCACCCGCCATCTTGATCCGCCGCAATGGCGCGGCCAGGTTCTTGGAGGTGCCGGCCGGACTGCCGCTCGGGATCGGGGACGACTTCAGCGAGACGACCGTGCCATGGGGCACCGGGGACCGGTTGTTGCTCTACACCGACGGCCTCAGCGAAGCGCGGAACGCCGGCGGTGAGTTCCTGCCGCTACTCGAGGCGTGCGCACCGCTTGGTTCCGGCACGATCGAGGACGCTCTGGCAGCGCTACTCGACGACGTCCGCCGACATGTCCCCCATGGGGCCCTCGGCGATGACCTTGCCGTCGTCATGCTGGAGCACCCACCGGTGGTCTCCGCACCGCCCGACCAGGCATCGAGGCAGCAGCCGGCTCACTGGTCCTCCGCCACGCTGATCGCCCCCTCACGACGTGGAACGGCAGGCACCGGTGGCCGATCGCCGCGGTCGGAAAGGGTTCACCCCGCAAGCTGAGCCAGCTTCGCCTCGACCAGGCGTCCGACCAGGCCGTCCGGCAGCGGCTGGTCGATCGCGAAGTGCAGTGACCCTGACGTGCGCTCATATCCCGCGAGCTCCTCGGCGAGCTCGGCCAGGACGCTGCCGCTGTGGGGGAGGTAGGCGAGGTGGTTCTTGAACGCCGCGAAGCCGGCCACCACCTTTCCGTCGACCCGGAAGGCCGGCATCCCGTAGGAGATGCCCTCCTCCGCTTCTGGAACCGCGGCCCGGATCGACCGGCGCAGGGCCTTGAGCGTGCTCCGTTTCGGCTCGTCCACTGCGGACAGGTAGGCGTCGATCTCGTCTGCACCCATGACCAGAGTCTCCCCCAGATGGGCAGCCCGGCGATTCGGGGGCTCAGCCGGCTGACCGCGTGAGGGCCAGCTCGCCCACGATCAGCGGGACGTCGGCGGTGGCGCCCACGGCGACCGCCCGCGCGAAGCGAACGGCACCTCCGTCGCTGACGATCCGTGCCTCCAGCCGCTTGCCGTCGACGATGCCGAGGGTGCGCCAGGTGCGGCCGTCGACGGACACCTGCACGCGGGCGTCGGCGCTGACGGTGGCGCGCGTGACACCCTTGTCGCCACCGGGTGGTGCCGGGTACGTCGTCAGCGCGTTGCGGCTGAGCGTGACCGCGCCGACCTGCCGGAGCCGACCCAGGTCGACGGTCACCCTGGCGCTGGCTGTCTCGCCGATCCACTGCGTGGTGACGGTGCCGTCGTCGGCTGCCTCGGCGGGTTCGGCGGTGGGCGGGGCTGCTGTCGCCGGCCGGCACCGGGCCAGGTTTGTGGTGGGCGTCAGGTCGGGGCGGCGTGTGGGCAGAGTCATCGTCGCGCGCAACAGCCCGGACCCGGCGGGCGACACGACCCGCACCGGGCGGCCCGACACCAGGCGCACGAGGGTGTGCCGCGGTCCAACCGCGACCTCCAGCACACGACCTCGCCAGTGCAAGGCGCTGGCGGTGACGCCGGTCAGCTGCGGAGGAAGACTCGGGTCGAGGCGGACCCGGTCTGCGCGCCAGCGGAACCCGGTGTAGCCGTAGAGGAACTCCTGGAGGAAGCCGCCGGTCCCGGTGGTGAAGGTGAAGGCACCACCGCTGCGAGACTCCGCGAACTGGTCGTACGGCGGGCGTAGGAAGGGGTCGACGCTTCGGCGGGTGAAGGAGAATGCCGCACATCCCGGTGTGCCGAGGGCGGAGGTCACGATCGAGTGGATCGCGTCGGTCATCGACGGCCCGCCCGGATCCGTGCGCGGAACGTAGTAGTCGAGGTCCGCGCGGGTCGCCCGGCGCGCCTGCCGGTGCTCCCACGGGTAGGAAAGAAGCGTGACGTCAGCCTGTTTCACGGCGTCACCGGGATAGCCGGCGTACTCGGGGTGCACGTGAGCCCGGCTGTCGAACAGGATCCGCAGGCCGCGGGCGACCCTGGTCCAGCTGGGGTGCGGGCGCCGGCCCAGCTCGCGGGCGGCGGCACGTGCGAAGCGGAGCGCGCGGGCAGCTGACATGTTCGTGTACACGCTGTCATCGACGCCTTCGGCGTACTCGTCAGGCGGGATGACGTCGCGGATGCTGTAGGAGCCATCCGCATTCCGCGTCGCGCGGTCCGCGTAGTAGTCGGCGATGCCCCTGAGCATCGGCCAGCCGCGCGTGGCCAGCCAGTGTCGGTCGCCGGTCGCCAGCCAGAACTGGTGCACCGCGAGCGATATGTCCGCGTTGACGTGGATCTCAAGCTGTCCGGTCTTGGCGAACGCCGGGGTCTCCTCGCTGCCGCGCAGCGCACTCTCCCACGGGTATCGAGCCCCGCTCCAGCCGGTCTTCGCCGCGTTGGCAAAGGCAGCCTCCAGCCGATCGAAGCGGTATCGCAGGCTCGCCCTGGCGATGGCCGGCTCGGTGGCCAGCAGCGACGGGTACATCCACGTCTCGGAGTCCCAGAAGACGTGCCCGTTGTACCCGTCGGAGGAGAGGCCACCGGGCGAGGGCGCCCACGGGGTGTCGCTTCGGACGCTGGCCAGCAGCGCGAAGAACGAGGCTCGCACCTGGCGTTGCAGCCGAGCGTCGCCGGAGACCACGATGTCGGAGCGCCAGAGTCGTGCCCAGGCCGCGTCCGACGCGCGCCTCAGGGCGAGGTATCCACGGTCTGCGGCGCGCCGCGAGGCCACGAGCGCCTGACGGTGGGGGTGTCCGGAGTCCGAGCCGGTGGCCACGCCGACGTACTTGGTGACCGTGTACGTCCGGCCAGGTCGTACGTCGAGGTCCACCGCCTGCTTGGCGGTCAGGGGGTCCGTGGAGGGCACTGCGTGAACCGGACCACCCACCAGGGTGGACGCCTCCGTGGCCCGTATGCCGAGACCCTGACTGGCGACGTCCACCCACTGGCGGCCCGTGCTGTGGCCGACGCCCTTCGGGTCGAGCAGCTCCGCCGCCCGGCCGTCGAGTGTGTCGGTGACGGTCACGGGTCCGCTGAAACGCGGCACGATACGAAGCCGCACCACCGCCGCGCGACGGTGTGCCCGGTCGGGCGTGACGTCGTACCGGAGATCGACCTTGCGACCCGCGGGCGAGGTCCAGGTCAGCGACGTGGTGAGCGTGCCGCTGTGCATGTCGAGGGCCTGCCGGTAGCCGGCGACCTCGCCTCGCGACAGCGCATAGGGGCCGCTGCCGTCGTCGTAGGACAGGGTCGACCAGGCCGGGAGGGCGGCCCGGCGCTCCACCGGCGGTTGCGGCGGCTCCCCGGGTGGGGCCGCCGGGATGCCGAGCGCGTACAGCCCGTGCACCTGTGACTGCGTGGGCAGCGGGTCGTCCTGGCCGGGCAGCCTGACCTCGGCGAAGCCCTGGCCGTCGAAGGGCTGGCGACCAGCCAGGTAGCCGTTCCCCACGAACGCCGGAGCCATCCCGGGGCCACCCGGCGTCGTGGTCGCGAGCACGAACCCAGCCCCGCCGGAGTCGGCGCGACCCGGCGTACCGGCAGCCGCGTCCTGCTGATGTGCAGCCGTGGACGGGCCGGCAAGGCTCAGACCCGTACAGAAGAGCGCCGAAACCGAGACCGGGACCCACGCGCCGAACCGCATGCTTCGTACCTACGCCCCCGGCGGTCACCCCCGCCACACTCTTCGGGGTGCAAGGCGTCTCACGTCCGGATGATGCGCCGTTCGATCGCGGCCGCAACCGCGCCGGCCCGGGTGTCGACGCCGAGCTTGGTGTAGATGTGCGAGAGGTGGGACTTCACGGTCGCCTCGGAGACGAAGAGCTCGCTCGCCATCTCCTTGTTGCCCAGGCCGCGGGAGAGGAGCTCGAGCACCTCGACCTCCCGCTCGGTGATGGTGCTCGCGCCGGGGATAGTACGCCGGACCAGGGTGGCCGCGACGGACGGCGCGAGCACGGTTTCGCCTCGGGCGGTGGCTCTGATGCCGTCGAAGAGGTCCGTGGGAGGGGCGTCCTTGAGGAGGTAGCCCCGTGCCCCGGCCTCGAGAGCCCGCAGGATGTCGGACTCGGTGTCGTAGGTCGTCAACACGAGCACCTCGGGTGGCGGGTCGAGTCCTCGCAGAGCCGCGGTCGCGTCGGCGCCGCCGATCCGGCCCGCGCCGAGGCTGAGGTCCATCAGGACGACGTCCGGCCGGTCCGCGGCCACCACGGTCAGGGCCTGCTCGAGCCCGTCGGCTTCGCCGACCACGGCCAGGTCGCCCTGCCCGTCGATCAGGGCGCGCAGGCCCGCGCGTACGACGGGGTGGTCGTCGACCAGGACGATCCGGATCACGGCGTTCTCTTCACGGTCAGCAGCGGGAAGCGCACGGAGACCGTGGTCCCCTCTCCCGGTGCGCTCTCGATGTCGGCGTGGCCGCCGAGAGTGGTCGCGCGTTCTCGGATGCCGGCCAGGCCGCGGCCGCGGGAGCCCTTCGGCACGACCCGACCGGGGGCGAACCCACGTCCGTCGTCGCGGACGTCCAGAACCACCTCGTCGACCTGGTAGGTCAGGGTGATCGCCACCCGCTGGGCGGCCGCGTGCTCGGCCACGTTGGCGAGCGCCCCGCGAGCCGTCCGGAGCAGAGCCGCGGCGATCTCGGCGGGGACCGGGACCGCAGCGCCGTCGACGCGCACCTCCACGTGCATGCCCGGCGCTGCCTGCTCGGCCGCCCGGCGCAGAGCGGCAGGCAGGGCCGACGCGGTCCCGCCGTCGACCGCCAGCTCGGTTGGCGCCAGGTCCCGCACCACGAGGCGGACCTCGTCGAGACCGTAGCGGGCGGTCGAGGCGGCTGTGCGGACATGCTCACGGGCGGCGACCGGCTGGGTGTCCCACACCTGCTCGGCTGCCTGGAGGAGCAGGTTGATGCTCGACAGGCCCTGCCCGACGGAGTCGTGGATCTCGCGGGAGAGACGGGTGCGCTCGGCGAGCGCGCCGGTGCGCTGCTGCTCCTCGCCGAGGTCGGCCTGCGCCTCGACCAGGCGGTCGAGGAGGTCCTGACGCGCCCGCGACTCCAGGTCGAGGGCGCGGTACGCCAGCACCGTGACCAACGCGACCGCGATCGGTCCGGCCACCTGCGCGGGGTCCACGCTGTCGGTGATGCGAAGCCAGGCGCCGGTGACAACCACGGTCATCGCGATCACGGTCGCCACGGCCCAGCCGAAGGGCAGCACGCGCAGCACCGCGAAGGCGACCGGCACTGCACACCACGCAAACGACGGGGCCACCAGGGTGAGCGCTCCCCACATCACGACCATCCCACTGACCCAGACCGTGGGCCACCAGGATCGCCCGGGCAGGAGCCCCCGCGTCGCGTACGCCAGGGCCAGCAGCACCGCACCCGCCAGTACGGCCACGCCGATCGCGCCGACGCCGTGACGGGCGACGTACCGCACCGCGCAGGTCACCAGCAACACCACGAGGACGACCAGCAGCCAGCGATCGAGGCGCGCCGCAGGTGCGAGGATCCCGTGCACGCCGGCGCGCTCCGTGCCGGAGTGCGTCGCGGGTGCGGTCATGGTCGGACCAGCGTAGGGAAGCCGGAGGCCGAGGGCATCAACCGATCGGCTATCGAGGACTGGCCGACTGCCCGACGTCCCAGACCCGCGGCTTCGAGCACCATGGAGCCATCAACCCGGACCCCAGCCGAGGAATGAGAGCCATGAAGCGCACCGCCCTGATCACCAGCACCCTGCTCGTCGCCGTCGGTTCCACGCTCAGCGCCGCACCGGCCCTTGCGCACAGCGACCACGGTCGCCCCGCGACCTACCTGCTCACGGGCGACACCGACAGCCCGGTCGGCTCGAAGTTCGAGGGCATCGGTGCCGACGAGCGGCGCGGACTGTTCTACGTCAGCGAGGTGACCGGCGGTGAGATCCACCGCGGAACGGTCCGCTCGGCCACGACGGCCGAGTGGCTCAGCGGCGACGGCACCGACGGTCGCTTCACCGCGCGCGGTATCACGGTGGACAAGGAGGGCCGCGTCTACATCGCCGGAGGCCCCAACGGCAACGGCACCGGCCGCCCTGACCTCTGGGTCTACAGCGCCCAAGGCACCCTGCTCGCGGCGCTCCGTGCACCCGGGACCGACGTCTTCCTCAACGACGTTGCGATCGGTCCGGACGGAGCGGCGTACTTCACGAACTCCAACGACCCCCAGGTGTTCCGGGTCGCAGACGACGGCAGCGGCTGGAGCGCGAGCCTGTGGGCCGACGCGAGCGACACCATCGATCGCGAGGACGGCTTCAACCTCGGCGGCATCGTGCTCACCGCCGACCGCAGCGCCTTCGTGGTTGCTCAAGGCAACGTCGGCCGGCTCTGGCGCTTCTCGACCCGGACGGCCACGGTCGGCCCGGTCGAGACCGGCGGGGCCGACCTGAAGGACGCCGACGGGCTGGTCCGCCAGGGCAACCGGCTCACCGTCGTACGCAACTTCAGCAAGATGATCGCGACGCTGCGGCTCACCCACGACGGCCGGCGGGCACTGCTTCTCGACCAGCAGGCCAGCGCTGCCGACCGCGTCCTCACCACCGCCAAGACATTGCGGGGCCGGATCCTGTACGTCGACAGCAAGTTCGACGAGGCTGTGGCCTCCCCCCCGTACGAGGTCATCACGGACCCGACGCGATGAAGCGCGTCGTCCTCGCCGCTCTCCCCCTCGCGCTCGTCGTAGGCGGGTGCGGGGGTGGCGGCCCCACCACGTCCCCGGAGCCCTCGCCCGACAGCGGCCGGAGAAGCAGTCCCGGCACGCCCGCCGGGTCGGCGAGCGGGAGGACCGGCTCGGCGAAGGCGACGTCCGGAAAGAAGATCGCAGCGCTGAACCTCCGGCTGCGCGACGCGGCGTGGGCGAACGACGTGGCCCGCGCCCGCCGGTTGATCCGGCAGGGCGCCGACGTGAACGCGAAGGACGACACCGTGCAGTCGGCGTACCTCATCGCCACCAGTGAGGGCTATCTCGACCTGCTCCGGCTCACGCTCCGCGCCGGTGCCAGAATCAACGACAAGGACAGCTGGAACGGCACCGGCCTCATCCGCGCCGCGGAGCGCGGCCACGGCCTTGTGGTCGGTGACCTGCTGCAGGCGGGCATCGACCGCGACCACGTCAACCGGATCGGCTACCAGGCGATCCATGAAGCGGTGTGGCTCGGCGAGGACACGGCGTCGTATGCAACCACCGTCCGTGTACTTGCCGCAGGCGGCGCACGGCTCACGGACCGGTCGCCCTCGACCGGCCTGACCCCGCTGGAGATGGCCCGCGAGCGCGGTTTCGGCGGACTGGAGAGCATCCTGAGAAGCGTCACCACCGCCGATCGCCCGACTGATCCAGACGCCGCCCTCCTGCGCGCGGCCGCGGACGGTGACGCCGACGCGGTCGCCGTGGCGCTCCGCGCGGGCGCCGACATCGAGGCGCGCGACGAGCACGACCGCACGGCCTTGCTGCTCGCCGCGACCTACGATCACGTACCGGTCGCCAAGGTGCTGGTGGCAATGGGGGCAGACCCCGACGCCCTCGACGACCGACACGACACGCCCTGGCTGGTCACCGGTGTCACGGGAAGCGTCGCGATGCTCGAGACCCTGTTGCCGGCCGACCCGGACCTCGCCGTCCGGAACCGGTTCGGTGGCCTGTCCCCGATCCCCGCCAGCGAACGCGGCCACGTCGCGTACGTGCGCCGCGTCGTGCAGACCGGGGTCGACATCGACCACGTGAACGACCTGGGCTGGACGGCACTGCTGGAGGCGGTCATCCTCGGCGACGGCGGCAGGAGGCACCAGGAGATCGTGCGGATCCTGCTGGCGGCAGGCGCCGACCGGGCCATCGCCGACAGCGACGGTGTCACGCCGTTGCGCCACGCCGAGCAGCTCGGTCACGACGAGATCGCTTCTCTGCTGCGCCGCTGACGCTGCTCGAACAGCTACCGGTGCGGGAGGAGAACCCGGCTGCCAAGATGTCCCGAGGAGCGCACCGTTGGTAGGTTCAGCGCGATGCAGTCACTCCGGGACGCGCTGGACGGAGCGGCGGAGCGCACCGGATTCTCCGGCGTGGTCCGCCTGGACCGCTCGGGCGAGACCGAGCTCGCCAACGCCTACGGGTACGCCGACCGGGCCCACCAGATTCGCAACACGGTCGGGACCTCGTTCGCGACCGCGAGTGGGACGAAGGGCCTGACGGCACTTGTGGTCATGAGCCTGGTGGAGCGTGGCACGCTCGAGCTCGGCACGACCGCCCGGTCGCTGCTCGGCAAGGACCTGCCCCTGATCGCCGACGACGTGACGATCGAGCACCTGCTGGCACACCGGTCTGGGATCGGGGACTACCTCGACGAGGGCGCCATCGACGACATCGGCTACTACGTCATGCCCGTCTCGGTGCACGAGCTCACGACGACCGAGCGCTACCTGCCGGTGCTGGACGGGCACGAGACCGTGTTCCCCGCCGGCGAGCGGTTCGCGTACAACAACGGCGGCTATGTCGTGCTCGCGTTGCTGGCCGAACGGGCCAGCGGCGTGGACTTTCATGAGCTGGTCCGGACGCTGGTCTGCAAGCCTGCGGGCATGCTCGACACCGCGTTCCTCCGCTCCGATGAGCTGCCCGGAGGCGCCGCCCTGGGCTACCTGTCCGCCGACGGCCCCAGAACGAACGTGTTCCATCTCCCCGTGCTCGGCAGCGGCGACGGCGGCATCTACTCCACCGCTGCCGATTTCAGCGCCTTCTGGGACGCACTCTTCGCCGGACGGATCGTCTCGCCGGATCGGCTCGCCGAGATGGTCCGACCGCGCAGCGACTGGCCGGAGGAGTCCAGGCGCTACGGCCTCGGGTTCCACCTCCGCGCGACGGGCGACGGGGTCTGGCTGGAAGGGCACGACGCAGGCGTGTCGTTCGCCAGCATGCGTCACCCCTCGTCATCGATCACCTACACCGTCATCTCGAACTGGTCCGAAGGTGCCTGGCCGGTCGTGAGGCTGCTCGACGATCGACTCGGCACCTGACGAACGCGCCTCCGGACGGCGCATGCGGAAGGAACACGCCAGCCAGTCTCGTCGGCGTCCTTCCGCGCGTCGGGTGTGGGCGGACTACTGGCGGGCCATGGCGACGCGCCATTGGTCTGCGGCGGTGATGAGGTGATCGTGGTCGTCGGGGCCGATGTCGAGCTGGACCCAGGCGATGGAGCCGGTGAACCTGCTCGAGTCGGGCGTGTAGTCGTCGCTGACGGGTGAGGCGGTGTCGGCGCCGAGGTCGCAGGTCTCGTCGGCGGAGAAGATCATCGGGATGGTCGCCTTGAGCCTCCCTCCACCGTCCTGCTCGCCGTTGATGAAGAGCGCGACGTCACCGCCGCGACCGAGGCCGCCTCCGTCGTAGCTGAACTCCATGCGCACCTGGTGCGATCCGGCGGGGAGGGTCTGCTCGCTCCTGATCTTGGCGCGGTCGAGGCCAAGCAGGTTGTAGCAGTAGGTCAGACGTCCGTCGTTGAGGTAGAGCGACCACCCCGCGAACGCTCCGCCCTGGGCGACGACGACACCGTCGGCGCCCTCCTCGGGGATGCGGATCTCGGCTGTGATGCTGTGTGACTTGTTCTTGAGGTTGAGCACGGTGTTCTCGGTCAGCCGCCCCATGCCGGGGAACAGCTTCTGCGATGTTCCGTGAATCAATGTGGGTCTTCCGGCGAGCTCAGCGTTGAAGCGCTCGAACGACCGGTCGTCGAGCGGGAACACGCCGTACTTGGCGGCCTCAAGCAGGAACAGCCGCTGCATCGCGTGCAACCGGTCGGGCTGGTCGCGAGCCAGGTCCCGGGTCTGGGTCCAGTCGGTGTTGGTGTCGTAGAGCTCCCAGACGTCGTCGTCGAGCGGGGTCATGTCTCCGGTCGCCACCCATGGGGTGCGGTGCTTGGTCACGGCGGTCCAGCCCTTGTGGTAGATGCCGCGGTTGCCCAGCATCTCGAAGTACTGGGTCTGGCGTTGGTCCTCGGCGTCCGGGGCGTCGAAGCAGTAGGCCATGCTCGTCCCATGCAGCGGCATCTGCTGAAGGCCGTTGACGAAGTCGGGCTCCGGCAGTCCGGCGACATCGAGCACGGTGGCGGCGATGTCGATGACGTGGTGGAACTGGTGCCGGATCTCGCCACGGGCGTTCATCCCGCCGGGCCAGGAGACGACGGTGCCGTTGCGGGTCCCGCCCCAGTGCGAGGCGATCTGCTTGGTCCACTGGTACGGCGTGCACATCGCGTGCGCCCATCCGACCGCGTAGTGGTTGTAGGCGGCGGGGCTGCCGATGCTGTCGACGTGGGCGATCAGAAACTCGGGTGTCTCCATGGCAGCCGCGCCGTTGAAGATGAACATCTCGTTGAAGCTGCCGTTGATGGTGCCCTCGGCGCTGGCACCGTTGTCCCCGATCATCAGGTAGATCATGGTGTCGTCGTAGATCTCGAGCTCCTCGAGGGTGTCGAGCAGCCGGCCGATGTGGTGGTCGGTGTGCTCGAGGAACCCGGCGTATACCTCCATCTGCCGCTCCAGGACCGGCCTCAGCTCCTCGGGCATGTCCTCGTAGGCGGGGATCTCCTCATGCCGGGGCGTGAGCTCGGCGTCAGCCGGGATCACGCCGAGCTCCTTCTGCCGCGCGAACGTCTCCTCCCGCAGCACATCCCACCCGGCCGCAAACCGACCACGGTGGCGATCCGACCACTCCTCGTCGACCTGGTGCGGCGCGTGGGTGGCACCCGGCGCGTAGTAGACGAAGAACGGCTTGTCGGGCATGAGCGCCTTCTGCTGCCGCACCCAGCCGATGGCCTTGTCGGTCATGTCCTCGGTGAAGTGGTACCCCTCCTCCGGGGTCGCCGGCGGCTCGATCGGCGTGGTCCCCTCGTAGAGGCTTGGGTAGTACTGGTTGGTCTCGCCACCGATAAAGCCGTAGAAGTACTCGAACCCGCTTCGCGTTGGCCAGCTGTCGAACGGTCCCATCTGGCTCGTCTGCCAGACCGGCACCTCGTGGCACTTGCCGAACTGAGCCGTGCTGTAGCCGTTGAGCAGCAGCGTCTCGGCCAGGGGCGCGGCATTGTTGGGCCGCACCGCGCTGTACCCCGGAGCCGAGGTCGCCAGCTCGGTGATCGCGCCCATCCCGACCGCGTGATGGTTGCGGCCGGTCAGCAGCGCCTGCCGGGTCGGCGCGCAGAGAGCCGTGGTGTGGAACCGGGTGAACTTCAGGCCGGTTGCGGCAAGCCGGTCAGCGTTCGGAGTGGGGCACGGCCCCCCGAACGTGCTCGACGCCCCGAAGCCGATGTCATCGAGCAGGATGACCAGCACGTTAGGTGCACCCTCTGGCGGACGCAGCGGCTCGATCGGCGGATACGACGTGTCCGGGTCCTTCGCGTCGTAGGTCGTCAGACCCGGCTTCGACCGGTTCGGGATGGGGAGAACGGAGCGAGAGCCGGCTGCTTGCTGAGGGGCCATTCGGTCAGTCTGAACCCCGGCGCTTTCGGCGGCTAGAGCCGCTCATCATCGATGGTGTGACGTGCGCACGTCTGGCCACTCCCCGACCCTCGAGACGTCGGGCGCGATGCTCTCGACGAGCAGGGCCGTACGACCTCCGCACCATCGCGCGCCGCCAGATGCTCTCCGACGACCCGGTCACCGAGCCGAAGGAGCTCGCCCAGGCCGGCGGGCGGCTCGTCGAGGTGCTCGCAGGAGTCTTCGGCCTCGAGGAGGCGTTTGGTGGGAGCGTGGGCGAGACGGTCACGCTATCTCAGGCAGCCATTGTCCGTGTGCAGTCCGTTGATCCGCCGGGCAGCTCGGCAATTCGGCATCGCAGCGGGCAGCCGTCCGGCTAATCTTCGGCAATGGGTATCCGCGCGGCTGGCTACCCGCACAGGCTGGTCGCCGCGTGGCGGAGCGGGACTCCCAGGAGCCAGAGGCATGTCGCCCTGATCATGCTCTCGATCATCGTCGCCTCGCTCGTGGTCTCGGTCGTCGCTCCGGAGGGGATGCCCCTGGCCGCGTACCTCGTCTGGTTGTTGATCGCCATGATGCTGCTCCGGTTCCGGCCGCTGGTCCTGGTGGGCGCCGCAGACGCCGCCGCCGGAGTGCTCGCCCTGGCGATCACCGGGCCGATCACCGGGTCGCGTGCGATCGAGATGGCGGCGTTGGTGATGGCGGTGCTCCTCGTACTTGTGGTGGCCAGCCGGCAGCGGAGCGGGTTGCCGGCGCTCCTGAGCGAGGCGTTTCTCGTGGACCTGCGAGACAGGCTGCAGGGGCAGGGCAAGATCCCGCCGCTGCCCGAGGGGTGGGACTCCCAGAGCGCGATGATCGCCGCCCACGGCGGCACGTACGCCGGGGACTTCCTGGTGGCCGACCTGAGCGAGGACCGGAAGCGGCTCGAGATGATCCTCGTCGACGTCTGCGGGAAGGGAACCCACGCGGGACCGGCGGCGCTCCAGTTTGCGGGGGCGCTCGGTGGGCTGATCGGCGCACTGCCGCCACGGGAGCTGTTCCGCGCTGCCAACGGCTTCCTCATCCGGCAACGTGACGACGAGGCGTTCGCAACCGCGGTCCACGTGCTCGTCGACCTCGATGAGGGCGGCTACCAGATCACCAGCGGCGGCCACCCGCCGGCGCTGCGCTGGGACCTGCCTTCGCGTGAGTGGGTGATCGACAACGCACGCGGGACCGCCCTGGGCGTGCTCCGCGCGCCAGAGGTGCACGTCAGCAGGGGCCAGCTGCTTCCGGGCGAGGCGCTCATGTTCTACACCGACGGCGTCGTGGAGGCGCGCGGCAGCGACATCGACGCCGGCATCGCGTGGTTGCAGCGTGCGGCACGCGAAGCCATCGGTCACGGCTTCGGCGGCGCGGCGCGCCGGATCATCGGGCAGGTCGAAAGCGGCGATGACGACCGGGCGGTCCTCATCCTCAGCCGCACGGTGGTGGAGTCGCCGGTGGTCGACCAGTCCTCGGTGTCCTGATCTGGGGAGTCGCCGTCACTGGCGTGCCTTCCTGTACGTAGCGCACAGCGGATGCCCTTTGCGCGGGCCCTAGGCGGACGGAGTGGTCGAGGCCAGAAGGCGCCTCGCACGACGACCAAGATCGTTCAGGTCCACCCGACCCGCGTCGGCCGCGGCTGCCAGTCGCGCAGCCAGGTCCAGCGCCTCGTCGAGCTCGGGCCCGGCGATGGCGGCCTCCTGTCCCATGTCGCGGAGAATCGTGACCTCGGTTCGCGAGGCGATCAACGGGTCGGCGACTCCGTCGATCCAGACCCGCGTGCGGCGTCCGTCGCCGCGTTCCTCGCCGGTGATTCGCTCGAGCGCGAAGATGCGGTCCGCACGCGCAAACTTGCCGAAGCCCAAAGCCACCATGCGGGAGTCCGAAGCCACGCGATCATCTTGACACCACCAACCGACGTCTGCGCGGTCACGCCCGCCTCGCCGCGAGGTGCAGCCGGCAGCCGCCCGGCCGGACGGGTGCAAGCCTCACTTCCGGGCTGTGTCCGGACTTCCCAGCGCGGACCGGGCAACATGGGGGCATGGACGGGCAAGACGTGACCGCAGGCCACTGGCAGAAGTCCGCCGAGCCATGGCCATGGCCTTCGGCTGCATCCGACGTCCTCCTCGCCGACGGCACGATCGCCGTCATCCGCTCGCTCGTCCCCGACGACCGCGAGGGGGTGCTGGCGCTGCACGAGGGCGTCTCGGAGGACACGCTCCGGCTGCGCTTCTTCACGCCGAGCCCGGCCGCTGGACGGGCGTACGTCACGCGACTGTTCGACGTGTCCAACAACGCGTCTGTCGCGTTGGTCGCCGTGCTTCGCGGGCGCATCGCAGCCCTTGCGACCGCCGAGCTGCTGTCGCCTCAACGCGCGGAGGTCGCCTTCCTGGTGTCCGACGAGGACCGGGGGCGGGGGCTCGGAAGCCTTCTCCTGGAACACCTCGCGGCACTGTGCCGCGAGCACGGGGTCACCCATTTCGAGGCCGAGGTGCTCGCGGACAACTACGGGATGCTGGGCGTCTTCCAGGCTGCGGGCTTCACCGTGACGCGCAAGAACCAGTACGGAGAGGTGGCGGTCGAGCTACGCATCGAGGTGTCCTCCGCCGCCCTGGAAGCCGCGGATCGCCGCGAGTGGCGCTCCGAGGCGCACTCGTTGCGCCCGCTTCTGTACCCGGAGAGCGTCGCTGTGGTGGGCGCCGGACTGGGCACCGGGGTACTCGAGGCAGTCCGTGCGGGGGGCTTCTCCGGCCGACTCCATGTCGTGCAACCGGAGGCCGGTTCCGTGGCCGGTCTGCCGGCACACCGCAGCCTGGCCGCGATCGGGGAACCCGTCGACCTCGTGGTGGTCGTGGTCCCAGCCAATCAGGTCATCTCAGTCATGGCCGACGCCACCGCGGCGGGCGTGCGGGCAGCGATCATCGTCTCGTCCGGCCTCAGCGGCCCTGACGGGCTGGGTGTGGCCGCTCAACGGGAGCTGCTGCGGACGGCCCGGGCCCACAGCGTGCGTGTGGTCGGTCCCGACTCGCAGGGGGTGCTGTCGCAGGGGCCGGACATGCGCCTCAACGCCACGTTCGCTCGGGCCCTGCCAGAGCCGGGCGGGCTGGCGATCGCCTCGCAG
>Ga0207708_10001208_pt1 | contig 19489 bp, 15 predicted proteins | sample KBSK5101metaG_FD_184340 | JGI IMG/M metagenome (GOLD analysis project Ga0207708, IMG submission 184340) | Corn, switchgrass and miscanthus rhizosphere microbial communities from Kellogg Biological Station, Michigan, USA - KBS K5-10-1 metaG... | ecosystem: Host-associated > Plants > Roots >...
GGCGCTTCGTAAGAGCGCTAACGCCTCGCGGCCGTATCGTACCTTCACTCCTGCGTTTTTCGCCGCGAACGCGGTCAAGGTCGCCCGCCGTTCCGACGATTTTCCGTACCCCGCTCGGAGGCAACACTCCTGCTCAGGGTCAGGCGATTCGTCGGTACCATATTGATCGCGGCCGCGGTCGCGATCGGTCTGTGGACCGTTCGCGCGCTGAACGCGGAGCGCGCACAGGTGCAGGACGCGCAGGTCGCGGAGACATCCCGGCAGGCCGCCGCCCGGCAAGCCGAGCTGCGGGCGATTGAAAGCAAGGTGCAGGCGGCCGCCGACCTGCCGGCGCTGAACGCCGCGCTCGCCGCCCACGTCGACAGCGCGACCATCATCGACCTGCTCGACAGCGAGGAGTGGTGGCTCCCCTACCGCAAGGACTTTCCGCTGGTGCGCCTGATCGTCGGCGACGCGGTCGTCGCCTCGCGCGGGACCACCAGCGGCGCGAACGCCGAGGCCGAGGTGGTGAAGGCGGCGCGCCGCCAGCTGGTGGCGTCCGCGCCGGCGGCGATCGGCAGCGAGCCGTACCTGCTGGCCGCGGCCCGGCTGAACGGGCTGCCCGACAATGATCCGGTCCTGGTCCTGGGGCGTCCGTCGCGGCCTCCCGCGCCGTTCGCCGTCGCGAGGCCGATCGAGCAGCGCCTTCATCAATTCTGGGGCGGCGCCGGCGCGATCGCGCTGCTGGGCATCGTGCTGCTGTTCTCGCGCCGCGCCAGGACGACGGCCGCCGCGCCCCGCGCCACCGCGGCCGCCGCCGAGGCGGCGGTCATTCCGATCGTCCACGAGTCGACGCTGAAGTTCGGCGACTCGCGCGAGCCGCGCAACGACGTCGGTCCGATGATCGACATCGCACCCAAGTCCGCCGCGCCGTCGACCACCGCGCCGACGTTCGTGATCGTGGCGCCGCCCGCGGAGCCGACGATGTTCGGCCGCTACCGCCTGGTCGAACGCCTGCGCGAGGGCGGCATGTCCGAGCTGTTCATCGCCAAGGCGGCGGGCGTCGAAGGCTTCAGCCGTTCCTTCGTGCTCAAGCGCCTGCGGCCCGAGCTGACCCGCGATAAGAACGCTGTCGCGCAGTTCATCGACGAGGCGCGCCTGCAGGCCGATCTGGTGCATTCGAACATCGTCCCCGTCTTCGATTTCGGCGTCGTCGGCAGCGAGTACTTCATGACCCAGGAGTACATCCAGGGCCGCGACCTGGCGCGCGTGATGGAACGCCACCGCGCGGTGGGACGCGCGGGGCTGGCCTCGCCGATCGCGTACTTCGCCGCGCACGAGACGCTGCAAGCGCTGGCGTTCGCGCACTCGCGCTGCGGGGCGGACGGCGCGCCGCTGGGCATCGTTCATCGCGACATCGCCGCCGGAAACATCCTCGTGTCGCTGGCGGGCGAGGTGAAGCTGTCCGACTTCGGCATCGTGAAGTCCAACGACCGCGTCAGCCGCACGCAGGTCGGCGTCGTCAAGGGCAACACCAACTTCATGTCCCCCGAGCAGGCGCGCGGGCAGGCGGTCGACGCGCGCAGCGATCTGTTCTCGCTGGGGCTCGTCCTCTATCACTGCCTGTCGGGCGAGATGCTGTACAGCGGGAACAACGATCTGGAGGTCCTCCACCGCGCGGCGGCCGGCCTGCTGCTCGACGACTTCGCGCGGATCCGGAACCTCCCCGATCCCGCGCCGCAGATCCTGGAACGCGCGCTGGCGCTGGACCCGAACGACCGCTTCCAGAACGCCGCGGAGTTCGCCGACGAGGTCGCGGTGCACATGGGCGGCGGCCGGGTGGGCCTGGCCCACTTGATGCGCGAGCTGTTTGCGCAGGAACTGCACGAAACGGCGCTCCCGGCTGCGACGGCGGTCGGGTACACTGCCGGGCCGTGATCGACACCCGCCTGCTGCGCGAAAAGCCAGACGAAGTCCGGACCGCCTACCAGCGCCTCGGCGCCACCGTCGACCTGGACGGCGTGATCGCCGCCGACACGCGCGTGCGCGACCTGAAGAACGAGTCGCAGACGCTGCAAGCGGAGCAGAACCGGCTGTCGAAGGAGATCGGCCGCGCCGCCGCCGGCGAGGAGCGCGAGCGCGCCAAGGCCGCCAGCACGGCGCTGAAGGAGAAGATCGAGAAGCTGAACGGCGAGCTGACCACCGCCGACGCCGCGCTGGAGGGGTTGCTGCTGGAGTTGCCGAACCTCCCGCACCCGTCCGTGCCCGTCGGCAAGGACGAGAGCGAGAACGTCGTGCTGCGCGAGGCAGGAAAGAAGCGCAGCTACGACTTCCCGCTGAAGCCGCACTGGGATCTCGGCACCGCGCTGGACATCATCGACTTCGAGCGCGGCGTGAAGATCTCGGGCACGCGCTTCTACGTGCTGAAGGGTTGGGGTGCGCGGCTGCAGCGCGCGTTGATCACGTTGATGCTGGATCTGCACACGCAGAAGCACGGCTATGTCGAGATCTACCCGCCGTACATGGTGCGCCGCGACTGCCTGGTCGGCACCGGCAACCTCCCGAAGTTCGGCGACAACCTGTATCGCGACGCGGTCGAGGACTTCTGGTTCATCCCCACCGCGGAGGTCCCGGTCACCAACCTCTATCGCGACGAGATCGTCGACGGCGCGCGCCTGCCCATCAAGCACGTGGCGTTCACCGCCTGCTTCCGGCGCGAGCAGATGGCGGCGGGCCGCGACACGCGCGGCATCAAGCGCGGCCACCAGTTCGACAAGGTCGAGCTGGTGAAGTTCGTGCGCCCCGAGACGTCGATGGACGAGCTCACCGCGCTGCTGTCGGACGCCGAGGACGTCCTCAAGGCGCTGGAGCTCCCCTACCGCGTCGTCCAGATGTGCACGGGCGACCTCTCGTTCTCCGCGATGGCGAAGCAGGATCTGGAGCTGTGGGCCCCCGGCTGCAACGAATGGCTGGAGGTCAGCTCCTGCTCCAACTTCGGCGACTTCCAGGCGCGCCGCGCGCGCATCCGATTCAAGGATCCGGGAGCAAAAGAGAAAGCGCGTTTCGTTCACACGCTCAACGGCTCCGGGCTGGCGCTGCCGCGGACGCTGATCGGCGTCATCGAGACGTACCAGCGCGCCGACGGGAAAATCGACGTTCCGGCCGCGCTGCGGCCCTACCTGGGCGGGGCTCAGGTTCTCGGATAGGCGAGGCTCGCCGGCGGTCAGTCGGCGGCTGACAACCTAACCTGCCGTAACCTTTGACTTCCGCCCGGGACTCCGCGTACAGTACCGGGCTAACGGGTCGATATGACAAAGGCCGACCTCATAGACCTGATTGCTGAGCGGACCAAGCTTCCCCATGGTCGCGCCGAGCTTCTGATCTGCCAGATGTTCGACGCGATGGTCGACGCGCTCCGCAAGGGCGAAGGGATCGAGATCCGCGGCTTCGGGAGCTTCTCCATCCGCGCGTACAAGGAGTACCAGGGCCGCAACCCGCGCACGGGCGAGGCGGTCCATGTTCGGCCCAAGCGCCTCGCTTTCTTCAAGGTTGGCAAGGAGCTGCGCGAGCGCGTCAACAACGGGCGCGGCAAGCGCTCCGTCTCCGAATCCGGCCCGACGTCGACGCCGAGCGCCGCCAGCGGCGGCTAGCGGCCCTCACCCTAACCCTTTCCCGCAAGGCGGGAGGGGACCTGATCCGATCTCCCTCTCCCGTCTTCGGAAGAGGGTCGGGGTGAGGGTCAGACCACGCGCCAGGTCGTGCCGGTGGGGCCGTCCATCAGCTCGATGCGCTGCTCGCGGAGCGTCTTCCGGATCTCGTCGGCGCGCGCGAAGTCCTTGCCCGCACGGGCAGCCGCCCGCTCCTGGATCTTCGCTTCGACGGCGGCGCCGTCGATTCCCAGCCGCGCGCACTGGCGGTCGCGCCGCGCCAGCAGGAACGCCGCCGGGTCGCTCTGGAAAATCCCCAACGTTTCACCGCACTTGAGCAGGTCCCGGCGGAGGCGGGCCAGCGTCCGCCGGCGCACGTCCTTGGGCGCCGCCTTGGGGTCCTCGAGCAGGCGGTTGGCGAGCACGAACGCGTCATAGAGGTGGCCGATGGCGGCGGCGGTGTTGAAATCGTCGTCCATGGCTTCCTGGAATACGGAAAGTGTCTTCTCCGCCTCGGGCAGCACCGCGCCCTTGTCGTCGGCGGCCGGCGCTTCGGCGAGCTTGGCCAGCGTTCCATAGAAGTAGGCGAGGCGCTCCTCCGCCTCGTCCAGCTCCGGGTACACGGGCCGCTCCTTGTCGTCGCGGGCCAGCGTGAACCCGACCGCGCTGCGGTAATGAACGCCCAGGAACAGCAAGCGCAGCGCCTCCAGATCGTGGGTCGCCGCCACCTTGCGGATGGTGACGATGTTGCCCAGCGACTTCGACATCTTCTCCCCGCCCAGCGTCAGCAGCCCCGAATGCATCCAGTGGTGCGCGAAGCTGCCCGCGCCGAACGCGCCCTCGGACTGCGCGATCTCGTTCTCGTGGTGGGGGAAGATCAGATCGGCGCCGCCGCCGTGGATGTCGAAGCGCTCGCCGAGATAGCGGAACGACATCGCCGAGCACTCGATGTGCCAGCCCGGACGGCCGTTGCCCCACGGGCTGGGCCAGAACGGCTCGCCGGGCTTCGCGCCTTTCCACAGCGCGAAGTCCAGCGGGCTCTGCTTCTGCTCGTCGACCTCGACGCGCGCGCCCGCCTGCAGATCGTCGATGCTCTGGCCTGACAGCTGCCCGTAGCCGGCGAACTTCGGCACCGCGAAGTAGACGTCGCCGCCGGCGGCGTACGCCAGCCCCTTCTCCTCGAGGCGGCGGATGATGTCGATCACCTCGGCGATGTGCTCGGTCGCGCGCGGTTCGAGGTCCGGCGTGGCGAGGCCCAGCGCGCGGAAGTCGGTCTGCATCTCCGCGGTGTAAAAACGCGCGACCTCCTCGGCCGACTTCCCTTCCTCGTTCGCCTTGTTGATGATCTTGTCGTCGACATCGGTGATGTTGCGGACGAATCGCAGCTCGAAGCCGCTGGCGCGCAGGTGGCGCGTGATGACGTCCCAGGCGACCTCCTTGCGGGCGTGGCCGATGTGGCACAGGTCGTAGACCGTCGTGCCGCAGGCGTACAGGCTCACCTTGCCGGGGACGAGCGGTTCGAACGGGACCTTCTTGCGCGTCCGCGAGTCGTGAATTCGCAGCGCCATCGCTATCGGTTGCGGACGAGTGCGACGATGTTGAACGCACCGAACGTGATCAGGACCAGCGCAATCAGGATGCTGCTCAGGTGATCGCGCGGGCGATCGCCCTCGACCAGCAGGTAGGCGTCGGGCGGGATCACGACCGGCGCGATCGTATGCACGGCCGCGACGTCGGCGACCGCCAGACGGCGTTCCGCCGCGCCGGGCGCGCGAACCACCAGCGCGCCGCTGTCGGCCGTCAGCTCGCCGGTGTGGGTCGAGATCGTCGCGCGCGCGTCGCGGATCTCGACGGTGCGATCGAGGTCGCCGAGCTCGTCGAGCGCCGCCTGCCGGCGCGCCGCGGGAAACTTCACCACGAACGTCCAGCGCGCGGGCGGCTCGGGCGCGCTCGCGAGCAAGCTGGAAGCGCCCGCGCCCTGCGGCGGCGGTGTCTGCACCAGCCCCTTCGCCGCGACCACCTCGCCGCCGCGGGCGACGATGGCGGCGCGCGCGGCGTCCTCGGTCGCCAGGCGGGCGCGCGGCAGGCCGATCTGCACCTCGTCCGGCCGCGACACCTCGATCGCCAGCGCCTCCTCGGCGGCCAGCGACGTCGGGTCGCCGCCGCGATCGGCGAGCGTGACCATTGCGCCCGGCGCGCGGGCCGCCACCGCCTTCACGAAGGCGTCGGGGGCGAAGTAGTGCGTCGCGGTGACGTGGCGCGAGAAGTAGTTCCGGATCGCGTCGGCGTACGGCAGGTCCTCGACGCGGATCAACCGGCCCTCGAACACGTCGGCCTCCGCGCGCTCGGCCGGCAGCGGGTTCTGGGTGCGGTGCACGAACAGGCGATCGCCCGTGCCCAGCACGCGGAAGAGCTGGCTGAACACCCACGATCCCTTGGTGTCCAGCTCGAGCGCGCTCTCGCGATCGGGCGTGCCGGCGACGCGGACGTAGCGGTTCTCGAGGCCAGCCGTCGCCTTGGAGTTGCTGAAGACGGTCGCGGCGTTGCCCAGCTCGAGCGGATCGCCCGAGGAGAACGCGAAGCGCAGGTCGCGCCGGCCGTAGAAAACCAGGAAAAACGCCAGCAGCACCCCCGCCAGGGTGATCAGGGGGTGGCGCGAACGGCGCCGCGGGATGTGCGCGAATTCGTCGACGGCTGCCGCCGGGGGCTTGGTCTGGGCCGGATCGGTCATTGTCTTCGCGCGGTTGCGGCGCAGGTTAGCAGATTCACCGTACTAGTGGTCAGAACCCCTCCCAAGGTTCCCGACCTCCTGCGGCGGGCTGCGCGGGAAAGCCCGCCTGAGCCCTGCGCGCCCAGGACAAAGCTTGCCCTAGCCCGGCCTTTCCGCTATGTGCGGGGCATGTCGCGGCGCCCTCTCCTCGGCCTTGCGATGGTCGCGCTGGCGGCCGTGAGCGGCGGCTGCCGCCACAAGGCAAAGACGCCGGCCGAGGGGTACAAGCGGCTGGCCGCGGCGGTCACGGCCGGCGATGCCGGGGCGTTGTACGACGCGCTCGATCAGGAGACGCGCTGGAACTGGATGTCGATCCAGAAGTTCCACCGCGAGGCCTACGACATCGTGCTGAGCAACTATCCCGAGGGTGAGATCCGCGAGCGCGAGACGCGCCGCTTCGAGCACGCGGCGACCGCGCCGTCGGCGCGCGATCTGTTCGTCGCCGACGCGGCGCCGGCGCTGCTGCAGACGCTGCGCCCGCTGATGGTGCCGGGCGCGCCGATCGAGGCGGGCCCAACCGAGGACACGGCGGCGGCGGTGACGCCGTCGGGGGCGCGCGTCGAGCTGAAGCGGACCAAGGACGGCGACTGGGGTTATGGAGGGATCGCCAAGCGCGCCGAAGAAGACAAGAACCGCGCCTGGCACGATCTGGAGTCGGTCCGCGCGAGCGCCGCCGACTTCGAACGCGCGGCCGCGCGCGCCGGCAAATGAGCCGCAAGCCTGCGGAGCGAAGCGAGCAGGAGCAGCTCTCGCTGACGTTGCCGGCGAAGAAACAGCCGGAAGCCTCGCCTCCCTCTCCCCCGTCCTCGTCCTCGTCCTCGTCCTCGTCGCCGTCCACGTCCACGTCTACGTCCACGTCCACGACTACGTCAGCGTCAGCGACTACGAGCGAGACACCGACGCCGCAGCAGCCGCGGATCTATGCGGTCAATGAGCTGCTCAAGGCAGTTCGGTTGACGCTGGAGAGCAGGTTCACGGAGGTGAGGGTGGAGGGGGAAGTGTCGGGGATGAAGAGGTCCGGGAACGGACATATCTACTTCACCCTCAAGGACGCCGAGGGGCAGCTGGACTGCGTGCTGTTCTCGCGCGAAGCCTCGCGACTGAAGTTCTCCCTGGAAGAGGGGATGGCTGTTCGTTGCCGCGGGCGCCTGACGCTGTACGAGGCGCGCGGCAAGTTTCAGATGTCGGTGATCGACGTCGAGCCGACCGGGGCGGGCGCGCTGGCGCTGGCGTTCGAACAACTCAAGCAACGACTGGGCGCAGCCGGGCTGTTCGATCCGGCGCGCAAGCGCCCCCTGCCCTTCCTGCCGCGGCGGATCGGCGTCGTCACGTCCGCGTCGGGCGCCGTCATCCGCGACATCGTCCGCGTCGCGCACCGGCGCTATCCGATCCAGATCCTGCTGGCGGCGACGCCCGTCCAGGGCGAAGGGGCGGCGCTGGGAATCGCGGCGGGGATCCGCCGGCTGGAGGCCGTCGAGGACGTCGACGTCATCATCGTCGCGCGCGGCGGCGGATCGCTGGAAGATCTGTGGGCGTTCAACGAGGAGCCGGTGGCACGCGCGATCCACGCCTGCCGCGTCCCCGTCATCTCGGCGGTCGGTCACGAGACCGACTTCACGATCGCGGACTTCGTCGCCGACGTGCGCGCGCCGACCCCGTCCGCCGCCGCCGAGCTCGCGGTCCCGATCCGCGACGATCTGACGGCGGAGCTGGCGCTGCTCCGGCGCCGCGGCAGCCGCGCGCTGGCGGAGACCGCGCGCCGGGCGCGCCACGAGCTGGAACGCGCCCGGGCGCGCCTCGGCGATCCGCGCCGCTTGCTGGACGAACGGCGCCAGCGCCTGGATGAGCACGTCGAACGCAGCCGGCGCGTGCTGGCCCGCCGGCTGGCGGCGGCCCACGCGGATCTGCGCGCGCTCGAGGTCCGCCTGCACCGCGCCCATCCCCACCGCCGCATCGCCGAGCAACGGCACGCGCTCGCGGACATGCGCCACCGGCTGCAGGCGGCGCTGGTGCCCGCGCTGGGGCGGCGCCGTCACGCCATCGAAGCGGCGCACGGCAAGCTGGAGGCGCTGTCGCCGATGCGCGTGCTGGAGCGCGGCTTCAGCCTCACCCAGCGCGCCGACGGCCGCGTCGTCACCAGCGCCGGCGACGTCAGCCCGGGCGAGCGCATCACGGTGCGCGTGCACGACGGCGGCATCGACGCCACCGTCGAGGGGACGAGGAAGAAGACATGATTCGCGCGGCGGTCCTCGGGTCGGACGTCAGCAAGAGCCGCTCGCCCGCGATCCACAACGCCGCCTTCCGCGCGCTGGGCGTCGACGGTGAATACGGCGCGATCTCCGTCGCGGCCGCGGGCTTCGACGCGCTCGTCGCCGACCTTCAAGCGCAGGGCTACCGTTACCTGAACGTCACGATCCCGCACAAGGCGGCGGCGTTCGCGCTCGCCCGCACGCACGGCCCCGAGGCGCGCGTGTCGGGCGCGGTGAACACGTTGCTGTTCCGGTCCGGCGGCATCCACGGCGAGAACACGGACGGCGCCGGCCTGCTCGCCGCGCTCGCCGACCTGGGTGTCGCCGCGTCGGGCAGCGTGGTCGTGATGGCGGGCGCGGGCGGGGCGGCGGCGGGCGCCGTCGAGGCGCTCACGCGCACGGGCGCCGAGGTGCGCCTGCTCGCCCGCCGCCCCGAGATCGCCGATCAGCTCCGCGCGCGGCTGCTGCCGGCGCAACGCGATCGGGTCACGGTCGCGCCCTGGGCCGGCGACGGTCTGGCGCGCGCCCTCGCCGGCGCGACGGTGCTGGTGTCGGCGGTGCCAGCCGCCGCATGGGCGGAGCCGTCAACCGCGGCCGGCATCGACGCGCTCCCCGCGGGCGGCGCCGTCCTGGAGATGGCGTACGGAAACGATACGCCTCTCGCCTCCGCCGTTCGAGGCAAGACGACGCGCTACGCGGACGGCCTCGGCATGCTCGTGCACCAGGCCGCGCACGCGATCGCGCTGGCGCTTGGCAAGACCCCGCCCCTCGCGCCATTGTTCGAAGCCGTGAGGTCGTGACCGCGAACGAGCCGCCCAACCCGTACTCGCCGCCGACCTCTTCGTCGTCCGACGGCCGGGCGAACGCGCCTCCGCCGGCAGCCAACGCGGCAGAGTCGGTCCGCGGCGCCGCGACCGCCGCAGCGCTCCTCGGATTTCCGCTCGGTGCGGGCTTCTACATCCTCGGGCGGCGGCGCCCCGCCGTCGCGTTTGCGTCTGCCGGCATCCTCGTGGGGGCGCTCGCGACCGCCTCGATACGGGCGCCGGCACCGAAGCTTTTCCTGATCGCGCTCGGCGCGGCCGTCGGCCTCTGGCTGGCCGCGGCCCTCGGCACGATGAAGGCGCGGCCCGGCCCGACACCGGTCAGGCGCGCGGCTCCATGGACGATTGTGCCGATCGCCCTGGCGCTCTTGATCAACGCCGCCGTCAAGCACTGGCTGATCGAGGCGTTCCAGATTCCGGCGGGTTCGATGATCCCGACGCTGCTCGTGGGCGATCACGTCCTCGTCCGGAAGGGACGGGCGGACATCACACGTGGTGACGTCATCGTGTTCGAGTTCCCCGCTGACCGAAGCGTCGACTACGTCAAGCGCGTCGTCGCCATGGGCGGCGACACCGTCGAAGTCAGAAGCGGCGTCGTCTCGGTCAACGGCGCCGAGATTCCCCAGGCGGAAGTGAAAAACGACCCGAACCCGTGCCCGACGGAGATCGGGGAGCCCGGCTGCTGGTTCGCCCGCGAGACCAGCGGCGCGCGCACGTACACGATCATGTTCGACGAACACCCGGCCCAGGACCATCCGCGCACCGTCATTCCTCCCGGTGAGGTGTTCGTGCTCGGCGACAACCGCAACAACAGCTACGACTCGCGCCGGTGGGGTACGGTCCCGGTCGACCACATCAAGGGCGTCGTGACGATGACCTGGTGGTCGCGCGGTCTCGGTGTCACGGACGTGCGCTGGTCACGCGTCGGCAGCGCCATTCACTGACGCCGCGCGCACCCCGCGCTTGCGGCGTGGAGCGACTAGTTCTTCACGAAGCGGACGTTCGTGAAGCAGTTCTGGGCGCTGCTGAGCAACCGTCCCCTGAAGACCACGCCGGCCGCCGCCTCGGCGGCCTTGACCGCATCGGCCGTGTCGTTCGCCGTGGCACTCGACGTGTAGGTCACCTGATGTGTCAGCGTCTTGTAAGAGATGTTGTCCGACTGATCCGCGTACGAGTAGATGACGGTGTTGGGGGCGGCGGCGCCTCGGATATCGGCGGTGATGTTGATGCCGTACAGGTCCGACGAATAGGCGGCGTACGAGAACGTGTAGGTCGCGCCCGGTTCGATGGCGAACGCGTCAGCCGGATCGAGCGGGAAGATCAGACTGTAAAGGACCACGCCGAGCGTGTTGTTGTAGATGCAGGCCTGACCGCCGAAACCCTCCCAGCCGATCTGGGCGTTTCCGTAGGTGATGGTCCAGTACTGGCTGCCCGGCGAGAAATTGCCGTTCTTGATCAGGTCAGTGCCCGGCGGAACGCCGCCGCCACCCGTACCTGAACCGCCACCCGTCCCCGTCGACGTCGTGCCGCCAGAACCGGCCGAGGCGGTACCTCCTGTTCCGGTCGACGTCGTGCCGCCGGAGCCTGCCGCCGCGGCGCCTCCTGTTCCCGTCGACGTCGTGCCGCCGCTGCCACCAGTAGACGTCGTGCCGCCGCTGCCACCAGTAGACGTCGTGCCGCCGCTGCCGGCGACGCCACCGCCGCCGCCCTTCCCGGCGGCGGCACCTGCGGTGCCCGTCGCGCTGCCCCCGGTTCCGCCCTTTCCGCCGACGCCTGCGGACCCGGTCGTTCCCGCAACGCCGGAAGTTCCCCCGGCGCCGCCCACGCCCGTCGTCCCGGCCGCGCCAGTCGTTCCGGCGGTCGCGACGCTGCCGGCCGCGCCGGTCGTTCCGGCGGTCGCAACGCTGCCGGCCGCGCCGGTCGTTCCGCCCGCGCCCGCCGTCCCGCCGGCGCCGGTCGTCCCCGCCATGCCCTGACTGCTGGTGCAGGTGCACGCTTCGTAGCCGCTGCCGTCGCTTCGGCAGATCTGCGCTCCTTGCGCCGCGTTCGTGCAGGCGCAGGCGACGGACATGCCGGGCACGCACAGATGCTCGCTCGTGCCGCCCTTTCCGCCGGCACCGCCGCCGCGACCACCGATTCCGCCGGCAACACGGTCGTCACCACCGCAGCTGGCGATCGAGATGAGCGCTCCGATCGCGGCGCAGGCCGCGCCCGCGGAAACGCAGACGAATCCCAGGCGTCGACACGCCCGACGCGAGACCGAACGAAAACCAGGGGCCGCGGCCGGTATGCGGCGATCCAAACACGAGGCGACGGCCGGAGACAAGCGGACCCTCACCCTAGCCCTCTCCCGCAAAGCGGGAGAGGGGATCGGAACCTCTCCCAGCGCGCGTCGCCCGAAAGCGGCTTGCCCTCACCCTAACCCCCCTAACCCTCTCCCAGCGCGCGTCGCCCGAAAGCGGCTTGCCCTCACCCTAACCCTCTCCCGCAAAGCGGGAGAGGGGATCTGATCTCAGGCGCGGGCGGCGACCAGGGCGTTGCTGGCGAACTCGTCGGCGGTGACGGCGATCGAGGACACGGCGACGGCGTCGCGGTGCTCATTGACGTAGGCCGACAGCTCGGACGATTCGGCGCGCATCACGATCGCCAGGTCGGCGCGCTGCGCGCGCGCGAGCAGCGCGATGTGCAGGTTGGTGGGGTCGGCATCTGTCAGCGCGACAAGCCCCGCCGCGCGCTTGATGCCCGCCAGCTCGAGGATCTCGGCCTTGGTGGCGTCGGCGATGATCACGCGGTGTCCGGCGGCGCGCAGCATCTCGATGTGGGGGCGGTCTTCCTCGCGCTCGATGACGACGATGCGGCGCCCCGCCGCCGCCAGCAGATCGGCGACGCCGATGCCCATGTGGCCGCCGCCCGCGACCACGACGTGGTCCTTCCAGCGCACCTGCACGCGGCCGCGCTGCGCCTCGCGCCGCTGCGTCATCACCCAGCTGGTGAAGAACGCGAACAGCACCGCCATGAACGCCGCCCCCACCAGCATCAGCGCCATTCCCACCACCTTCGCGCTGTCGGGCGCGCCGTGCAGCGTGATGTCGCCGTAGCCGACGGTCATGATCGTCGTCCACACGAAGTAGAACGCGTCCAGCGCCCGCAGCCCCAGCATCTTGGTGAAGAACACGGTGCCGGCCGCGATCACGCAGGCCAGCGTCAGCGCCGCGCCCAGCAGCACGCGATCCAGCCCGCGCCGCCACGGCGCACGCACCCGCTTGCGGCGGCGCACCGCCCGCGCGGCGGCCTCGTCGCTGACCTGGGCCGCGCCCAGCGCCCGCAGCGTCTCGCGCGCCAGCACCGGCGCCGCGACGCTGGACAAGCTCAGCACCACCGCGCCCTTCAGCGTCGCGCGCACGTACGCCGCCAGCTCGGGATCGAACAGCCGGATCACCAGCGGCAGATCCGGAAGCAGCCGGCGGGTGATCAGCGCCATGTCGACGTTGCCCGCGTCGTCCCCCGACGCCAGCACCAGCGCCGTCGCGCCCTCCAGCGCGTCCGTCGTCAGCGCCGACGGGTCCTCGCTGATGCGCGCCACCACGGCGCCGCCCGCGCGCAGCCGCTCCTCGATCGCCGCCCCCAGGCGGTTGCTGCCCGAGATGAGGATCCGCGGCGCGCTCACCCCCACGCCCGCATCACCACGACCAGTGGACGTGTTTCTTGATCCGCTTCTCGTAGATCGCCAGCACCGCGGCCATCGTCTGGTCGGACAGCGCCGGCAGATCGCCCGCGTCGCAGTTCTCGTCGACCTGCGCCGGCCGCTTGGCGCCGGGAATCACGCACGTGACCGCCTCGTGCATCAGGATCCAGCGCAGCGCGAACGTCGCCATGTGGGTTTCCTTGGGCACGATCTTGCGCAGGTCCTCGACGGCCGCCAGCCCCGCCTCGTAGGGGACGCCCGAGAACGTCTCGCCCTTGTCCCACTGCTCGCCGTTGCGGTTGTAGCTGCGGTGATCGTCGGCGGCGAACTTGCTCGCGCGCGTCATCTTGCCCGCCAGCATCCCCGACGACAGCGGCAGCCGCGCGAGCACGCCGACCTTGCGGCGCCGCGCCTCGGCCAGGAACAGATCGCGCGGCCGCTGCCGGAAGATGTTGTAGACCATCTGCACCGACTGCACGCCCGGGTAATCGAGCGCCTTCAGCCCTTCCTCGACGCGCTCGACGCTGACGCCGTAGAAGCGGATCTTGCCCGCCTTGACCAGGTCATCGAACACCTCGAACACCTCGGGGTGATAGAAGGCGTCGGTCGGCGGGCAGTGGATCTGCAGCAGATCGATCGTCTCGGTGGCCAGGTTCTTCAGGCTCCGTTCGACGAACGCGTTGATGTTCTTCTTGCTGTAGCCGTCGACGGTCTGCTTGGGCAGCCGCCGCCCCGCCTTCGTCGTGATGTAGAACGGCTCCTTGCGTTCCTTGCGCAGCCGCGCGAGCAAGCGCTCGCTGCGCCCGTCGCCATAGACGTCGGCGGTGTCGAAGAAGTTGACCCCGCGGTCCAGCGCCCGATGCAGCGCCGCCATCGATTCGTCGTCCTTCACGGACCCGAACGTGCCGCCAATCGCCCAGGCGCCAAAGCTGACAGTCGATATTTTCCAGTCGGTGCGTCCGAGCGATCGAAATTCCATGCGCGCGCCAAGCTAGCACGCCCGACCGGGCGGCTAAAATCGTGGCGGAAAACCCACGCTTTACGCGGACCTGCGTCGCTGGCACCGTTTTCATACGAAAGTGATCGATGTCGGCGCCGGCGGGCTTTCACATATACGCACCCCACCTGACGGAGCGAGACTCATGCACGCAATGACGAAGAGAACCGACGACACGCGCGCCGGCACCCGCCGTCCGTTGCGCGGCCCGTTGCGCGGGGCCGCAGCCCTGCTGGCCACGGCGCTGAGCGCCTGCCTGCCTTCGCCCGGAACGGATCCGGGAAACTCCGGCGCGGCCGGAACGGGTTCGGGAAACGCCGGAGCGGCCGGAACCGGCGCGGCCGCCGGCACCACGGGTCAGGGAGCGGCCGGGGGTTCGACCGGGGACACCGGCGGAACCGGACAGGCTGGCGCCGGCGGCACGACGGGCTCGGCCGGCACCACGGGAAGCGCGGGCCGTGGTGGCACGACAGGCGCGGCGGGCACAACGGGAGGCGCGGGCCGTGGTGGCACGACAGGAAGCGCGGGCCGCGGCGGCACGACGGGCAACGCCGGGACGACCGGGACCGCGGGAACCACGGGCGGCGGCGGCACCGGCATGGGCGGCGCCACCGCCATCGGGCCCGGCCTCACCGACGTGGGCACGTTCACCACCGTGAGTTGCACGATCACGCCGACGGTGACCATCGCCACCGGCGTCGGGATGGTCGGCATCGCGACGTTCACGACCACCCTCGCCGGCGCCGAGCGCGCGGTCATCCAGTTCGGCAAGACCACCGCGTACACGCTGGAGGCGCCGGTCAACTGGGCGGACGCAACGCACCGGACGTTGCTGCTCGGCATGCCGGGAAACACGACCGTTCACTACCGCGTCGTGGTCATCCAGGGCATGAATGCGTGCGTGAGCGCGGACGCGACCTACATGACTGGAACGGTCAGCGGCGCGCCCGCGAATCTGACGCCGACGAAAGGCACCAGCACGGTCGCGCCGGCCCCCGGATTCATCGTCGCCGAGAACGGAAACAACGCGTACATCATCAACAAGCAGGGCGAGGTCGTGTGGTCGCACCGATTCCCCGTCACCCTCAGCCGCGCATTGATGTCGTTCGACGGCAATTACATGTACGCGCGCGAGGTCGGCCCGTTCAACGCCACCACCGGCGGCGCCATCTACCGCGTCGGCATGGACGGCAGCGGCGAGATGAAGCTCAATGTCTCGGGCGGCACGCACCACGATCTCACGGTGACCCCGACGGGCATCGCCTACCCCGCCAAGCAGACGGTGGGCGCGTGCGACTGCATCTTCGTCGCGGGCCCGGACGGTTCCGGTTCGAAGTGTCTGGTCGACCTGGACGTCGTGTTCGGGAAGTTCGCCCTCGGGCCGGGCGGGCAAGCGCAGGAGAAGTGCCACGTCAACGCGATCCGCTACTACAAGGACACCAACACCTTCTCGGTCTCGGATCGCGAGAAGGACGCCATCGCCTTCATCTCCAGCACGGGCCAGGTGCTGGGTTCGGTCGGCGCCACGCCGACGGGCACGACGCCGAACCACGCCAAGGCGGAGGGCGCGGATTCGACGACCACGTCGGTGTGGCGGGTTCAGCACGGCCACGACCAGTACGAGCCGAACAAGATCGTGCTGTGGTCGAACGGGCCGTTCCAGGGCGGCACGTCCAAGATCCTTCACTACACGATCAACGGAGCGACGGCGAAGCTGGACTGGCAGTACACCGGCACCGGCAACTCGCCCACCTTCAGCGACGCTCAGCACCTGCCCAACGGAAACTTCCTGGCCACCGCCAGCTCGACCGGCGCCGTGCACGAGATCGATCCCAGCCAGAAGCTGATCCAGTCGTTCGCCAACCTGTCGCGGGGTGGCTATTCCTGCCACCGTCCGACGCTGTACGGGCCTCCGCCCGGCCGGTGAGGGCCGCTAAGGCGCAGCGGCCGTGGCGCTGCCGGATGCGCTCACGCTGACGCTGATCGACACGCTGAACTGCGCGGCGACGTTCACCTGCGTGGCGGCCGCGCCGACGGCGCTGATCGCGTCGACCACGCAGAGCGTGGCCTGCGCGCCCACCTGCTGCGCGTAGTCGCCGACACCGGACAGCGCGGTCGAGAACCCGGACACCGAGTCGCCGATCGCCACGCCCGTCCGCTCCAGCACCTTGAGGAGCAGCGCGTAGTGGTTCAGCACGGCGGTGACCAGCCTCCCGACGCTTGGCTTCTGCGGCGAGACGCCGTAGGTCACCGTCACTTCGGGCTCGGTGCACACCGCCGCGAACCGCGCCTGGCTGTCGCAGGTCGTCTCGCACTCGTCGACCGTCACCTGCCGCTCCACCTCGGTGCAGACGGGCGGCTGAATCCACGCGGTGCAATCGCCCTCGCACCCGCCCGAGCAATTCGCCGAGCAGGAGCCGTTGCACGATCCCGAGCAATTGCCCGTGCACATCGCGTCGCAGCGGCCCGTGCAGGTGCCCGTGCACGTTCCGTAGCACGTTCCGTCGGCGTTCATGGCCGAACAGGTGCCAGCGCACATGCCGTTGCAGTGGCCCGAGCACGTACCGTTGCACGTCGCCGTGCACTGGCCCTGGCAACTCCCGGAGCACGATCCGCCGCAGGTGCCGGTGCAAGAGGCCGAGCACTGGCCGTAGAAGTGCCCAGGCGTGCACATCAGGTCGGTGACGGTGACGGTCTTCGGTTCGCACTTCTCGATGCAGGTGGTCTTCAGCTGCGCGTCGATGGTGCAGACCGCGGGCGTGTAGGTGATCGCCAGCCGCGCCGTCGTCGGGACGTCGTTCGTGATGATGCTGTCGATCTCGGTCTTCACCCGCGTGCAGGCGGCCTTGGCGCGGGCGCCGGCGTCGTTCTCCTGACCGGCGGGGGGTAGCAACTCGCTGTTCGGGATCCCGAGGTCTTCCGCCATGCCGGTGCAGACGGTGTACATGTCCGCGTCGATCTCGTTGGCGGCCCTCACCAGCTTGTCCGACGTGTCGATGAACAGGCGAACCTTGCGCCCCGCTTCGGTCTGACCGAGGTCGGTGTTGCAGGTGACGCCCGTCGCGGCGCCACCGCCGCAGCCGGCGAGCAAGACCGGCGAGGCGGACAGAAGAACGAGAAACGCAGCTCTGATCACGAATGCGCGCATGGACCCCCCAAGGTTCGAGCGGGGCATTGTCTGCCAGGATCACGCCGCGCGCTAGTCGTTCCGCGCCGCAGGCGCGGTGTACGACTACTGTTTTTTCTGGTAGCCGCGATCCCGCGCTTCGCGCGGGGGCGGCTAGCCGGGAATCGGCGCGGCGCCGCGCAGGGCCGAAAAGAACTTCGCGTGGCCGGCGAGAATGCGGTCCTCGGCGGCGCGATCCGGTTCCAGCGTCGAGACGCCGCGCTCGAAGGTTCCGCCCAGGACGATGCCGTCGCGGCGCGGGAACATGTAAAGGTCGGGCGGCAAGGTGATGTAGTCGACCTCCGGCTGCGGGCGCAGGATCGTGAGCTGGCCCTTGATGGGCAGCAGCTCCTTGTCGCCGAACAGCGCGGCGCTGCCCAGTCCGGTGCAGTTGACGACGGTGCGTTCCTTCAGCGCGGCGACGTCGGCCGGGGTCGTGAACGTGCGCGCGACGATGCGGCCGCCCGCCTGCGCGAAGTCACGCATCACCGCGGGCAGGAACACCGCGGGCTCGATCAGCATCGTCTCGAAGGTACGAACGATCGGGTAGGGAAACGGCTTCTCGTCGGGCGGCAGATCGCGCAGGCCGGGCAGCAGATCATGGACGGGACTGTTGAAGTTCAGCAGCGACTCGGGCGGGAACGGCGTGTTGCGGCAGGCGTACGTCGGGTAGCGATGGATGCCGTAGGTGGCCGCCGGCAGCTTGGCGAACGCTTCGTAGGAGACGCGCGCCGCGCGCCACAGCGTCTCGAGAAAGCGCGGCGTCACGACGGCGCGGTCGAAGACGTCGAACGGATAGAAGCGGCCGCCGGCGATGTCGGAGGTCGTCGCGGGCGGCTGGTCGCGCGCGTAGATCGTCGCGGCGATGCCGCGCTGCTGAAGCAGGCGCGCCGTCGCCAGCCCGACGACGCCGCATCCCAGGACGGCGACGCGCTTGTCGCCCGCGCGCAGCACCTCGTCGACGGCGAGCGCGCCGGTGCCCCACGACAGCGTGACGCCGCAGCCGCCGTGGCCGTAGTTGTGGACGATCAGCTTGTCGCCCAGCTTGTCGGCGCGGACGACGAAGCCGCTGGGCCGGAACGGACGCAGGCCGACGATGGTGCGCAGGATGCGGTCGCGCGACACCAGCACGGGCGCCAGCTTCGCCCGCGCGGCGCGCGCGCGGCGCGCCCACAGCGCCGATCCCGCGCCGGCCGCCAGCGCGGCGACGGCGGCGCGCCGGGTCACCGCGCGCACGACTTCACCTCCGCGAGATCGCGCCAGCGCGCGTCGGCGTGGCTCCAGATCGCCGCCAGCCGCCGGCACGCCTCGCGGGCGCCCGCGCGATCGCCCAGCTGCCGCGCGGCGCGGGCGAGGCCGAGCAGCGAGCGCGGTCGGTTGGGATAGCGTTCGAGCGCGGCGGCGTAGGCGGTCCGCGCGGCGGCGAACCGGCGCCCGCTCAGCAAGAGCTGACCCTGCAGCTCGCGCGTCGGGATGCCGAACACCGGCCCCGAGATCGGGATCTGGTTTTCGAGCGACGCGGCCGAATCGAGCAACGCGAGCGCGCGATCGAGCGCCGCCCCGCCGCTGCGCGCCGCCTCGATCGCCGCCTCCAGCTGCTGGCGGTGGACGGCGATCGCCTGCATCGACTCGATGTCCGTCTCCTCGGTCCGCGCGGTCATCTCCTCCAGCGTCTGCAGCGCCCGCTGCGCCACCGCCGAGCGCCCGCCGCTGACGGCCGTCATGCCGAGGAAGTACGCGCGCGCCGCCGCGGCGTTGAAGAGATTCGAAGGCTCCGCCGCCGCCTTCGGCGCGGCCGCGCCCGCGCCACGGTGACAGCAGGCGGGTGCGCCGGCCGCCGCGCCGGTCGCGGGCGGCGGGGGCGCCGCCGGCACGAGCGAATCGAACAAGGCCCCCGCGCGCGTCCAGTCGCCGGTCTCCACCAGCATCGAACCTGCGAGCTGCGCGTAGTAGAAGACGCGGACCTCGCTCGTCGGCGTGACCTCGGCGGTCTGCCGCAGCGTCGCCAGCGTCGTCTCCGCCGCCGCCTTCCGGCCCTCCTGCAGCTGGATGAAACCCAGCCACTGCAGGCTGTGCGTATCGCGGTCGCCGCTGGGCGGCGTCTTGCGCGCCGCCCACGCCAGCGACGACGCCCACGCCGACTCGTTGGCGGCCCGCGCCTCGGGCCACATGCCC
>Ga0207708_10001209_pt1 | contig 19476 bp, 22 predicted proteins | sample KBSK5101metaG_FD_184340 | JGI IMG/M metagenome (GOLD analysis project Ga0207708, IMG submission 184340) | Corn, switchgrass and miscanthus rhizosphere microbial communities from Kellogg Biological Station, Michigan, USA - KBS K5-10-1 metaG... | ecosystem: Host-associated > Plants > Roots >...
CGCTGCGCTATTGTTCACCTGCGAAGTGCCTTCCGATAGGCGTTGTGGAATCCTCAACAAATCCCACTATGCCTTGCAGGACAGGCACTTTCGCGCATTAACACACACCCCCAACGACATATGCGCGAGAAATCCAGGCTAGTCGCTCGATCGATTCTGAATGGACCACACCCAAGCCCATCGTCGTGTGACCGCAGCGCCTCGATCACGCAGGGCGGCTTTTCTTGGCTGCCTCTTCGAAATGCCCCGGGACGACGCCGCTCGCGCGCAAGCCGTCAATCTCCTTTGCGTCGAACCCCAGGTCTGCTAACACCTCTTCGTTGTGTTCGCCGATTTCATTGGCACGCCGGGCCGGGACCTTGGTGACACCATGCACCTGTATTGGACTGCTGACAGTCAATTTCAGATTCTCTCCGGCGCCTTCGAGCGGAACGACGATGTCATTCAACCGCAGCTGCGGATCGGCGACTACTTCCTGCGGATCCCGCACGGCGCCGAACGTGACGTGGACGCCCTTGAAGACTTCGTGCCAATGCGGCATCGGTTGCGAGCCGAAGACATCATCGAGAATGGCGGTCAGCTGCGGCATGTTTTGCGTCAGCTTTGCCGGCTCGGAGAACCGCGGATCAGTCAGGAGATCCTCACGGCCGATTGCTTTCGCCACGGCGGCCAACTTGTCGGGCGTGATGACAAGAAGGAACCAGGTGCCGTCCGAAGCTCGATACACATTAAGAGCCGCATTGGCGGGATGCGTTCGGTCGTGCAGCCCAAAGAATTTCGCCTCGCTCAGCGCGGCCTGGATGAAAACGCTTGCCGACCAGACACCTTCGGCGAGGAGCGACGTCGTGACATAGGAGCCTTCGCCGGTGCGCTCACGACGATATAGCGCCGTCACAATCGCGGCGTACAGGCCCGTCGCGGTCGCATTGTCACCGCTACCGCTCGCCGGCCAGGTCGGCGGCGCGCCGGAGTCGCGCGTCATGGACAACAACCCGCTTCGCGCCCAGTAGGCCGTGATGTCGAATCCCGGAAGATCGGCGTCGGGACCTTTTTCGCCAAAGCCGGTGAGATCAGCATAGATCAGACGCGGATTCCACTGCGCGACATCGTCATATTCGAGCTTCAGGCGCTTCCGTGCGGGATGCGGTGTGTTGACGATGAAGACGTCGGCCCACTTGACCAGCCGCTCGAGAACCGGCTGAGCGCCGGGAGATTTCAGATCCAGCGCGATGCCGCGCTTGTTGCGATTGGCCATGTGGAAGGGATAGGCGTCTTCCGATTGCGGCTGCGGCGGGAGCTTGTGCCCAATTCTCCACATGTCGCCGGACGGCGGCTCCACTTTGATAACGTCGGCGCCAAAGTCGGACAAGATCACGGCGGCGGCGGGACCCGCGATGAAGCTCGCGAAATCGACCACCTTTAAACCTGAGAAGATGTTGTCGTTAGTCATAAGTAATTCCTTTGTTCTCGTTGTTGTTGTGGCGGTTGACACCGGGTAGTGCGGTTAGCACGGCGAGTTGCTTGCGTCGCGTTCCTCGCTGGGTTGGGCGTATGAGTAAGAGCCGTAGGTCTTTTCGACGGCTTCGATGAGTTGTTCCTGCACTGGCGGGTCCTCTGACAGCTTGCTGAGGGGCATCACATCCGCGCCCAAATCAGCGAAGATCAGCGCGGCAGACGGGCCCATCACTACGGTCGCGAAATCGATCGGCCGCACCCCGGCCAACGGTCCCGGGCGGGTTATCTCCGCCATCGATTGATTCCTTTCGAGATGGTTGATTGCGCGTGGTTCCCACATTCGCGGTCCAACCCAGGCGACGTCGTCATCGCTAACGCCCAACACCGCTGCATATCGCTGAAGTACGTTTGCTTGCCAGCCGGAATCTGTGTGCCCGGCCAGCTGCAAAAGTGCAGCTGAGGCCGGCTGCAGCCGGTGCAGCCATGCCCGCAAAGACTTAGGCTATGACCATGACCCCTGTAGCACGCCCAGAGGGCTCAACCAGGTCGGCGCCGTCGGCACGCGCGGCGCGGCGCAGTCAACGGCAACGGCGAAACCAGGCGGAAGACGCGTTGCTGGACGCCGCCGCCCGGCTGTTCGCTCGCCGCGGCGTCGACCGAACCTCCCTCGCCGACATCTCGCAGGAGGCCGGATACAGCCCCCGCCTGATCACCCACCACTTCGGCTCCAAGGCTGCGCTGGCTGACCGTTTGATCCGGCGCAATCTGCATGAATTCCTTTTCGTCGCCGAGGCCAATGACGGTGGGCACGAACTGGAAGCCTTGGTTGCTGTGGTCGAGGCCTACTTCGCGTGGATGTCCCGAAACGAGGAGGCGCGCGCGTATTTCGTGCTGTGCAGCGCGGGATTGACCGAGGATGCGGAATTGCGCCCGGTATTCATAAGCATCGATGCCACGTTTCGCACAGGCCTCCAGACCATCGTGCGGGCAGGCCAGCGCAGCCAGACAATCAGGGCCGACGTCGACGCCGAAGGGGTGGCCACCGCGCTGGTCGGCATGATGCGCGGAACCGGCAGTCAGTTCCTAGTCAATCCCGGCGCGGTCGACCTCGACACCGCTCAGGAGGTCTGCAAGCAGTTCATCTGGCACACGCTGGCCCCGCGCCCGGCGCCCTGATGGCGGGCGCCCGCATCGTCGAGCGGCAGCTGCAGCGGACGCCGCCGCGGATTGTCAAGAGGCCCTTTGCAACAGACGCATCGACGAGTCTGCCGCGGCGGCTGACTCTGATGCGGACAACGCGGCGGTTATGCAGCCGATAACCTGGCGACTTAGCAGCATCCCGAGATGGCCGACGCCGTTGACCGTGATGGTCTCCACCTGAGCGTGGGTCGGCACCGACCGCATTCCCGGCACGATGATGTCGAGTGCTGCCGTCACAGCCAGCCACCGCACGCCGTCAGGCACCGGCGCGGAGGCGAGGCGCCGCAACAGTGGCGAACCTGGCCGCAGCGCCCGGACGATCTCCACAAACGGGAGCAGGCCCGCCCAGGGCGAGCCGCCGAACGGCGAGCCGAGGGTGACGACCGTGTCGACCAGCCCGTCTAGGCCACCGTCCGCAATGGCCTGCGCGATGACGACCCCGCCGAGGCTATGTCCGACCAGATGCACCTTGTCTGCTCCGGTTCGGGACAAGATCCTCTGCACCTCCGCGACAAGTTGGTCAGCGAGCTGTTCCACCGAGGTTCCGAGTGGCGCATAGGTTATGGCGTCGACGGTCAGGCCTCGGGCGCTTAGGGTTTGGGCGACCACGGACCAGCTTGACTTGGTGCCGCCGAGCCCGTGGACGAGCAGCACGGGATTTGTCGTGGGTGCTGGGCGGGCCTTGATGTGCGGCGACAGACGGCTTGCGGGCTCGAAGCCGCCGCCGACCAGGCGTAGCGGTGTCATTGCGGCTACCGACATCAACATCGCCACCTCGTTCACCTGCACCATCGCGGCATGCGCCACCGTCTGAACCGCCGCGCGGGCACCGCCAAGGACGCGCAGCGGCGTAGTCAGGCCCACGCGCCTGCACGAACCACAGGCCGGTTCCTCCTGTTGCCGTTTCGTCGGCTGTGATTCGGGCATGTCCCACCCCTCGTTGTGTGACCCGTACCGCTTTGAGCATGGCGGGTTGGGGGTGTCGGTGTCTTCAGCGCCAGCCGCCATCTGATATGGGGGCCCGCAGGGGCCGCACCCTACTTGGTAGCGGGAAGCCATACCCGGCTCCGTTGCGCCGCGGTCCGTCTCGATCGCTCTAACCGCAATCGGTACAACATGTTTCATGCTAAACGACCGTTGCCTCAACGGCGGCGGCTCGGCGGGCCGCCGTGATGCACGGGGTCCTGCCGTACACAGCTTTGCCCACCGATATTTTGACGGCATCGCTATCGCGCCCACTGCCGCTGGGCGCTCGCCGGTACCAAGGATTACCAGCTGGGTGGTGTTTTGGAGGTGAACGTTGATGACGCCGCTCCGCGACACCGGGAAGCTTAAAGACCAACGAAGACAGTGCGGTCATAGGGATACGCCGATGCACACGAAACCAGCTTCATCAACCCTCACGGCGGTGCGATGATGTGGGAAGTTGCCCACTTCACCCACGGCAACGGCACCAGGTTTTCATCGCCGTTGGCCAAATACGGTTAGCACAACACTATTTCGCGGGTCTGCTGACCGGCTGTGACGATCAGGGGATGTTGCGCTTGTACGCCGCCGCAAGGCTGCCCATCGCGTTACCCCATCCCCACAATGGAGTGCACGTTGACCGAGGCGGCCCCGCCGGTGGACTACACAAACCCGTCGGCCATCGCCAGTACCGACGCCTCCTGCAGTCCCAGGACATAGGTGAAGTCGTCGGAAAAGTTCTTCAGAAACGTTCGCTCAGTAGACCCAGGATTGCCGAACACCGTCGTCGGGGTGGCGAGCCTGCGCTGTCACCACGATCGGCGCGACCTCCCCCTGCTGTCGATGTCATCCGTGACTACGTCAAAACCAGATCGCTGTGCAAGATGACAACATCCAAGTCGCACATGAGGCGGATACTTGCGGCAACAGGATGCGTTGCAGATTTGAAACGGATTCCCGCACATTCGCCGAGGAACGGCCCCGATGAGACTGGCGACACTACGGACGCCCACCGGCACGATCGCCGGGCGCGTCACCGAAGACGGAGTCGGCATCGAACTCCGTGGAGTACCAGACGTGGGAGCGTTGCTCAGCCACCCTGACTACGCGAGGCTGAGCAATGCCGGCATTGAGGCGCACGATCTCCATAGCGCCGACTGGGCACCCGTCGTGCCCCATCCCGGGAAGATCATCTGCGTCGGTTTGAACTATCGAGAGCACATCACGGAGATGGGAGGCGACCTACCCGAATTTCCCACTCTTTTCGCAAAGTATCCCGAAGCAATTACCGGCCCCTATGATTCGATCGAGGTGCCCGACTACGCTGCGCACGCTCTCGATTGGGAAGGCGAACTCGCGGTCATTGTCGGCAAACAGTCCGCCGGGCGGACTACTCCACGGCAGCACAAGCAATCGCCGGATACTCAGTACTCAACGACCTGACCATGCGCGACTACCCGAATCGCACTGAAGAGTGGTTGCAAGGCACGACTTTCGAAGCCAGCACCCCGTTCGGACCGGTACTGGTGACAACCGACGAATTCGGCTTCGGTGACCTGCGCACCACAGTCAACGGTGAACTCAAACAACACGCCAGCACATCCGACCTCGTATTCAATCCAGCGCAGCTGGTCGCGAATACATCTCCGTGGTCATTACACTCAACCCCAGAGACGTCATTGCCACCGGCACGCCCGGCGGAGTGGGACATGCGCAACACCTAGGCGACGGACATACCGTTGTCACAGAGATCGACGGAATCGGCAAGCTCGCCAACACCCGCCGTGTTATCCGAAGTGCCCAGGTAGCGACGACCGATCAACAACTGCCGCAACGCCTTGACTTGCAAAAGGACATGCACTAGGCAGGGCTGGCACCGCATATCTATTCAGGCTGATCGGCAAGACTCGATCAACTACAACGCTTTCCATCAATTGCATCACTTTACTGATCGCCGTCGCGTACGCCTCGATGACCGCCGTTTTGCACCACATCGTTGCCGCCCATTGCGCGAATCAACGATGCACTCGTGGGCGCGCAAAAACGTAAAATCAAACCCGTGCACGCCCCGCTCATCGAATGCACGCCCGGACAACCCCGTTCGGTGCCACGCCACCCTTGGCTCCGCCGTATGGCACGTCGAGCAGCGCGCATTTCCACGTCCCCGTGGGCACCAAACCATCGTTTATTCATCGTTAATGACGAAAATCGTTGGGAAATAGCGGGAAGCTACCAGATAGCTCGGTGTGTGAAAGTGCCTGGCAGGAGGGCGCTTTCGGTGGGGAAACTCCCGGCCGCCGCTTCACCCTGCCCCCTTGACAAAATGACCTACATATCAGTTCTTGCGTCGAGCAACTAAACCAACGACGTGCCGGGTGGAACGTGGTCGATGAGTGCTGCATGACTCGGCGCTTGGAGCATGCGGGGTTTGTGCGGCGCTCCCCCAGCACCGAGGACAAGCGCGCATTCCTGACCGAAGCCACCCCGCCAGTCGCGGCCTGCGCAAGCAGGTCGGGGATTTCTGGAGCCAGGTCGAAAAAATCAGTGTCGGCGGGCTGAGCGACCAAGAGCGGCAGACCGTTCTTCGGGTCATTGAGAATATGGAAGAGCGGCTGTCCGAGCGGCGCTCTGTGAAAGATCCAAATCCGTAAACCTGCAGGGCTTCTGGCTCGGGATCCGCCACGGAGGTGTCAAGCGGGGTCGACGAAAACCGGCCGTTCTCCCGACATGCCAGCCACGACGGCGGCGACCTGGTTAGGCTTGCCGATCAGCCCGGCCTGCAGCTCGGTTTCGAGCACTAGAGCAGCCGCGATGTCGTTGCTCGTCCAGGACTTGTCGTAGAGGCGCTTCGCGGCGCGGACGGCATCCGGGGATTTCTGCGCGATTTCGTCCGCTAGTGCAAGCGCCGCAGAAAGCGGATCTTCGGCAGTCCGAGTGACCAACCCGAGGTCGAAACCCTCACTCCCGGAAACGATACGGCCGGTGAACGTCAATTCTTTCGCGACGTCGATTGGTATGAGCCGCGGCAGTGTCTGCGTGATGCCCATATCGGGTACGAGGCCCCACTTGATCTCCATGATGCACAGCTTCGCGTCCGGCGCGGCGATCCGGATGTCGGCACCGAGCGCGATCTGCAGACCGCCGCCGAAGCAGTTGCCGTGAATCGCCGCGATCACTGGCGCCGACACCAACGACCAGTCGTAGGTCACGCGCTGAGCGAAGTTGGCCAGCCGGTCGTCGTCGCGGGCCAGCAGAACGCCCGTACCGCCTTCTCCGGACATGAAGCTTGCAATGTCCAGACCCGAGCAGAAGCTCTTGCCTTCGCCGTGCAGCACGACCGCGCGCACCGAAGCGTCGTTTGCCAGCTGCTCAGCGGCATTCATCAACCCTTCGAACATCGCTTGATCGAGCGCATTGTGCTTATCGGAGCGCGCCATCGTCACCGTCGCCACGCCATTGGCGCCTGTCCGCACACCAACTCTGTCGTCGCTCACGGGTGGCAATCTACCGCGACGTGTCGCTGGCTGCAGTGGCGGCACCGATCGCCTACGTGATGGCCAGGATTCTTAGTGCCAGTAACCCTCGTGGGATTGTGCCGCTTCATCTTCGAGCAGTGGGCCGATGACCGTGATCGGACGTAAGCCGTTGCAAAGTATCGCAAAAACGGTGACCGCCGTCGCAAGTGGGCGGACGCACGAGGCAAGAACGGGTTGCCCGGTGGCTCGGCGAGGTCCAGGACGCGGCCGACCGCTCCGCACCGCGGCAAGGTCAGCACGCCAACCCATGGGCCCTTTGTCGGGCCGGCCACAGGTCTCGCGGTCAGACTCAGTGGAATCGGCCCTCGCCCTTGCCTAACCTCCCTGGGGCGTGGATCGGCGCTGCTCGTAGGAAGCTACCGTAGTCAGCCGTTCCCGAAGAGCAAGGGGCCCACCGGATATGGGAGAGACGGGTACAGCGGGCGGGAAACCACCGGCGGCGAGGTGACGATACCAACGTGACCGGGCCGCTGGCACACGCTCGAGTTGCCAGTGGCGGTGCACTGATCGAACGGCCCCGTCGGTGCGGCCCCGGCGACCGGGGCCAACCCGATCGCCGCCGCGGCTGCGGCCATGGCGAGGGGCGCGAGGTAGCGCAGGCTCATTGATGCCTCCTCGATGAAGCGGCGTCACGTCCGTTTGGGGGCGTTGCGTCGCGTTTCTGAACTCAACATCAGCTTCAACGGGAAGACCGGCCGTAATGTTCACTGACACCGCATATCTGCGCGGCCAAGACAATTCAGATCATCGCGAACCACATCCGCAACCTGGCCTAAGTCAGTACCAGGCGTGCCACGGTCCTCGGGATCGGCTCGGGTGAGCGCATGCCGCTGTAAACACCCGCTGAGCCATCGGGGCAAGTTCTGGGAACCTACTCATTTACCTCCCCGGTCGCGCCAAGTTGAGCCGCCTGCGATCAATGCACCAACCGCCAGTGTTGTTTATATACAATTGGCCGGCGAGGCATTGCTTTTGTCTCAACCTGCGCCTTTAAATCGTCGATAACTCTTTCGTCGTCGCGTGCTTCGCAATTTTCCCAGTAGTAGTACTTGTCAACTTTTTCGTGTAACCGTTGCGCGGTCGGGTCACAGAAATACCACTTCCCCGGCGACTTAATTGTGATATGAGCCCCCGGCCCAATTTCAAACACCCATTGCTTCGGTTCTATAGGCCATTCAAAGCCTTCGCTTTCGACACCCAAGTTCCGACCAGCGCGCGCAATGTCGGGTGCCGCCTTATCAATCACATCCGCATACCTTCTGCATGACGCTATGCGTCGTCGTTGAAGCTCTGCTGTCTGGTCGGATGCTGCGGGTTGTTCCGCTTTTATCTCGTCATCCCACGCCACGTGAAATCCTTATCTGGGATCCACGGCAGACCAAGCGATCGGTTGTCCCGCAGGCGAATTACTAGCCCATGTTTAATCGGAATGGACTCTTGCGTTCATCTCGCGAATGAGTTGCTCCACGCTCTCCTGATGGTGTGCGTATGAATCCAGTTCCCGCGACGGTCCCAGCGGATGCTGTATTACGTACCATAAATTGCCAAGACGACTATTCATTTTTCCTGCTTCTCGTAGGTGTTTATCATAGCACGATTAGGCCCACTGACCTGCGATTATCTACCAGCAAATCGCTAGCGCCGCAAAAAGTCCGCACCGTGAGCCGCGCAGGCTGAGGATTACGAGAGAATCTCGAGCCTCGACGGTGACTGGACGGTGACTGATGCGACGCAGCGGATCGGCCGCACATCACCGCCGAGGGGCGTGTGTGGTGGCGCCGTGGATTGCGGATTGGATTGAACGCGAGATCGGTTTGGTTAGCGGGCGGCGCATCAAGATGGCTGATACCGATCCGCTTGCCATGCGATGTTATCGGCGCTGCGTCTCGTGGCACTACAGCGGCGGACCGCAAACGGGACGAAACCGGCTGTGGTGCAGTCACCTTCAGAGGAATGGGGTGTGTGGTTGACAGTCAGTGAAGCTGCCTCAGAGGTGGGTACCGCCGACAGGTGATCCGCACGACTGCAGGGGCGCGACATTCGAGGCCGCCCGGTCCCCGCTGCGGTGGCGGACACACCCTGGGTGTATCGTCCAACATGTTGGGAATCCAGCCAGTCCGGGATGAGTCAGCCGTCTGCTGCTGACCGCGCCGAGCAACCGCTCACGCCGGACACGCAGGTGACAACCGCCCGTGGGGATCACCTTGACCGCGTTATCCAGTTTTCGATCGACGTTTCCCGTTGTCGATCAAAGATTTTTCGGCCCCTTGAGTTTCGGCATTCTCAGTACGTATCCACCGACACCGTGCGGGCTTGCCACGTTCACCGCGGCGCTGGCGAACGGATTGACCGCCAATGGCGCCGACGTGAGCGTCGTGCGGATCTCCGACGGGCCGCCGTCTACGAGTACCCCCGTCATCGGAGAGCTGGTCAACGGCTCACCGGCATCCGTGGCGGCATGTGCCGAGTTACTGAACCGCAGCGACGTCGCGGTCATCCAGCATGAGTACGGCATCTACGGAGGTGTCGACGGAGACGAAGTCGTCGACATCATCGAAGGCCTGCGCGTCCCGTCCATCGTGATCGCCCACACAATCCTCAAAGACCCCACGTCACACCAGCGTTCGGTCCTCGAGGCGGTCGCGGCGCTGGCGGACCAGGTGGTCGTGATGTCCGAGGCGGCCGCCCAACGGCTATGCCGTGACTTCGACGTCGACCGCCGCAAAGTCAAAACCGTCCCGCACGGCGCGACCATCCCGACCAACACCACCGTCATGCGGGGCGGTCGACCGACCCTGTTGACCTGGGGCCTGCTGGGCCCGGGAAAGGGCATCGAGCGGGTGATCGAGGCGATGGGATCGCTCAATGACGTACCCGGACGGCCGCGGTACCTGGTTGCCGGCCGGACGCATCCGAAGGTGCTGGCCGCCGATGGAGAGGCGTACCGCGACGCCCGCACCGAACAGGCGCGGCGCAGCGGAGTGGCGGATTCGGTGTGCTTCGACGCGGGATACCGCAGCGTTTCGACGCTGACAGCCCTCGTCCAATCCGCGGCGGTCGTCGTGCTGCCCTACGACTCGACCGACCAGGTCACCTCCGGTGTGCTGGTCGACGCGATCGCGAGCGGTCGGCCAGTTGTGGCCACCGCGTTCCCGCACGCCGTCGAGCTTCTCAACAGCGGAGCTGGCATCGTCGTCGGGCATGACGACCCCGACGCGCTGGCGTCGGCCCTGCGCCGCATCCTGACACAGCCGCGGCTCGCCGGCGCGATGGCGGCCGAGGCCCGCCGATTAGCTCCCGAGATGGCCTGGCCGGTCGTGGCGGGTGCGTATCTGAAGCTGGCACATGGGATCCGCGCTGAGCGGCTGGCACTGGTATGAACGCGACGTCACCGGCTCCGGTATTCGACCATCTGCTGCGATTGACGGACCGTCGCGGCACTCTAGAGCACGCTCGGTTCGCCGAGCCGCTGCCCGAGCATGGTTACTGCACCGACGACGTAGCGCGGGTGCTCGTCGTCACCACCCGAGAGCCCGGCCCCGAGCGAACGCTGAACGGTCTGGCGGGAACGGCGTTGCGGTTCTTGAACGAAGCGCAGGCTCTCACCGGCGCATGCCGTAACCGGATGGACAGCACGGGACATTGGGTCGACGAGCCGGCCCTGGAGGACGCCTGGGGGCGGTGCATCTGGGGTCTCGGGACCGCGGCCGCGCACAGTACCGTCGCGTGGGCGCGGCAGTCGGCCGTCATGCAGTTCGAACGCGCCGCGCAAGAGCGGTCGACATGGCCACGGGCGATGGCGTTCGCGGCTTTGGGTGCCGCCGAACTCCTCGCGTTCGACCCGGACCACCGCGCAGCCTGTGAATTGCTCACCGACTATGCCGCTTCGGTGCCCGCACCGAACGGCGACGCGGCGTGGCCATGGCCCGAGCCGCGACTGACGTACGCGAACGCCGTTCTCCCCGAAGCGATGATCGCAGCGGGCTCCGCGCTCGACGACACGACGCTACGCCGGCGCGGCCTGGATCTGTTGGCCTGGTTGGTCGAGTTCGAAACGGCCGACGGCCACTTGTCTCCCACCCCAGTTGCGGGCAGAGGCGCCGAGGATGCCAAGCCAGGATTCGATCAGCAGCCCATCGAGGTGTCGACGCTCGCCGATGCGTGCGCTCGTGCTTCTGCCGTCGACGCCAATCCGATTTGGCCCGACGGCGTTCGAGCCGCCGCGGCCTGGTTTGAGGGCGACAACGATGCCGGAATGACCATGTGGGACCCGGACACCGGAGGCGGATACGACGGGCTGCACGCCGACGGGGTGAACCTCAACCAAGGCGCGGAGTCGACCATGGCGGTGATCTCCAAACTTCAGCAGGCCCGGTGCTTATCGACTGTGCCGCAATGACGTCGGTGCGGGCCGGGCTCGTGACGCGCAGCCCGCAGCGGGTGGTGGCCGACCAGTCGAGGGTGATCACGCGGCTGTTCGTACCCGGGCAGGAGGGTTTCGAGCATCAGGATTCCCGCGCGGGTGCTGTGCTGGATCGCGTACTGACTCTCGATGAGGACGAGGTGCGCTCGTCGCTCGACGATGTCGTCACCCGCTTCGACGGACGTCACCGCGATCTCGTTGGCACATTCCGCAGGAACGCCCGTGAGCTCGCCGATCGCCTTGACCCCGACAGTGATCTTTCCGAGGCGCGAATGTTGTTGCTGGGGGCGGTATTCTCCAACGAGTTCGCGATTGAGGGGGCGGCGTTGTGCAACCCCAGCATGGTGGCAGATCCGGACCAGAGTGGAGCCGCGGCGGGCAGCCTGCGATTCGTGATGAGCGTGCGGGGCATCGGGGAGGGGCACCGTTCGTCAGTCGGGTTCCGGACCGGCGTCGTCGACGATGCGGGTGGGGTCACGATCGACAAGCCGGCTCCGTTCGCCACCGTCGGAGCGGTCATGCCCACGCTTCTCGACGCGGCGGTGTTCCGCAGCGAGCTCGCGCGGCTTGACGACGCCGGCGAGGCCGCCGACTACGTCCTCGATGCGCTCGGCGACCGCTTCACTCGAGCCGACCTCGACGAACAACTCGACAATCTCCAGACCCACCTGAGCACCCGTGGTCATGCACCGGAGACGATGTCGCTGATTCGGACCATCTCCGAACGGACCTACGGGATCGAATTCGCCGACGACAGTCCGCTATCCGAACGGGTCTTGTATCCGGCGATGAGCGCCGAGCGCGCCGGCATGGAGGACGCACGATTCGTCCGCTTTGTCGACGACGACGGGTCGGTCACGTTCTATGCCAGCTACACGGCCTACAGCGGATCCCACATCGGCCAGCAGCTTCTCGAGACAGAAGATTTCCGGTCGTTCACCTCCACGCCGATGGTCGGGGGTGCCGCGGCCAACAAGGGCTTGGCACTGTTTCCACGCCGGATTCGCGGACGCTTCGCTGCCATGTCGAGATCGGACCGCGAGTCGAATTCGATTGCTTACTCGGATCATCCGTTCGTGTGGACGGACTCGGTTCCGTGCCAAAGGCCGGCTCGAGGCTGGGAGGCATTGCAACTCGGCAACTGTGGCCCGCCCATCGAAACCGAGGCAGGGTGGCTGCTGCTAACCCACGGTGTCGGCCCGATGCGCACCTACCACATCGGGGCGATTCTGCTCGATCTCGAAGATCCGACACGGATCCTCGGTCAGCTCCGGGAGCCGCTGCTCAGCCCCGCCGCCGACGAGCAGGACGGCTACGTGCCCAACGTCGTCTACTCGTGCGGCGCACTTGTCCACGCCGAGACCCTGCTGCTGCCGTACGGCATCGCCGATTCCGCGATCGGTGTCGCCACCGTGCCGCTGCCCGAACTCCTCGCCGCTCTGGGCGGCGGAGAACTGAGACAGCCGACCAGCAATCCCTGCCGTTACGCTGTTGGCCCACAGTGTTGACATTGCCTCTAGCAGGGCGTTTACTAGAGGTCTAATCCGGAAACCGCCCCTCGGCAGCATTGATATTGGGTTCGCCGTCGGAGTCGCGGCGTTTCCTGTCCTACCCCCGGCAATCGGGTTCAGACCACAGCACGAACAACGACACGCGTCGGGACAACCCGAAAACGCGTGCCACTCTTCATAGGAGAACCACCACGATGAGTAAGTCCGATAACAACCAAAGAAATGTTTTCCGCGAGAACGCGATCCACGTGGGAGCGGGCTTTGTAGCGAAGGAGCGTCCGCACGTGTTGCAGGCGTTGTCGACGCTAGCGCCCCATCTGGGGAGGTGGGATCCCAGTAAGGTGGATATCGACATCACCCTGCAGGACCGCGGCGGCAAGGAGCAGCGGGTCACACTGCGGACGACCCTGCCCGGCCGTCCGCAGCTCGTGGCGGTCGCCGACAACCCGGACCTCACTCGCGGTCTCTACGATGCAAAGCGTGAGCTGATCCGGCAGCTCGAACACCAGAAGTCGGCGCGGGAACCCATGAAGAATCGCCGGCTCAGGAGCGCGACGATTCGGCATCCGAACACCAACCAGCCGCTCGCTTCCGCGGGCAGATAAAGAGACCGTCATGACGCACATCACCGAAGAGCGCGTTATCGGCAACCATGCCGACATGGGTGGGTCGACCTCCGCGGCCACTCGTACTTCGTTGACCGTTACGGACGTACTGCGCGCGGGTGTCCGGCGCAGGACCACACGCAAGGAAATGACTGCGGCCCAGTCCATGTGGGATTCCGAAGGCGGCGCAACCCGGGAAGGTGAGTTGCAGCCCCGCGGTAGCGGGGGTTTTCCGCTGGCGCCGCCTCGTGGTTTTGGTCGCTGACCCGCACATCATCAGCGCTATGAAGTGTGGGCGCAGAACTCGAAGTCGAGATCACCGCGCCGACAACATTGGAGTTCCAGATTGCAGTCGCGCCGCATCGCCAAATACTCAGGTGTCCGAGTCGTTGTCCGTTGTCCTGGACGGGCAGCCCGTCCAGGCCCTAGAGATCAGCGGTGTGCAGTAACCGTATCCACAAACTGGACGCCCCGGTGGGCAATCTGACGGTGGACTATGCCGGGACGATCATCGGCCGGACCGACCCCGCGACGGTGAGTGACTACGGCCTGTCGGTGTATCTGCGACCGAGCCGCTACGCCGAGGCCGATAAGTTCTACGGGCTTCGCCGCAACGGAATTCGGCAACTACATCGATTGGAGAAGGTCCCCTTGTGGGTGGGTACGCAGCTGAACTATGTGCCCGGCTCCAACGACCCGATCGACGGAGCGATGGACACCTTGCTCGCGGGTGCCGGGGTGTGCCGCGACTTCGCGCACCAGGTGGTGGCGCTATTGCGGGCCGTGAACGTACCCGCCCGCGTTGTCTCGGTGGATGCGCCGGGGGCGGCGCCACGAGTGTGCCGTCGACCACCCGCCACTGCCCCTCGACGATCGTCTCGGCGACCGCGTGGAAGTCCATGATGCGCATCGCCACCGGACGCGATGCTGACGACATCGCGTTCCTGGACAACCACAACGGTGCTATCACGTTGAACAAGTTGGTGGTGACGGCGGACGTCGACGGCACCCTTCCCCGGGACGCCATCGACCAGCTGGTGTCGATCGGCTAAGCGCCTTTGGGGGCGAGGGGCTGACAAGTCCGTAATCAACCCCGGTGATGGGAAACGGCGTACCGTTATAAATATCGGGCAGCTCGGTTAGCGAGCGAACATGCTCGACTGCAAAGGAAATTGAAATGTCTTCGCCAACAACGATCCGCACGCCGTACGACCAACGTGTCGAACTCGTCAGGGACATCATCACTGCTCACTCCAAGCTTGGAGACAAGGCGGCAAGCGAACTTGCCGTGCACGTCCTGCACGCGCTGAATTCAATCCCCGAGAAGATGCGCTGAACAACGGCGACGCGGTGGTCCCGCGTTTGCGACCGCACGGCTTCCGTGTTTCGTGTGCGCGTCTCAATCTCTCCATTCGTCGAGCGGTCGGATGCCCGCATGCCCCGGTCCCACAGCCCGCGCCGTTGGCCGGCTCCCCGTTGGTTGCCGCCTCCCCGTTGGTTGTGAGTGGGCGCCGGTAGTGCCGATGGTTTGGCTGTTGCCGGCGAGGTGTGATCCCTTGCGCGGCGGTGGTTTCCCGGGTGCGGAAGCTGCTGATCTGGCCGATCGCACTCATCATCGGTGACGGGAACATCACCGTGGTGTTCTTCTCCAACCCGAGCTCGGCCAGCGTCTGCAAGTTACGCAGTCGCAAGGGCCAGCGGCGCGCCATCATCGTGTCCAACGCACCCAAAAGGCGGCCGCGGCCATCGATTCGCCCTCGGCGGCAATAAATTTGGCGCGCTTCTCCCGCTAGGCCTCGGCTTGCCGGGCCGTCGCGCGTTTCACACTGTCGGGCAATTGGTTATCCTTCAGCTCGACGAAGTTCACTCACTTCCAGCCCCGCTCGCGGGTCGCCACATCGAGGATCTTCTGGATATTGACGTTGATGACGTCGGTTTCGGAGAGCGCCTCGTCCTGGGTGTGTTGACCGACCACCTTGCGCAGCGTCGTGTGCGCGATCTTGGTTGATCGTGGCGTCGACGTTTCTCGATCGCGGCGCATTCCTTGGCCCCGGAGCTGTTATGGCGCAACGGGCAACAACAAGCTCTGCCGTTAGCGTGGGACACCGGGCGCGGCACGCCAAGATGTGCGTTCTGGGATCCGTACTCCCCGTGTAACCGGCATCGCTGGCGGGTACGAAGCACAGTCGACGGGGCGCGTTTTGACCGACCGGCGTGGATGTCGCCGTGTCGTAGTTGATCCGGGGAATTACTGACGCGCAACCGAACTGAGATCGAACGACGTCATCAGGCAGATCGCATGGGACTGCACCAAACATCACTCAGACGGGCGGTGGGACATGAATCCTTCTGCCAGCCAGACTCTTGTCTGCCGCCTCGCCTCGCCGACATGGCGGGGGGTTCGCGCCAGGTGTAATGTTGTAGTTGCTGGGTCTTTCAGCCAGTTCGGAACGAGTCCGGCCGTCCGCCGCCGAACTCGATGAGCTTCAGCTCACGCCGTACATGCCGATGTCCACCCGCCGCGGTCGAGACAGCATGCATACCTTGCTCATTCCCCCCGTTAGCTCGGAATTCGGGCACCCGCGAACTCCGCGGTCGCCTAGCCCGCGCTCGTCGGATGTCGCCCACTTGACAGGCGATCAGGCGACAAAGAACCGTGCCGGTGGCTCCGGGAATACCCGGCCGCTGACGCACCCACGCGCCGTCCACGCAAGGGTAAGCAGGCTGGGGCCGAGCCGAAGGGCGCCTTCAGGCACTGACCCGGCAATCCTTCTTCCAAAACATCTGCACAGAAACAAGGTAATCATCATGATCGTTCTCGGCATCATCCTTATCGTCCTCGGACTCCTGCTCCCGAGCCTCGTCCCTACCTTCGCCTTCGCCCATATTTGTGTGGTCATTGGCGTCATCCTCCTCGTCGTCGGTCTGCTACTGATGCTGATGGGACGGAGGGGACACGCCGTCGGCGGGCGCCGCCACTACTACTAACCCGCAACACACACGACACGCGGGCCGCCCGGAGCGGCAGATGATGTGCCACACCACAAACACCTCACGCGACCGGACTGGACGGGCCTCGACCGCCGTAAACAAGGAGATTCATCATGCGGTTCATCGGGCTACTGGTGATCGTGTGGCTGATCGCGGGCGCGGTCGCAGCCGGCCAGCGCGGGTTTTTCACCCACGCGACGCAAAACTGTGCCAGCGCCGGCACGATCGCGGTGACCGTGATCGCCGGACCACTCAATTATTTCGGTGCCAACCCCAAGGTCACGAACTGCCATGTGCCCCAACCCAGTTGATCACCCTAGTTGCAGCGCATCGATGCGCCAGTGCAGGCCAACGGCCACTGAACAGTCGATCGAACCACTGACCATGCACACCAATCCAAGGAAACAACATGAGCACCACCACTATTGCTGTAATCGTCGTCGCCGCGGTCGGGTTACTTCTGCTTGCCGCCGCGCTCGTATGGCTGGCGCAGAGGACGCGCAAGCATCAGCGCCACAACGAAGCCGAAAACATCCGCGGCGAGGCCGCAGAAGAAACACTGAGGGTCAAGCAGCGCGAAGCACTCGCCGATGAGACCGCCGCCAAGGCCCGCGCCGCGCAAGCCGAAGCTGACGTCAAAGCGGCCCAAGCCACGGGTCTGCAACAGCAAGCCGCCGCCCACCGCAGCGAGGCAGCAACCTCCCGCGACCATCTCAACGAACAGTGGGATCGGGCAGAAAAACTGGATCCGGCCACCCCGACAGATAAAACACCGCGCTCCACGCACAAAGAGCCGCAGACCCTTTAACCATCTGCGCTCAAGCCCGCAGCCGGCATTCATCCCAACCGCCATCGACTTCGCGGCCTCGCCTGTTGATGACGGCAGCGGATGACGCGTGGTGCGGGTGCGATGGTTCGACGGAAAGCAAAGAGACGATGGCAATCTCAGACGTCCCGGCGTTCGCTCACTTGACCGACGCCGACATCGAAAACCTAGCCGATGAGCTGGATGCAATCCGCCAGGACATCGAAGACTCCCGTGGCGAGCGCGACTCGCGCTACATCCGCCGCACCATCGCCGCCCAACGCGCCCTCGAGGTGGCGGGCCGCCTCATACTGGCCGGGAGCGCGAAGCGATCCGCCTGGTGGGCTGGCACCGTGACCCTGGGCGTGGCCAAGATCATCGAGAACATGGAGATCGGCCACAACGTCATGCACGGCCAGTGGGATTGGATGAACGATCCCGAGATTCACTCCTCGACGTGGGAGTGGGACATGAGCGGAGTGTCCAAGCACTGGCGTTTGACCCACAACTTCATGCACCACAAGTACACCAACATCCTCGGCATGGACCACGATGTGGGCTACGGCGTGCTGCGCGTCACCCGCGACCAGAGATGGACACCGTTCAACCTCGGCAACCTGATCTTCAACACCATCCTCGCCATCGGGTTCGAGTGGGGAATCGGCCTGCAGCCCTTGGAGCTCGAAAGGTTCTTCAAGGGCCAGTCGGACCGCGCGGCGACCCTGGTGCGGATGCGAGAGTTCTCGATCAAGGCCGGCCGGCAGATGGTCAAGGACTACGTCGCGTTCCCGGCGCTGACCTTGCTGTCGCCCTGGGCGACCTACACGTCGACGCTGACAGCCGACGCCCTCGCCAACGTGATCCGCAACGTGTGGTCCAATGCCGTGATCTTCTGCGGCCATTTCCCTGACGGTGCAGAGAAGTTCACCAAGACCGACATGGTCGGCGAGACCAACGGCGAGTGGTACCTGCGGCAGATGCTCGGCAGCGCCAACTTCGAAGCCGGTCCGGCGCTGCGGTTCATGAGCGGCAACCTGTGCCACCAGATCGAGCACCACCTCTACCCCGATCTGCCCAGCAACCGGCTACACGAGATCTCAATCCGGGTCAAAGAGGTCTGCGACAAGTACGACCTGCCCTACACCACAGGCTCGTTCCTCCTGCAGTACGGCAAGACGTGGCGGACCATCGCCAAGCTGTCGCTGCCCGACCGTTACCTGCGCGACACCGCCGATGACGCACCGGAAACCCGCAGCGAGCGGATGTTTACTGAACTGGGGCCCGGCTTGGCCGGCGCCACACCGGCCGCGGACGGCAGACGGGGATTGAAGACCGCGATCGCAACGGCGCGGCAATGGCGCCGCGACCAACGCGTCGAACGGCCGACGGCTCAGGGTGCAACAGCGGTGCGTCATCGCCTTGTTGGCACACCTCACGACGTCGTCTACATGTGAGGCACGTGTGCGCGCAGGGCCCGCCGTGATGCACATGTGTAACCGGCGATTGGGACGGATAGGGCGGGATTGTTGACCAGAAGAGACAGACGAATATGTGGCGATGGGTGTCCTGGTCGGACTACGAGGATGCTGCGAGCAGAGGCGTTCGACGAGATTGCCTGCGCCGTTCGCCCCTGTTTGAGGGACGAATTGTGTGCGGCCGCGCGCTCACTGACCCAGTAGCACTGCTCGCAGGCACTGTCGGCACCACTATCACGCGCCGCGGCATCCGCGCCGGAGCCAACGACGCACTGGCCCTCACCGGAGCCGCCAACCAGAAGGGAAGGGAACCAGCCGATGACGCACGGTTTGGGAGTCAGCCGGGGGGCGGGCCGCTGGGTGCTGTATGCACTGGACGAGGCGACGAAACGGGGTTTCCGGATCCTCGTCGGCCGCGACCCCCCTCCGTGAGCCCGCACATGCCCGTCATGCCGTTGACCGCCAACCACAAGCTCATCCTGCCGTCGGACGCGAACCACCACGGCACC
>Ga0207708_10001211_pt1 | contig 19474 bp, 18 predicted proteins | sample KBSK5101metaG_FD_184340 | JGI IMG/M metagenome (GOLD analysis project Ga0207708, IMG submission 184340) | Corn, switchgrass and miscanthus rhizosphere microbial communities from Kellogg Biological Station, Michigan, USA - KBS K5-10-1 metaG... | ecosystem: Host-associated > Plants > Roots >...
ACTACACGCGCTTCTCGAAGGCGACCTCGTTCGACTTCGACGAGACGCTCGACAAGATCATCGCGAGCGCGAAGAAGTTCAACACCGAAAAAGTGAACCAGCAGGACGTGGCCAAGGCCGGCGGAGGGCCGCCTCCGGAAGAGGATTGAGTCAGGGCATAAAGCCCTGACCCACACGTGTGGGTCAGCCTTTCAGGGCTGACTACAGCAGTTTCCCGATCGGTCCGAGATCGAGGTTCAGTTCGTCGGGAGAGATGTCGAACTGCTTCGCCAGATCGAGGATCGTCTCCTGCAGCCGCATCAGCGCCAGCCCGACCGACTCGGTCTCGTCGCCCGTCAGCGTGCCGGTCTCCATGCGGCGAATCGCCTGGCGCTCCAGCAACTGGCGGATCAGCTCGACGAGCGTCAGCACCAGTTTCAGCACCGAGCGCCGCACGTCCTCGGGATCGGCATTCCACCGCGGCGGCCGCGCCGACGCCACCCGCTCGATTTGCCGGCGGATCGCTTCGATCTGCTTCGCGTCCGCCGGCTTCGCCCGCGGCCTGGAGCGACTGGCACGCCGCGACCCGCGTAGCGCACGCTCCTTCGTTTCCTTCGCTCCCTTCGTTTCCTTCGTTTTCGGTTTCACAGTATCTCAGGCGCGAAGGCGAACGGCGGAAACGGGCCGCTCATCCTGAGCCCGGGGTTGGCGTGCGCGATCGCCTCGCCGATCACTTCGTAACGCTCGATCGCCGATCGATCGACGAGATGGTAGAGCGACGCCGGAAGCTGCGCTGCCGCCGGCTGATAGCGCTCCGCGGCCACGAGCGGCGCCACCTTCGACCGCAGCGCGCGAAATGCCGGCGGCGGCGTGGGGCTCTTGGCGCGCGCGGCGCGCAGCAGGTACTCCGTGCCGGTCTCGGCTTCCCCTCTCGGATCGCGCACCCGCTCCTTCGTTTTCTTCGCTCCCTTCGTTTTCTTCGTGCCCTGCCGCCATGTGAACTGGACGCGGCGGCGCACCACGCTGAATGCCTCGGCGATTTCGCCGTCGCGCTCCTGCAGCACTTCCTCGATCTCTTCGCCTTCGAGCAGCGTGCCGAACCGGACGGGAAGGATCGCGGGAACACGCTCGCACAGCCGTGCGACCACCGCCTGGTGTTTCTGCAGCGTGCCGAACTCCATGGGCGGGACGTCGGCGCGACGCTCCACGACCGCGAGCCCTCCGGGGACCTCGCGCAGGCTGAGATTGCCGGTGAGGCCCTTGCCCGGAGTCCCCTTCGGCACGGCATCGACAAGCGCGAACACGTACCAGGGCATCTACGTTCGCCGCGACGCTGAAAGATGGCCTCTCGCACCGATGCCATGCGCAGGCTTGCTCACCGGAGCCTTGGCGAAGGGGGGAAGAACACGATCGGCGGCGCACAGCAGCGCCGACAGCCGGAGGTAGACCAGATCCACGTTGGCCAGCGCCAGGATCACGTCCGCGTTCAGCATGACGCCCTTGCTGAGCAGGTTGTCGATCAGATCGAGCAGCGTCGCATCCTCATCGAAGATGCGCGCGACCTGCCGCTTGGGCGACGTGGCCCGGTGGACGCGGCGGGCCGATTCGATCGCCGCCGACGGTGCCGGCCGCGCCGGGCGCTTCTCGAACGGCGCGGGTGGGCGCACCGTCGTGTGCGCGCTCTTGCGCGTCACCGTGGACGGCTTGGCTGCAGACGGCGGGCCCGGCCGACGCGGGCCCGGAGGCGGCCTCATGCGCGTTCCTCCACGGCGCCCACGAAATTGTAGGCCGGCCACGGCCCGCTGAGCGTCATGTCGGCGCCGGCCCGGGCGACCGCGGCCGCCTGCCGCCGCGCCTCCGCCTTGAACGACGAGAGCTTGCCCGAAGGCACGAGGAAGGCGGCGTCCAGAACAGGCGGGTTGCCGCCCGGCTCGGCGGCGCGATCGCGGCGGCGCGCGTCCCTGGCTCGCCGGCGCAGCCGCTCGAAGACCTCGTCGGCACACTCGACGAGCGCGGCGCGCCCGGCGGCCGCCGCATCGCGCGCCTGCTTGCGCGCCAGCAGGAAGGCGGCGCCGGATGCAGGACGGCTGCCGTTGCCGCCGGCGGCGGGCGCGGCCGTCCCGGGCGCACGCGTGACGCGCACGCCCCATTCCTCGCAGCCGCCAATCCTGCGCATGACGCGCTCGATCGTCCCGCGCCGGCCGCCGACGTCGTCGAGCGCCTTGTCGAGCGAAGAGAACATCGTGAACAGTTTCATCGGGACGACGGTGGCGGCGCGGCCGCGGGCGAAATGCTCCACGACCGCTTCGTGCGCGACGGCGATCGCCGACACCCAGTCGAGATCGCGCAGCTGCGGCTCGAGGTGCGGCGGCCCGTAGATGTCGAGCGGCACGTACGACACGACCGCAAAGAGCGACGGCGCGATGCGCTGCGGTTCAGGAGGCGAGCCGCCCGGCAGGCCCGGCGGCACGCGGCTCGCCGCGGGGCGCCGCACGGAGCGCACGACACAGTACAGGTAGACGGCGGTGGGGCCCGTGGCCATCATCAGAGTCGCCGCCAGGCGAATCCCCAATCGACGAGCGCGGCGGCACCATGCGGCGGCGGCACTTCGGCCGGGGTCTCGATGATAGCGTAAGCCCGCGCCGCGGCGGAGCGGCGCAGCCGCGCCACGAGCGGCGATTCCGCCGCTGCGCGTGCCCGGCACCTCGAGCAGGATCCCGCACCGACGGCGTTGACGATGATGGCGCCGACGGGAATCGCCAGGGCGTTCAACGACGCGATCAGCGACTCGGCTTCCTCGATCGGCAGCGCCGCCGCGCGCGTCACCACGTTGAACCGCGTCCGTTTCGCGTCGCGCAGGATGTCGTTCAGCCCGCGCAGCCGCTTCGACAACTGCACCAGGAGCGCCGCCAGCGTCCCGGCGCCGACGATCTCGCGGTACTTGAGCAGGATCGCCATCAGGGCCTGCGTCCAGTCGCGCAGCACCGCCGGCGTCTGCAGCAGCCGCAGCGCGTGACCGGTCGGCGCCGTGTCGGTCACGATCACGTCGTACTCACCGTTGCCCGGGATCACGGCGGCGGCGACGTCGGCCACCGCGATCACTTCGTCGATGCCCGGCGGCGCCAGGTCGATGAGCTCCTGGAACGCGGCGCGATCGCTGCCGGTGGCGCGCGCGATGCGCGAGAAGGCGTCGTCCACGGCGTCGACGTACTTCCGGCGGAAGGCGTCCATCTCGGCGCGCGCGTCGATCTCGCGCACGCGGAGGCGCGCGGGGCCGCCTGGCGCGGGACGCGGCACGTTGTCGAATCGCGCGCCGAAGACGTCGCCGAGCGAGTGCGCGGGATCGGTGGACAGCAGCAGCACCCGCCGATCGCGGGCGAGGTGCAGCGCGGCGGTCGCGGCGCAGGTGGACTTGCCGACACCTCCCTTGCCGCCGAAGAGGATCCAGCGCGCATCACCGGCAAGATCCGCCGTGACACTGTGGCTTCCGCCTTCAGGCGGAAGTTCCACTCCTTCAGGCGGAAGTTCCACTCCTCCAGGCGGTAGACCCAGTGACGCCCGCACGCGATGGGCAATCACGGGCGCGGCGGCCCGCGGCCTCCAGGCAAGAATACGGGTGGCGAGTCCGCGCAGGGCCGTCACGCCGATCGGTTCGGCATCGACTTCCGGCAGGGCCGCGATCTCGCGTCCCGCGAAGCGGCGTGCGACGGGAATGAGCGCACGCGCTTCGAACCGGCGCCTGGCCTCGCACCACGCGCAGCGCTGCGGCGGACGCGCCGTGACCCGGTTCACGATCAGCCGCCCGACATGAATGCCTGCCGCTTCGAGCGCCGCGATCGCGTCGGCGGTCTCCTCGAGCGCCATCGGCTCGGGCAGCGTGACCCACGTCACGACCGTCCGCGCGCGATCGCGAAGCAGGCCCGAGAGCGCCTCTCCGTCACGCTCCAGGCCGGCGATGAACGCGTCGGCGTCATCGCGGCGATACGAGCCGCGCAGGGCGCTGACCACGGCGCGATGGTGCGACTGGAGGCAGTCGAGGACGAGCGCCACTCGGCCGAGCAGCACCGGCGAGGCCAGCAGCCGCAGGGTGTGGCCGGTCGGCGCCGTGTCCACCACGACCTGCTCGAAGCCCTCGCCCAGCCGCATCGCCTCGACGAGGCCGATCACTTCGTCGATCCCGGGCAGCGACAGCTTCAGCAGCCGGCCGACGTCCTCTTCGTCGAGGTACGTTCCGCGCAGCGCAATCGTGGACAGGATGTCGCGCCGCGGCGCCAGCCAGCGCTCGAACGCGGACGCCGAGTCGACGCTCGCGGCGAAGAGGCCCCTGGCACCGCGCACGGGGGACGGCGAGGCGCCGACGCGCGTGCCGAGCACGGCCGGCAGCGAGGATGCGGGATCGGTGGTGACGAGCAGGGTGCGGGCGCGAGGAGCGCCCTCAACCGAGAGCATGGCCGCGCAGGTGGTCTTGCCGACGCCCCCCTTGCCCCCGACGAAATGCCACCTGGCCCCCAGCGCCGTCGAGGGGTTAATGTTCGTCGCCTTCGAAGGACGCCTCGATGCCGGTGACCTTCATCTCCTTCGGCGAGATGACCGCGGACTCGCCGCCGCGCTGGCGTTCCTTGATCTCGCGGATGCGGGCGACGATGTCGGCCTCGATCTGGTCGAACTCCTCCTGACTGATCTCCTCCAGCTCGAGGCGCATCTGCGCGTCGAGCAGGCGCTCGCGCAGCACGCTGTCGTCGTTCAGCTCGGTATCGACGGCGGCCGCGACCTTGTCGAGCACGAAGCGGACGCCGGAGAGGATCAGGCTGTCGATGATCAGCACGGTGTCAACGCCGAATGCCGAATGCCGAATGCTGAAGCGGCATCTCTCAATGGGCGCGTTCGAGCTTGAGGCGGATGTTGACGAAGTTGTAAGGCGGCCAGGGACCGGTGTACTTGAAGGTCAGCTTCTCGTACTGCTGCCCGATCTCCTTGACCCGCGAGTCGAACGCCTGCTCCATCTCGCGCGAGACCAGGAAGGCGGCGTTCATGATCATGCGGTCGCCGATCGGCTTGTTCGAGCGCGAGGCGACCGAGACGTTCCGCAGCGAGCTGAAGATCTCGGCGACGTAGCGCTCGGTCCGGGACTGCAGCGCGGCGTCGATGAGGCGGCCGTACTGCATGCGGGCGAAATACGTCGATCCCTTCTGCGACGAGATCTCGCTCTTCAGCCGGCGGATGTCCTCGTCCTCGTCCTCGATCTCGCGGATGATCTGGTCGCGGTCCCACAGCACCTTGAGGCCGAACTCGAACTTTTCCTGCATCTTGCTCAGCACGTCGCTGAACGCGTCGTAGGCCGATCGCAGCAGCTCCATGATGTCGTCGTCGGTCTTGAACACCGTGCCGAACGACATCGGGATGACGGTGTGCTTCTGCATCACCGTTTCGTTGACGCGCTGGTGCGCGAGCACGTTCTCGCGGGTCGGGTCCTGGACGACGATCGGCGTGTTGGACACGACCGCGGCGATGTCGCGGAAGTGGATCGTGTGGACTTCGGCCGGTTCCGGCCCCAGCCCCAGCGGGCCGAAGCTCAGCGGCTGCTCGGAGCGGATGACGCAGTAGACGTACTTGCCTTCGGTGCTGTCTTCGCGCCGCGACGATGGCACCTTGACCCGTTCGAGCTTGCCGCGGGCGGCTTCCTGCTTCGCCGCTGCCTTGGCGGTGGCCGCGTCGTTCTTCTTCTTCTGGAGGGCGCTTGCCGGCGCGGCTTTCTGAGCCGGGGACGCCTTCTTGCCGGGCTTCTTTGCTGTCTTCGCCATGCCTGCGACTCCGCCCTTCACGATCGCTTCTTCGAGGCCTTTGGCGTCCGGGCCCCGTCCTTAGCATTCTCCGCGTTCGGCCGATGAAGATCCAGCAGCCGCTTGATCTCCGTCACGAGGGCGTCCGGCAGGCACGGCTTGGTGACGAAGGCGTCACACCCCGCCTCGCGCGCCCCCTCGGCGTGGCCGGCCAGGGCATGGCCGGTCAGCGCGACGATCGGGATGTGGCGTGTCCGCGGATCGCTTTTCAGGCGCTTGGTCGCTTCCCATCCGTCCATGCGCGGCAGCGCCAGGTCCATCAGGACGATGTCGGGCATCAGTTCGTGCGTCTTGTCGATCGCCTCGATGCCGTTGCCCGCCTCGGCGACCTCGAAGCCGGAGAACTGGAGGTAGGCGGCGTACATCTCCCGCGCGTCCTGGTAGTCCTCGACAACCAGCACCAGCGGCTGTTCACGCGCGGTCGTGGACGCGGGCTTCATCGTTTTCTCGCCTTTGCCGGCAGCCGCAGGGTGAAGGTCGATCCCTTCCCCGCCGTGCTCTCCAGCTCGATGCTGCCGCCCAGGATGTGCGCCAGCCGCCGGCAGATCGACAGGCCGAGGCCGGTGCCGCCGTAGCCGCGCGCCGGCGACGAGTCGAGCTGGCGGAAGTCTTCGAACACCTTGACCTGATCCTCGACGGGAATCCCGACGCCCGTGTCCTTCACCGCGATCGCGATCTCCTTCTGTTTCGAGTCGTAGGAGGCGGTCATCGTCACCGAGCCCGCCGGCGTGAATTTCAAAGCGTTACTCAGCAGGTTGAGCATGATCTGCTTCACCTTCTGGCGATCCGAGCGCACCGTCGGCACGCCCGCGCGCATCTTCGTCGTCACCGCCAGGTTCGAGCGCTTGATGATCGGCTCGAGCTCGGCCTGCACCTCGTCGAACAGCTCGCCGATGCCGAACGAGGTGGCGTTGAGCGGCATCCGCCCGGCCTCGATCCTGGTGATGTCGAGGATGTCGTTGATCAGCGCGAGCAGGTGCCGCGAGTTCGAGTCGATGCGGGTGAGGCTCTTGCGCTGCGGGTCGCTCACCGGGCCGGTGACGTTGTTCAGCAGCATGTGCGTGTAGCCCAGGATCGCGTTGAGCGGCGTCCGGAACTCGTGCGACATGTTGGCCAGGAACTGCGACTTCAGCGCCGAGGCCTGCTCCAGCGCGATGTGCTGCCGCCGCAGCAGCTCGTTCTGATCCGCCAGTTCCGCCGTCGCTTCCTGCACCTTGCGCTCGAGCTCGACCGACGCCTGCTTCAACTGCTCGTAGAGCCGCGCCTTCTCGATCGCCTCGGTGAGGTCGTGCAGGATCGTGACGACCCACATCAGCTCGCCCTGCTCCGAGAGGATGGTGCCGGCGACCGCTTCCACCGGCAGCGGCCGGCCGGTCATCGGATCGCCGAGCTGGATCTCGCCGCGGTAGCGCTGCTCGCCGGATCGCGTCAGCACGTTGGAGACGAACGAGGTCAGGTTGGCGCCGTTGGCGCGGACGCGGCGCAGCGTGCCCTCGTCGTCGATCCCCGGCGCGTTGAACAGCCGCTCGGCCGGCGTGTTCATCAGCACGATGTCCCCTTCCTGGTCGGTGACCAGGATCGGGTCGGCGACCGAGTCGATGATCAGATCGAGACGATGCCGCTCGTCGCGCACTTCCGCCTGCGCGACGCGCAGCGTGCGGTAGCTTTCCTCGATCTCCTCCTTGGCGCGCGCCAGGTCGGTGACGTTGCGCAGGATCGAGACGACGTAGGTGCCCTGGCGCTCGTCCTTGGCCCGCGAGCTGAGCAGCTCGAACAGCAGGTCGGAGCCTTCGAGCGGATCGACCAGCAGCAGCTCGCGCCGCGACATCTCGCTCATGCCGACCGCGCTGGTCGAGAGCGCCGCCGAGAACAGCATGTTGTTCAGCGCCGCGGCGCGCCGCCAGCCCTCGCTGGCTTCTTCCGGCGCGGCGAACAGCTTCTCGGCATGGCTGTTGGCGATGATCAACTTGCCTTCGGTGTCGGTCAGCAGGATCGGATCGGTGACGGCGTTGATGATGCTGTAGAGCAGCATCCGCTCCTGGCCGAAGCGCGTCTCGGCGAGGAGCTGGCGCCCCATCAGCCGCGACACCTGCTTGCCGAGGGTGCGCGACAGCCACAGCGTCTCGGCATCGAGCGCCGGAGCCAGGCCGGCGACCAGCAGCAGGCCGTGCGCGTGCTCGCCGGCCTCGGCGCGGAGCGGGATGACGTGGAACGAGCGCGACTCGAGCGGCGCGCGGTGATGCAGCGGCAGCGCGTCGACGAAGCTCGGCGCCGGCGTGTGCAGCGCCTGGATCAGCGGGTGCGCGGAGTCTTCGCGGCTCAGCGAGAAATCCATGATCGCCCCGCTGGTGACGCCGTGTTCCGCCACCAGCAGCATCTCGGACGTCAGCGGCTCGGCGACGAGTACCGCTGCTTCGGTCACCGGGGCATGGGCCACGAGCCAGTCGACGGCGCGCCGCGACGATTCCTGCACGTCGATGCTGGTCAGCAGGAACTCGACGAAGGCGAGCTTCGCGTCGGAATCGACTCCCTGCACCTGCGCCAGCGGTGCGGCGGCCCGTGACACGTTCGGTTATCCCTCGGTGCTCGAACGCCGGCGGCGGGGGCGGCTGCTCTTGGTCGCCGCCAGCTCCGCCCGCAACGCGGCGTTCTCCGCCGCCATGTCCTGGTGAGACGGCAGCTCCGGTGCCGGCCGTGAGACCGGGGCAACCTGACCGACCGCCTCGGAATACTTGAGGTACGTGTCGATCGACGCCACCACGACGCGTGCTTCGACCGTGATCAGGTCGATGCCGACGAGCGACACGCGTACCCACGCGTCGATCACGATGCCCTTGTCGAGGACGCGATCGAGGACGTCGATAAGACTTGTGCCGCCAGCGGCGCGTTCAACTGCCATGTGTGCTCATGCCTCCGTTGGTCGAATCATCGACGCCTGCGGGCCGCGCGCGGCGACGCCGCCCGCGTCGCCGTCAGCGCTTCGACCCGTTGCTGCAACTGCCGGATCTCGGCGCGCAGCTCCTCGTGCTCGCCGGCGGCCGCACGCGACGCGCCGGGCGACAAATCGCGATCGTACCGCCACCAATCGAGCCCGATTTCCTGCGCTTTGTCGAGGGAGCAGACGAGAAGACGAATCCGGATGGTGAGGAGCTCGACTTCGGCAAGGGAGACCTTGATGTCTCCCGCGATCACAAGCCCCTTATCGAGCACCCGGTCGAGCACGTCGACCAGTCCGGTGGCGCGGTGAGACCCTGGTAGCTCGAGTGCCATGAGGTTTGGACTATATCGTGACCAATTGGCACGAGCAACAGCACCACAGGGCCAGTCGACGCGTCTTCACGGCCGAGCTTGGCGTAATTCGCGCTTCAACACCTTTCCGGTCGCGCTCATCGGCAGCGCGTCCCGGAATTCGATCGCCCGCGGATACTTGAAGGCCGCCATTTCCCCCCGCGCCCACTCGATCAGCTCCGCCTCCGTAATGGACGAGTCGGGCCGCCTGACGACGTACGCCTTGACCTCCTCGCCCAGCCGCTCGTCCGGCGCCCCCACGACGGCCGCCAGCGCCACCGCCGGATGCGTCATCAGGACTTCTTCGACTTCACGCGGGTACACGTTGTAGCCGCCCCTCAGGATCATATCCTTCTTGCGATCGACGATGGCCAGGTAGCCGTCGCTGTCGATCTGGCCGATGTCGCCGGTACGGAACCAGCCGCCGCGCAGCGCGTCGGCGGTCGCGTCGGGGCGGTTGTAGTAGCCCTTCATCACGTTGGGCCCGCGCACGATCACTTCGCCGCGCTCACCCGGCGGCACCGGGTTATCGTGCTCGTCCACGCAGCGCACGTCCACGCCGAAGATCGGCAGGCCGACCGTGCCCGGCTTCGAGGGGCGCTGCAACTGGTTGAACGCGACGACCGGCGCGGTCTCGGACAGGCCGTAGCCTTCGAGGACCCGCACGCCGAAGGTGCGCTCGAAGGCCTGCAGGATCTCCACCGGCATCGGCGCGCCGCCCGACACGCACGCCTTCAGCGACGCCGACGCGGCGGCCACGTCCACGCCGGCGGTGCGCGCGTGCTGCAGCAGCGCCCAGTACATCGTCGGCACGCCGACCCACAGGCCGATCCGCTCGCGCGCGAATGTCTCGAGCACCGCAGCCGGCTCGAATCGCGGCATCAGGACCAGGCGGAACCCGCCGTAGAGGCCCGCGTTCATCTGCGCCGTCTGCGCCGTCGAATGGAACAGCGGCAGCGTAATCAGCGCGACACTCTGCGCGTCGTCGCCGGCAAACGCCGGCTGGTACATGTCGAACGAGGAGACGGCGTTCGACACCATGTTGGCGTGCGTCAGCTCCGCCCCTTTCGGGTGCCCCGTCGTGCCCGACGTATAGAGGATCACCGCGGTATCGTTCTGGTCGCGGCGCGGCGAATGGAACGCCGCGGCGTCGCGCATCAGCGATCCGATCGTGCCGGGGTTCGGCGACGACGCGTGATCGAGCGGCATCACGACGAGATGCGGGCAGCCCGCTTCGGCGCACGCCGCCTTCGTCATCTCGCCGAGCGGCAGCTCGGGCGTGCCCTCGAAGGCCAGGCAGGCCTTCGCGTGACTGTCCTTCAGGTGGTAGGCGATTTCGCGCGGCTTCAGCAGGACGTTCAGCGGCACGACGACCGCGCCCGCTTTCAGGATGCCGAAGTAGGCGATGGGAAACCACGGCACGTTCGGGCACGACAACGCCACGTGCTCGCCGGGGCGGATGCCGAGGGCGTGCAGCCCGGCGGCGACCCGCGTGGCCGCGGCGTTCAGATCGCCGTAGGTCGTGTGCTGCGAGCGGCAGGTGATCGCGACGCGGTCGGGCGTCAGCCGCGCCGGGTGCTCGAGCACGCTCGCCAGGTTCAGGTGGCTCATCGCGCCGCGGGCTTCTCGTTGACGTGCCAGTCGGCATGTACGAAACCGGGGCGCTCGATCCGCTCGAACTTGTGCGCGCCGAACGCGTCGCGCTGCGCCTGCGTGAGGTTCTGCGGCAGGCGGGCCGTCGTGTAGCTGTCCAAATAGGCGAGGCTGGCGGCCAGCGCCGGCACGGCGATGCCGCTCGAGGCGGCAGCGCTGACGACGCGGCGCCATCCGGGGGCGGCGCGCTGCAGGTCCGCGGCAATCGCGGGGTCGACGAGCAGGTTCGGCAGCGACGGGTTGGCGGTGAACGCCTGGCGCACCGGGTCGAGCAGCTTCGCGCGGATGATGCAGCCGCCTTTCCAGATGCGCGCCATCTCGGCGAGGTCGATGTTCCAGCGGTATTCCGCCGAGCCCGCCGCGATGAGCGCCATTCCCTGCGCGTAACTGCACACGCGCGCCGCGACCAGCGCGTCGCGCAGGTCGTTCTTCCAGGGATCGGCGCCGGTGGACGAGAATCCCTGCCTCGCGGCGCCCTTGTACAGCCCGCTGGCCGCGACCCGCTGGTCCTTCAGGCTCGAGAGCACGCGCGCGTCGAGCGCCGCGCCGATGGTCGGGATCGCGACCGCGAGATCGAGCGCGATCTGCGCCGTCCACTTCCCGGTGCCCTTCTGCCCCGCCTTGTCCTGGATCACGTCCACCAGCGGCTGCTGCGTCTCGGGATCGACGACGCTGCAGACGTGCGCCGTGAGCTCGACCAGGAACGACTCGAGCGGTCCGCGATTCCACTCCGCGAACACCTCGCCGGTCTGCGGCGTCGTCAAGCCGAGGCCGCGGTGCAGCACGTCGTAGGTCTCGGCGATGAGCTGCATGTCGCCGTACTCGATGCCGTTGTGCACCATCTTGACGAAATGCCCGGCGCCGTCGGGACCGACGTGCGTCACGCACGGTCCGGCCTCCGTCTTCGCCGCGATGGCCTCGAGCACGTCCTTGATCCGCGTCCACGCCGCGGCGGAGCCGCCCGGCATGATCGACGGGCCGAAGCGCGCGCCTTCTTCGCCGCCCGAGACGCCGCAGCCGACGAAGTGCAGCCGCTGCTCGCGCAGGGCGGCCTCGCGGCGGCGGGTGTCGGCGAAGTGCGAGTTGCCGCCGTCGATGACGATGTCGTCCGGCTCGAGCAGCGGCGCCAGCTTGCCGAGCATCTCGTCGACCGGGGCGCCGGCGGGGATCATCATCATGATGCGGCGCGGCCGTTCGAGCGCGCGCACCAGATCCTGGAGGCTCTTCGTGCCGGTGAACTTGTGGCCGGCGTGATCCTTGAGGAACGCGTCGGTCCAGTCGGTCTCGAGGTTCCACACCGCGACCGGAAAGCCGTGCTCCTCGATGTTGAGCGCGAGGTTTCTGCCCATCGTGCCGAGGCCGACGACGGCGAAGCTGCTGCCACTCATACGTGAATCTCCCGGGCGGCGGTCAGCGCCTGCTCGAAGGCGAGATCCCGCGTCCGCACTCCCAGCTCTTCCCCGATCAGCGCGGCGAGCGAGCCGTCGCCGAGCGGGACGATCCGCGTCGACGCCTCCCCGCCTTCGACGGCCGCCTCGAGGCAACTTCCCTGCGGCTTGACCTGGAGCGTGACCTTCAGCGCTTTTCCTGAAAGCCTGACCCGAACCAGCGGCGTCGGCGCGTCGCCGGCCGCTTCCTTGATGCTGATGGCCACCGCGTCGGTCCAGCGCAGCCGCGACTTCAGCCATCCGGCGTAGAGGCGCGCGGCGTAGACGTCCTTCGCGTCGATCTCGATCCGCTGCAGCGACGCCGCGTCCCGCTGCACCTGCGGCAGATCGAAGAGGTGCGCGAGCGCCGCACGCCAGCGCGTCAGCGCCGGCCAGCGCATGTCGGTGACCACGGTGTGCTCGAACAGCCCGTCCGCCTTCGCCCACACGTCGTCAGGATCCGGCGTATCGAGGATCAGGCGGTCGGCGAGATCGGCGAGGTCGTCGAGCGCTTCGACCGATCCGCCGCGCCACCAGACGGCGGCGGGGAGGCTCGACAGGCGGAGCGCGGCGACGGCGTTGTTCAGATACCGCGGCGCGAGGCCGGCGATGGCAATCGAATGCTCGGTCACGCGCGCGACCGGGTTGGTGTGCGTGCCTTCCGAAATGAGAATCGCCCTGACGCCGACGTCGCCGAGCTGCTCGAGCGCCTCGGCGGCGGCGGTGAGCCGCTCCTGCACACCCACGGCGATCACCGTGGCGAGCAGCGCGCGCGCCGGCGCGCCGCGTCGGCGGCGGCCGTCGCGGACGAGCCGCGCCAGCGTCGCCTCGATCTGGGCGAACGGCACGTCGCGGCCGCCCGGCAACAGGCCGTCCTTCGCGGTCACAGCGTCCTCCATCGGCGTCCCTCCGCGGCCATCATGGCGTCGGCTTCCTCCGGTCCCCATTCTCCCGCTTCGTAGGTCGGAAGCGCCTTCGCCGCGAGCGCCGCCCAGCGCTCGTGCACCGGCGTGATCAGCGCCCACGACGCTTCCACGAAATCGTGCCGGGCGTACAGCGTCGGATCCCCGAGCATCGCGTCGAGCAGCAGCGTCTCATAGGCCTCGGGCACGGCCCGGCCGAACGCGCTGCCGTAGCGGAAGTTCATCATCACCGGCGCGAGCTGCATGCGGCTGCCCGGCAGCTTCGCCTCGAAGCGCACCGAGATGCCCTCGTCGGGCTGCACGTTCACGACGAGCAGGTTCGAGGCGATCGCCGTCGGGCTGATCCGCTTGAAGATGTGCAGCGGCGGACGGCGGAACTGGATCGCGATCTCGGTGGTCCGCTTCGGCAGCCGCTTGCCGGTGCGCAGATAGAACGGCACGCCGGCCCAGCGCCAGCTGTCCAGCTGCATCCGCAGCGCCACGTAGGTCTCGGTCGTCGATTCCGGGCTGACCCCCTTTTCCTCGCGGTAGCCCGGCACCTCCTCGCCGTTCACCCAGCCGGCCGCGTACTGCGAGCGGACGACGCTGGTCCGTGCGTCTTCGAGCAGCGGCTGGATCGACATGATCACGTCGAGCTTGCGATCGCGCACGTTCTCGGCGGAAAAGGCGATCGGCGGCTCCATGGCGACGAGCGCGAGCACCTGCATCAGGTGATTCTGGACCATGTCGCGCAGCGCGCCGGCCCCCTCGTAATAGCTGGCGCGCTGCTCCACGCCGACGACTTCCGCCGCGGTGATCTGCACGTGATCGATGTAGCGCCGGTTCCACACCGGCTCGAACATGCCGTTGGCGAAGCGGAACACCAACAGGTTCTGGACGGTCTCCTTGCCGAGATAGTGATCGATGCGGAAGATCTGCGATTCGTCGAGGTGTTCGTGCATCAGCCGGTTCAGCTGCCGCGCGCTGGCGAGGTCGATGCCGAACGGCTTTTCGACGATGATGCGCCGCCAGCCGTCCGCGTTGGGCGGCTTGGTCAGGCCGGCGGCGGCGAGCCGCTCGACGATGGTCCCGTAGACGCCGGGAGGGACCGCGAAGTAGAACAGCACGCCGGCCGGCGAGCCCGCCTCCTTCAGCTTCGCGGCCAGCCGACCGTAGAGCCCAGCGTCGTCGAGCTCCCCCTGCAGGTAGGTCATGCAGCCGGCGAGCGCGCTCGACACGTCGTCAGGCTTCTCCAGGCCGGCGAATTCCTTCAGGCTGTCGTGCCACTGCTGGCGGAACTGCTCGTCGGTCATCTCCGAACGCGCGATGCCGATCACCGAGAAGCGCGCCGGCAGCCGCTGCGCGCGCGAGAGCTGGTAGATCGCGGGCAGGAGCTTGCGGCGCGTCAGATCGCCGGAGGCCCCGAAGATGACGAAGGCCGTCGGTTCAGGCGTGGACTCGATGCGCAGGCCGTCGAGCAGCGGGTTCGGCACGAGCGCGATGATATCAAGGCTCGCTCGGTAACGGTGCTAAGGGTGCTAGGGGTGCAAGGGTGCTAAAGGTGCAAGGTGCTAAGGGTGCTAGTGGTGCAAGGGTGCTAAGGTGCTGGTGCTAGAGGTGCTGGAAGTGCGTAGGGTGCTCAAGCTGTGTCGTCGCTGCACCCGTAGCACCTGTAGCACCGACAGGCGAAGCACCCTTAGCACCTTTGGCACCCTTAGCACCGACGGGCGAAGCGCTGTTTGCACCAGCACCTTAGCACCCTGCGGCACCCCTAGCACCTTTAGCACCGACATGCGAAGCGCTGTATGACATTTGAGCGCGATGAGGTCGTCGCGTTCGCGCCGGCCAGCGTGGGGAACGTGGGCGTCGGCTTCGACGTGCTCGGGCACAGCATGAATGCCGTCGGCGATCGCGTGCGCGCGACGCGGACGGCCGCTCGCGGCGTCACGATTCGCGCGATCGAAGGGGTCGTGCGGCACCTGCCGACGGACCCGGCAAAGAACACCGCGTCGGTGGCGGTGCAAGCCCTGCTGGACGCCGTCGATCCCGGTCATGGGTTCGAGCTGACGATCGAGAAGGGCATTCCGCTCGGATCCGGGCTGGGCGGATCGGCCGCGTCCGCCGTCGCCGCCGTGGTGGCGGCGAACGCGCTGCTCGCCAGGCCGTTCGACAAGCTGTCGCTGCTGAAGTTCGCGATGCGCGGAGAAAAGGTGGCGAGCGGCGCGCTGCACGCCGACAACGTGGCGCCTTCGCTCTACGGCGGGCTGATCCTGACGGTGGGGATCGACGATCCGCACGTCACGCCGATCCCGGTGCCGGAGGGAGTGCGCGCGGTGCTGGTGCATCCCCACATCGAGCTGCCGACGCGCAAGTCGCGCGAGGTGCTCAACCGCACCGTGACGCTCTCCGACGTCGTCTGGCAGCAGGCGAACCTCGCCGGCTTTCTCGCCGGCTGCTTCACGCGCGATCTCCATTTGATCCGTGTCTCGCTCGAGGATGTCGTCATCGAGCCGCAGCGCCGCGACCTCATTCCGGGTTTCCAGGCGGTGAAGAGCGCGGCACTCGAGCGCGGCGCGCTCGGGTGTTCCATCTCCGGCGCCGGGCCGTCGGTGTTCGCGTGGGCCGAGGAATCGACCGCGGCGGCCATCCGCGACGGCATGGTCGCCGCCTTCGCCGCGAACGGGCTCGAGGCCGACGCGTGGATCGCGCCGATCGAGTCCGACGGCGCGTCCGTGGTGGATCGATGACCTACGTCAGCACGCGAACGGCGGCGCCCGCGGTCGCGCTGAGCGACGCGATTCGCGCGGGGCTCGCCGCGGACGGCGGACTGTACGTTCCGTCGCGACTGCCGGACCTGTCGCGGCTCGAGCCGCACCCGGACCTGGCGTCGCTCGCCGCGTCGGTACTCGCTCCTTTCGCAGAAGGGGACGCGCTCGCCGAGGAGCTGCCCTCGATCTGCCGCGAAGCATTCGACTTTCCCGCGCCGGTCGTCCCGCTGGCCGGTACGCCGGGCCCGGCGAGCGTGCTCGAGCTGTTCCACGGCCCGACCTGCGCGTTCAAGGATTTCGGCGCGCGGTTTCTCGCGGCGTCGCTGGCGCGACTGTGCGCGGGCGGGTCTCGCCCGCTGACCGTGCTGGTGGCCACGTCGGGCGACACCGGCGGCGCCGTCGCGGCCGCGTTTCACCGGCGACCGTGGGCCGACGTCGTGCTGCTCTATCCGAAGAACCTGGTGTCGGCGCGACAGGCGCAGCAGCTCTCATGCTGGGGCGACAACGTCAGGACGTTCGCCGTCACCGGCACGTTCGACGACTGCCAGCGGATGGTCAAGGGCGCGTTCCGCGATCCCGGGTTGTCACAGCGCCACGACTTCTCGTCCGCCAACAGCATCAACATCGGCCGGCTGCTGCCGCAGGCCGTCTACTACGCGCAGGCAAGCCTCGCCATCTTCCGCGCCGAAGGCCGCCCTCCCAACTTCATCATCCCGTCGGGCAATCTCGGCAACGCCGCCGCCTGCGTGCTGGCCCGCGACATGGGGCTGCCGATCGGCGACATCGTGCTCGCCACCAACGCGAACCGGACGATCGTCGACTACCTCGAGCGCGGCGAATGGCGGCCGCGGCCGAGCGTCGCGACGCCCGCCTCCGCGATGGACGTCGGCGATCCCTCGAACATGGAGCGGCTGCGCGCCTGGTCGGGGGATCTCGAGGGCCTTCGCCACCGCGTGACCGCGCAGGTGGTCGAGGACGAAGAGATTCGCCGCCGCATCCGCGAAGACGCCGCCGCACTCGGCCGCGTGTGGTGCCCGCACAGCGCCACGGCGGCGGAGGTGTACCACCGCCTGGCGCGAACGCGCGCCGCTGAGCACTGGGTGATCGTCGCGACCGCGCATCCGGCGAAGTTCGACGAGATCGTCGAGCCGCTGATCGGCCGCACGCTGCCCGTCCCGCCGAACCTCGAGCGGTTACTCTGCCTGCCGCGCTACGACGTCGATCTCGCGCCGACGCTCGACGCATTTCGAGCGCATTTGTGAGTCAGCCCATAAAGGGCTGACCCACTCACCGACAAGGGCTGATCTACACACCCGAGGGGCTGACCCACACACCAAGAGGGGCTGCTCAACACAGCACAGTGGGTCAGGGCTTTATGCCCTGACCTTACTCGAGCACTCGCAGGTACCAGAAGCGCACGCCGACCTGCTGTGCGGGCTCGAGCCAGGCGAACCTCGGGCCCGCCGATCCGGCGGCGACCATCGGCTCGGCCACCACCGTGATCTCGTTCTCTCCCGTGCGCACCCACGCCGACGGCAGGTGGACCGCGTAGGAACCGACGCGATCGGGACTGAACGACGTCCGCAGTGTGCCGATCAGTTGCCGGTTGAACAGCACCGTGATGCGCTGCTGCGCGTCCGGCAGCACGGGATCCAGGCGCAGGACGACGTTGTAGTCGCGCTTCCGCGCCAGCGGAAAGTGGACCGTCGTCTGCGCGCGCTCCGAGACGCGGGCGACAACGTTGCCCTCGAGATGCGGCGGCGACCAGCCGTCGCGGTAGAACACGCGGTCGCGCTCGCCGGCGGAAATCGTCACGGCGTCTCCCTTGCCGGTCGCCTCGAGGGCCACGAACCAGGGCAGCGACAGGTAGACCGCGGCCGCGGCCGCGGCGAGTGCCGCCACCGTCACCGCGCGGCGCGCGATCAGGCGCGGTGACCCACGCCATGCACGAGAGAAGAGCGCCACATAGGCATGGACGGCGGCGACGATGTAGATCGGGTAGACGTGCATGGTGAAGCGCCACTGCCCGCCGCCGCCGATGTTCCAGGTGAACGCGTACGGCAGCAGCGACGTGGCCAGCACCAGCAGGACCAGTCGTCCGCGCACCGAGAAGATCCACATCGCGAGGCCGGCGAGAGACGCCGGCCACAGCAGCGCGCCGACGACCCACGACCACTGATCGAACCCGGACCACTTGGTCTGGAACGGCCGCACCAGCAGGCCGGTCGCGCCGACGTCGAGCGTGGCAACCGGATGGCCGGCGAACTTCTCTCGAAGGTAAGCGGCCGCGGTCATGCGCGCGGGCTTCGCCACGCCTTCGGCGAAGCGGTAGTAGGACGTGTGCTCGTTGATCGCGAAGAACGGATCGCCGGTGGCGATGGCGCAGCTGAGCAGGAACGGCCCGACGACCGCCGCCGTGATCACCGCCGCGATCGCGACGCGCTCGAGGCGCCGCCGCCGATCGTCGCGCACCGCCAGTGCGACGTAGAAGAGACCCGGCAGCACGAATGACAGCGCCGTGATGCGGGTGAGGCAGGCCGCGCCGCAGGTGAATCCGGCGATCAGCGCGTTGCCGAACGACGGCCGATCCATCAACCGCACCAGCGCCCACAGCGCGAAGACGCAGGTGGCGGTGAACAGATCGTCGCGCCAGCCGTCGACGGCCCACGTGATGTTCTCGTACTCGATCGCCATCAGCGCCGCCGCGGCGAGGCCCGCGCCGCGCGAGACGACGGCGGCGCCGAGAAGATACGTGCCGAAGATCGCCAGCAGCGATCCGATCGCGGATGCGAGGCTGACGGCGGCGTCCTGGCCGTCGAGCGCCCACAGCGACGCGCGCGTCGTGGCGAGGAACAGCGGTTCGCGGACGTGCGGCTGGTAGAACGCCGTCATCTCGCGGCTGTACTGCAGGTAGCTGATCGGATCGCCGCCGACGTACGGGTTGCGCTCGACGCCGAAACGGATGCGCGAGGGACGAAGGGAACGGGCCAGCGGCGCCACGTCGCGCGTCATTACGCGCGCCCACGCCGGGTGATCGAACGTGCCGTACTTCTGCGTGAAGGCGTCGAGGCGCAGGAGCGCGCCGTAGCAGGTGATGAGCAGCGCCGCAGCCAGCGGCCAGTGCTCGCGTAACCGGATGCGCACCGCCGCACAGAATAGCATCCGGCTCCGGACATAATGGATCCATGCGAACCGGATCAGCTCATCTTCCGCTGCACGGCGGCCGCGCGCCGGCGTGGCTCTTTCCGCGGATGGTCCGCCTCTCGCGCGAGATCGCCGCGCACATCGTCGAGGAATACGGCAGCGACGAGATGCTGCGGCGCCTTTCCGATCCCTACTGGTTCCAGGCGTTCGGCTGCGTGCTCGGCTTCGACTGGCATTCGAGCGGCGTGACCACGACGGTCTGCGGCGCGTTGAAGGAAGGCCTGCGCGGAACCGAGCGGGATCTCGGGATCTACGTCGGCGGCGGCAAGGGTGCGACGTCGCGAAAGACGCCGGGAGAAATCCTGTCCTATTGCGACCGGCTGTCGATCGATCCGCGGCCGCTCGTGTATGCCAGCCGGATGTCGGCCAAAGTCGACAGCGCCGCGGTGCAGGACGGCTACCAGCTGTATCAC
>Ga0207708_10001212_pt1 | contig 19473 bp, 18 predicted proteins | sample KBSK5101metaG_FD_184340 | JGI IMG/M metagenome (GOLD analysis project Ga0207708, IMG submission 184340) | Corn, switchgrass and miscanthus rhizosphere microbial communities from Kellogg Biological Station, Michigan, USA - KBS K5-10-1 metaG... | ecosystem: Host-associated > Plants > Roots >...
GATCGGTACGCCGACGGCGTACAGCACGTCGTCGCGCTCGTGCACGAAACCCAATCGGCCCGCCACGGCGCGGCTGCCGGTGTTGTCCGGGCTCGTCGTCCAGGTCGGGCGGTGCCCGCGGGCCCGGATGTCGGCGACGACGGCCGCCGCGCACGACGTCGAGAGGCCGCGGCCGCGGTGTCCCGGCTCGGTGACGACCCCGATGTCCTCGTGCGCCGCACCCACGAAGAACGACGTCGCGACCGAGACGAGCCGGTTGTCGTCGAACGCGCCCCACGCCCGTCCGGAGGCGGCCAGTCCGGCATGACCGCCCCACGTCACCGAGATCCAGTCGATCGACCGGTCGAGACCCTCCAGGTCGGCGACGTCGGACGGGGTCAACCGCCGCACCGGATGCCGGCTCACGGGCTCGGCTCCGTCGGGCAGCACGGCGATGATCCGGGCCCAGACGAGTACCTCGGCCACCTCGCGGAGCGCCGGTACCCACCCCGGCGGTGCCTCGACCAGGCCGCGCAGGTCCGGCACGGCCGCGGGCTCGCCGCGGCAGGCGATGTTGCCGGCCACGTCGGCCACCGCGGTCCGGGGGTCGACCGGACGGTCGGCCCGGCACCGCCCGACTCCGGAGGCCGCGGCGTGCTGGTGGATCAGCGGGCCGGGCCGCTCCGGAGCGAACAGCGCGGCCACGGACGCCGCGGGGACCTCCTGGAGTGTCATGCGGTCAGTCTGCGGGCGCGGACGGCCGCGCGGCGCGTACCGTCCGAGGAGAACCTGTCGGGGACGGAGGAGGTGGACATGGCTCGGCTCGCCGCGGCGGTGTCCGTGTTCACCGTGCTCCTGCTCGGCGCCACGCTCGTCACGGACGATCCGGGAATGCTCCTGACCCTCGTCGGTGCGGCGCTGTGCGCCCTGGGCTGCGCGGGTTCGGGTCGCGCCTCGGCCACGCAGGGGCCCGCCGCGGTCGTCCCCGGCCGTCGCACGCGCCGCACCGCGGACGGCACCGCGCGCCAGCACCATCCCGACGCCGCCGGCCGGCCGCGTCCGCGGGCACCCGGAGGGCCGCTCCCGGCGATCTGAGGTCTGCAGTGATCGCCGGTTCCGCGTCCTCGGTCCCGCGATCCCTCGGAGTTCCTCGTGCTCGACGTCCTCTACTACCCCGTGTCCGCCGTCATGTGGGTCTGGCACACCGTGTTCGCGTTCGTCCTCGGCCCCTCCAGCGGCCTGGCCTGGGCGCTGTCGGTCGTGTTCCTCGTGCTCACCCTGCGCGCTGTGATGATCAAGCCGTTCCTCGCGCAGATGCGGTCCGCGCGGGCCATGCGTGCGCTGTCGCCGCAGCTCGCGGAGCTGCGCAAGCGGTACGGCGACGACCGCCGCCGGCTCGCCGAGGAGACCCAGAAGCTGCAGAAGGCACACGGCGTCAACCCGATCGGCGCCCTCGCGCCGGCCCTGATCCAGGTGCCGGTGTTCCTCGCGCTGCTGCACGTGCTGCGCTACTTCAACCGCCCCGGGCTCACGTTCGAGCAGAACGCGGCCATCCCGAACTACCTGTTCGGGCCGTCGCAGGTGCGGTCGTTCCTGGAGGCCCGGCTGTTCGGTGCGCCGCTGTCGGCCTGGATCCGCATGCCGCAGGAGCTGCTCGACTCCTTCGGGGGCCACGTCGACCGGATCGACGTCGTGGTGGTCGCCGTGCCGCTGATGGTCCTGGCCGCGGTGGCGACCCACCTGACGGCCCGGGCATCGCTGCGCCAGCAGGCGAATGCCGCACCCGTGGAGGCGGCCGCCGGTCCGACCGAGATGGCGATGCGGATCATGCGCGCGACCCCGTGGATCTTCCCGCTCGGCGTGCTCCTGGGCGGGCTGTTCGCCGCGTTCCCCATCGCGATCCTGCTCTACTGGCTGACCAACAACCTGTGGACGCTGGTGCAGCAGCGCATCGTCTTCCGCAAGCTGGCCTCCGAGGAGGCGGCGCGGCCCGCCCTCCCGGCGACCGCGCTGCCGGAGCCGACCGTACCGGCGCCGGTCCTGCTGCCGGGAGCCAAGCCGGTCACGGCCACGGCGGCGGGCCGCCCCACGAGCACCGCGGCGGGCCGCCCCACGAGCACCGCGGCGCGCCGGCCGACCAGCGCCGCGTCCCGCACGGGCGGCAAGGCGGCGACGGGGCGTCGCGGCCCGGCCCGGCGCCGCTGAGACCCCTTACCCGACCCGAACACGGGATCCATCGGCTCCGAACGTCCGCGGGCCAGGCTCTGCCTCGTCCGGCACCGCGCCGGAAGGACGAGAGGAGACCGTGCAGATGGCCGTGCAATTGGCCGGGCAGATGGCCGGGCGGAGGGCCGCCACCACCCGCCGGATCGGTCGGATCACCGCCGCGTCGGCCCTGACCGCGGGACTGCTGCTCGCCGGTGCCGGCCCGGCGGTCGCGGACGGCCCCGGCGGGTCGGGTACCCAGGGACCGATCACCCTGAGCCCGGAGCAGGCGACCTTCGTCTGCACGCAGCGGATCCCCGCCATCCTCTCGCGCATCGACCGGGTGACAACGCGGATCAACGCCGACGCGACCACCCGCGGCTCGACCGCCTGGCTGCAGGCCCGGGAGGACAAGGCCAAGGCGGCCGGGCACACCGACGTGGCGGACCGGATCCAGAAGCGCATCGACGCGCGCCCGGCGCGGCTCGACCGGCTCGCCGACGCCAAGAAGCGGGTCACCGAGTTCCGCGACGCGAACTGCGTCGCGTGATCCCGCCTCCGCGCGTTCCTCGCCGACGGGCCGTCGTGGCAGCGGCAGCCGTCGCCGTCGGCCTGCTGCTCGGTGGGTGCCGGGGCAGCGACCGCGCAGCGGCGCCACCCGCTACGGGATCCACCTCGGCAGGCGACCCGCTCGGACTCGAGAAGTCGCTCGCGCACCCGTCGAACGCCGACCGTCCCAGCATGCTCTGGTGGTGGCCGGGCGCGGCGGTCGTCGATCGCGAGACCGCCGGCGAGATCACCGCGCTGAAGCGGGCCGGCTTCGGCTCCGCGCAGATCGTCGACCTCGAGGGCTATGGCGACCTGAGCGGACCGCGATCCTGGCAATGGGGCACGCCCGACTGGTTCGCCCGCGTCAACGCCGCGCTGGCCAAGGCCAACGCCAGCCACCTGCGGATCGACACGGCGCCCTATCCGATCTGGATGATGACGAGCCCAGCGGTGTCCGGTCCCAACAGCGACCTCTCGTCGCAGGGGCTGTCCTACGGCACGCGTGAGATCACCGGACCGACGGAGTTCGCGGGCCCCCCTCCGGACGCGAGCAACGTGGCTGGCAACAAGACGCTGGTTGCGGTGACAGCCGCGCAACCGGTCGGCGGCGCCACGACACTCGACCCGGGGTCGGCCGTCGACCTCACCGGCTCGGTGCGGAGCGACGGGTTGGTGCACTGGTCGGTTCCGGCGGGGCGCTGGCTGCTGTTCGGCTTCTGGCGTCGTCCGAGCGGCCAGCTGCCGAACTCGCTGTACGGGCTCAGTCAGGACGCCAACCTCGATGCCGTGGTTCCCGACACCGATCCCAGCCGACTGCTGACGGTCGATCCGTACAACCCCGCTGCGACCACGGCGGCGCTGGGCTGGCTCGACCAGAACATGATGACGCCCGACGCCGTGAACCTGTTTCGCCAGGACGGCGGCGAGCTGTACGAGGACTCGCTCGAGTACTACTACGGGACGCACAGCACGCCCTGGACGCCAAAGCTCCTCGACGAGTTCAGGGCGAGGCGCGGGTACTCGCTCGAGCGCTACCTCCCGGCCTTGTTCATCCCGGACCTGTACACGTTCTGGAAGAGCGGCGCGACCATCTACAGCAAGCCCGACTTCGACTTCGCCGGCGGGCTCGGCGTCCGGGTTCGCCACGACTACTACGAGACCCTCACCGACCTCTTCATCGAGCACCAGCAGCTCCTCCAGGGCTGGGCGCAGAGGTACGGGTTGACGGGCTTCCGCCACCAGGACTACGGGACGACGATCGACTCCAGTCGCGCGCAGAGGGCGACCGGGATCCCCGACACCGAGTCACTGGTGGCGGGCGAGCCGTGGCCAGCGGGTTCGCCGGGCGAGCAGCAGGCCCTCGACTCCTACCGGGTTGCCGCAGGAGCAGCGCACATCGCGGGCGCGCCCGCCGTCGACATGGAGACCGGTGACGTGCAGGGCTGCGACAAGGGCTTCTGCCCTTACGGCGAACAGCCCACGGACTACTGGAGGATCATCAACCGGGCGTACTCGGCCGGGGTGACGCGGATCCAGATCCACGGCATGGCCTACCGCCACGTCCCCCCTACGGAGCAGGGCATCCAGCCCAATCCGTGGCCGGGCTGGAACCCCTGGAGCGGCATCTTCTCCGAGCCGTGGGCCGACACATGGCCGCAGTGGAAGTTCTGGTTGCCGTTCACGACCTACATGGGCAGGGCCTCGCAGATCCTCTCCCAGGGCAAGCCGGGCGTCGACCTGCTCTTCTACCGGGACAACTTCCTCGGCACCGCCGCCGGCGATCTGGGCAACACGCGCCGCCTCTCGCTCGACGAAGCCGGCTACACGTACGACTTCACCGACCCCGTCACGCTGGCGACCGAGGGCACCGTCGGCGATGGCCGGCTGTTCGCGGAGGGCGCGGGCTACAAGGCGCTGATCATCGACGGCGGTGACAGCTGGGTTTCCGGGATGCCGGCTCCGACCGCGGTCAAGGTCGAGGCGCTCGCGCGCGGGGGCCTACCGATCGTGTTCGTCGGCACCCCACCCGCGCAGGGAACGAGCGCGCGCGACGCAGCCGCCGAGGACGCGACGGTGCGCCAGTCGGTTGCAGCCATGCTGGCGCTGCCCAACGTACGACGCGTCGACAGCTCCGACGAGGTGCTCGGCGCCCTCGCGGACCTCGGGATCAAACCCGATGCGGCCTGGAGCCGCCCGGTGCTGGTCCGCGCGGTTCATCGCCGCACCGACACGCGCGACTCCTGGTACCTGTTCAACGACGGCGCCGCCCCGGCGCGCTTCACGGCAGCGCTCGCGACGCGCGGCACGCCCTATCAGGTCGATCTCTGGGACAACACGACGACGCCGGTCACGCAGTACCACCAAGCGGGGTCCTCGCTGCGGGTGCCCCTCCGTCTCGGTCCTCAGCAGGCGACGGTGCTGGTCGTCGACCGGGCGAGGAACGCGCCCCTGCACGTCGTCGCGACGACGGCCGACAGCGCGAGCGCGTCGGGCCGCCGGCTGACCGTCGCCGACAGCCGGGCGGGTACCTACCGGACCGCCCTGAGCGACGGGAAGACGCGCGCGGTCCGGGTCGGCGGTTCGCCGGGGCCGCTGGCGCTTTCGCGGTGGCAGCTGCACGTGGAGGAGTTCGCCCCCTCGGCCTCGCCGACCCACGACCTCGCACTCAACCGGCTCATGGACTGGCAGCAGATCCCGGCCCTCAAGAACATCGCCGGCACCGGCACGTACCGCGCCCGCTTCACGGTGCCGGCATCGTGGCTGCCAGACGGGCGCGGGGTCTACCTCACGCTCGGAAGGGTCTACGGCTCGAGCAGCGTGAGCGTCAACGGAAGGCGTGTCACCGCCGCGACGGTCCGTCTGCCGGGCGACCGCTACCCGGTCGGGGCGCTGCTGCACTCGGGCGCGAACACGATCACGGTCAAAGTCGCAACGCCGCCCCTCAACAAGCTCCGCGGCCTGGGGCTCGGCGGAGACGCGGGGTACGGAGGGTTCGCCGGGCTGCCGGCCGTGGCCGGCGGTCTGCTCGGCCCCGTGACCCTCATCCCCTACCGGACCGTGACGGTCTCGCCCTGAGCTGGCGCACGGGCGCCCTAGCGCCCGACCGCCCGGCCCGAGTTCCGCGAGGTCCCCAGTCCGACTGGACGGTGAGCGGCCCTGCCGGCCGGAACGAACTCAGTGCGACGAACCCGCGGCGGCCAGCGTAAGCGCCACGAGGTCCTCGACCACGGCTACGGCCGGGTCCGGCGCATGGTGGGCGAGTCGCGCCCTGACGTCATGGCCAACCTTGGCCGCGACGGCCGCGCTCGAGGCTCCGATCGCGGCGGCCGGAAACCACCCAGCGTGCCGGGTCCGGGCGGAGAGGCCGGCGGCCAGCGCCCCTAGAGCCAGTCGGGCGACAATGCCCCGCGCCTCGAGCCTGCTCGGAGTCACCGGCAGCTTGTCGACGACGAGCTCGAGCGCCGCTCCCCCCACGAACACACGCTTGGCCCACGAGCTCCGGACCACCGACGGCAGCGAACGGTCCGAGCGCACCACGACGGCCGCCACGCCGAGCTGGGAACGGAGGCCGGACGCGGCCCCCAGGAATACGCTGTCAAGCAACAGGGGGTGATCGTCGCAGGCGCCGACCGAAATCCACTCGCTCGTGGCACGACCGCCGCTCAGGCGCCCTCATCCGACGAGGTAGGTCTCGTAGATCACGCCTGCCGGCGTGCGGCCGCCGACCCCGATGAAGACGCCCTTGTTCAGCCAGTCGAGCTCCGGTGCGGCGGTCTCGATCTGGGTCGTGGTGCGGAAGGTGTACTCGCCGGCGTCGACGTCCTCGCCCCTGGCGAGCCGGGCGAGAACCTCGGGGCTACCGTGGCGGACACCTTGCGATCGGACGTAGAGCAGGTTGCCGGAGTCGGTCTGGAGCGTGTAGCGGACGTCCGCCAGCGCGGTCCCGTCGCGTAGGACCCTCTGCCAGTCAGCGCTCGCGCCCGGCAACAAGCGTCCGGAGATCTCGGGACCGCTGAAGGTGCCGGCAGTCAGGGGCACGATACGGCGCCGGCCGAACGCGGTCTCGCCCAGATCGAAGGGTTCGCCGAGCCGTGCCTCCAATCGGTAGACGAGGCGCAGTTGGGGCTTGGGCAGGCGGTCATGCATGACTGGCTCCGAGCGGCTAGGCGCGGCCCCTGGGTCGTTGGGGTGGCGCTCGAGCGCGGTGACGGTGACGGTCATCCACGCATAGAGCGGCAGCGCGCTGAGGAGCCCGTCGAGCTCCGCCTCGCTTTCGGCGCGGTACAGGCCGAGCACACGTGTCTCGCCGGTTGCAAGAGGCCGCTTCCAGACCCGTAGGAGATGGCCTTCATCCGCCAGCTTCGTCGCGGCAACTGCCTCTGCCCGCTCGCGATCCTCCACCTCGGTCTCCGGCGTCCCCGCCGGGACATCGACTTTGAACTCAACCAGGAAGTCCATGGTCCTCATCCTTGCGCTCCTCGAGTCCTCGCGGCGATCCCCGGCGGCGCGATGGCAAACGTGGAGGGTGGAGACCCCGCCGGGAGGGGGCGAGGTCTCCAGCACAGCGACCGGCCTGCGGGGTCACCCGACACCGCAGTCGGTCACGAAGGCAGGTCCGTCCCGGCCTGCTCCGCCACCATGTAGGAGGCGTACCAAGCGGGCCAGTCATCTTCTCGCACGCGCGCTGCCAGTTCGGCCTTGAGCCGATGCCTCGTGCGCTTCTCGTGCTCGCCATGAGCGGCCTCGGCGCGCCGCAGCGCACGCTCCAGATCCGCCGTGGACGCGAACCCAATGCCAGCGGCGTCGACCCGGCCGGGAAGCCGCATCGTGACTTCCTGGACCACCCACAGATTGCCGTCGGGATCGTCGATGGAGAAGAACGACCCGTAGCTGGTGCGCTCGGGATCGATGCCGGGTTGCCGGGCCTCGGGGGGGAACGGCGGGCCGTGCCACAGGTCACTCGCGTCGATGCCACGGCTGACGACTTCGCCGTGGGCCGCCTCGATGTCGGAGACGGTCAGCCCGGCGAGCGCCGAGCCCGGCGCGGCCGCGGTGAGTCCCTTGCCGAAGATGACCGAGGTCCCGGAGCCCGGAGGCGTGAACTGGACGATGCGCAGGCTGTCCAGCGGCGCCGCGTCGTCGTCCAGCCTCCAACCCAAGCGCTCATAGAACCGCTTGGATCGGTCCACGTCGGACACGGGGATGATGTGGACCTCGAGCTTCATGTCGACGTTCCCGACGGTCGGGTCGGGGGTCGCGGTCTGTGCCTCGGCAGTGGTCATGTCAACCTCCTGGTTGCGTTGCTTGCATGGGACTGGGGCGGCCGGCTCGGCCAGCGACGACCGCCGCGCTGGGCGGCGGCGGGGCGACGGAGAGCTCGGCCCTAGTAGCCGTTGCTGCTGCCCGCGGTCGACGGCTTGGTCACCGCGTTTCCGGCCGGGGCCAGTTGTGTGCTCGCGAGACCGACGAGGGCGAGCGATGTGCGAGAGGTCATACGTGCGGACATGGGTGTGCCCCTTTGCGATTTTGGTCTGCTCGGTGGCGCAACTTCGTGCGTCAACGGTGCCACGCATGTGCGCTTTTGGCCACGACCGGTTGGCTCACGCTGCTAGGCGCGGCCTAACACCAGCGGCGTATCGTGCGCGCATGGAGTTGAGGCTGCTGCGCTATTTCGTCGCAGTGGCCGAGGAGCTGCACTTCGGCCGAGCGGCGGAACGCCTGCACATCGCCGCGCCGTCGCTTTCGCAGCAGATCAAGTCGCTCGAGGCGAGCGTCGGCACGGCGTTGTTCGTCCGCGATCGCCGGCATGTCGAACTGACGGCGGCCGGGAGGATGTTGCTTCCCGACGCACGCGAGATCCTCGAGCTCGAGGCGAGCGCGCGGCGTCGGCTCGCGGGAACGTCCGGTGCGCTCCGGATCGGCTACGTCAGTTGGCTTCCCGATGATCTCGCGGCTTCCGCGCCACTGCACGTTCGCGTCGACGAATGGGTCATGCCCAGTCACGTTCAGATCGGGCGTGTCCTCGACGGCGGACTCGACGCGGCGATTGCGTGGGCCGGTTCGCGCGATGAGCGGCTGGACTTCCGTCTGCTCTGGCCCGAACCGCTCGTCGCCGTCGTCCCTGCCGGGCGAGCCGGTAAGACCGTTCAGGCGGGCAAGCTGCGCGTACTCGTAGACGCCGACCTCACGTCTTGGGAGGCATGGAACGACTACGCGACGGAGTTTGCCGAGGCGACCGGTGCGCGCGCCGTGCGCATCGATGACGGCGGCATCGCCGGCCCGGCCTTCCACGATCGCGCCCTTCGTCTCAACGCACCGGTCCTGATGTCGCCGAAGCGGTACACCGACACGCTGCCCGCACGCCTGAGCACGCGGCCGGTCGTCGATCCGTGCCCGCTCTGGTGCTGGTCGCTCGTCACCCGCGCCGACGATGACCGCGAAACCATCGCGGCCCTCCGCGAACACGCGAGCACGGTCGCACGAACCGCCGGACTGCACACCGTCCCCGCCGGGCCAACCTGGCTCCCCTCGAGCGACCCGCACCGGCACGAGATCACAACGCCACCCGCATGACGCCGCGAACGATCGCTGTCGGTTTGCGGCCTCCAGCGGTCAGCCACTGGGATCGAGCGACGCTCGATCGGCGTGAAAAGCAGCGGCCTTCACGAGATACTGCCTGAGTGATGTCGCAACGAGACCGCGAGCGAAAGGAGAACGCATGAGCCAGGAGGACAAGACGTTCGAAGGGCAGTGCTTCTGCGGCGCTGTCACGATCACCGTCACGGGCGATCCGGAAGGCGCCGGCTACTGCCACTGCAAGGCCTGTCGGAGCTGGTCCGCCGGCCCGGTCAACGCCTTCACGCTCTGGAAGTCCGAGGCGGTCGAGGTGACCAAGGGTCAAGACCAAATCGGCGAGTACCACAACAACGAGCGGAGCTATCGGCAGTGGTGCACGGCCTGCGGCGGCCATCTGCTGACGCGGCACCCGCAGTGGGGGTTGGTCGACGTCTACGCGGCGACGATCCCGGACTTTCCGTTTGCGCCCGGCGTGCACGTCAACTACGAGTCCACCGTGCTGCCCATGAAGGACGGCCTCCCCAAGCTCAAGGACTTCCCCGCAGAGTTGGGCGGCTCCGGTGAGGCGATGGCCGAATAGCACCGCGACGGCCAGCCGCTTTCGGCGCGAGGCCGGCCCCGACCTCCGCCTCTGACGCACCACGGCCACCGCGAGATACTCCGTGGCGATGTCGGAGGAGAACGTCGAAACCGTCCGACGGCAAAACGAAGCGTTCAACCGACGCGATCTGAAAGCGTGGGTGGCCTCGTATCACCGCGACGCCGAAATTGACTGGTCGCGTGCGGAAGGGCCGGTCAACGGCGTCTATCGCGGTCACCGCGAGCTTGAGGGCTTCTGCGACGCGTTCTGGTCGACCTTCGATGACGTTCGAGTCGAGATGCACAGCTTCACGGAGGTGGGCTCCGAAGTCGTGGTCCCGAACACCGTCCACATCCGGGGTCGGCAAGGGATCGAGGTGTACGCGAGGAGCACGTTCGTCTTCACGGTCCAGAACGGGCAAATCACTCGTCTGCGGATGTTCCAGGCGCAAGGCGAAGCCCTCGAAGCCGCCGGGGTTCGGGAGTAGGCCAACGGGTTCGGGTGGCTTGCGCCTCAGCTGAGGTGGTGCACCTCCGGCAGCCCGTAGACGGGCGTGTCGATCCCGACCGCCCGCGCCTTGAGCTGCAGGGCGAGGTAGAGGGAGTAGTGCCGCGACTGGTGCAGGTTGCCGCCGTGGAACCACAGCGCTTCCTGGTGGGTGGGCTTCCACATGTTGCGCTGCTCGCCCTCCCAGGGACCGGGGTCCTTCGCCGTGCCCGACCCGTGGCCCCAGACCTTGCCGACCGCGTCCGCGACGTCCTGGGAGATCAGGTCGGCGGCCCAGCCGTTCATCGAGTGGTAGCCGGTCGCGTACACGACGAGGTCGGCCGGAAGCTCGGTGCCGTCCTCGAGGACGACGCTGTCCTCGGTGAGGTGGTCGACCTGGCCGTTGGCGAGCTTGACCTCGCCGTCGGCGACGAGATCGGCCGAGCCCACGTCGATGTAGTAGCCCGACCCCCGGCGCAGGTACTTCATGAACAGGCCCGAGCCGTCCTCGCCCCAGTCGTGGTCGAAGCCGGCTGCCTCGAGCCGGTCGTAGAACTCCTGGTCGCGCTCGGCCATCTGCTCGTAGAGCGGGATCTGGAACTCGTGCATGATCCGGTAAGGCAGCGACGCGAAGATCATGTCCGCTTTCTCCGTCGTCACGCCGGAACGGACCGCGCGCTCGGAGTAGAGGTCCCCGAGCCCGATGTCCATCAGCGTGTCCGACCGAACGATGTGCGTCGACGAGCGCTGGACCATCGTCACGTCCGCCCCGACCTCCCAGAGAGCGCCGCAGATGTCGAAGGCCGAGTTGTTCGAGCCGACGATGACGCAGCGCTTGCCGGCGTAGGCGTCGGGGCCGGGGTGGGCCGACGAGTGATGCTGGTCGCCGCGGAAGGCGTCCTGCCCGGGGAGCTCGGGCACGTTCGGCTTGCCCGACATGCCGGTGGCCAGCACGAGCTGCTTCGGGCGCAGCGTGAGCGGGTGCCCCTCGCGCTCGAGCTCGACGGTCCACTCCTTCGCGTCCGCGTCGTAGCTGGCGCTCGTGACGGTCGTGGAGGCCCAGTAGTTCAGCTCCATCACCCGCGTGTACATCTCCAGCCAATCGGCGATCTTGTCCTTGGGCGAGAACACCGGCCAGTTCTCGGGGAACTTGATGTAGGGCAGGTGGTCGTACCAGACCGGGTCGTGGAGGCAGAGCGACTTGTAGCGCTTGCGCCACTGGTCGCCGGGGCGCGGATGCTTGTCGGCGATGATCGTCGGCACCCCGAGCTGCCGCAGCCGGGCGCCGAGCGCGATCCCGCCTTGGCCGCCGCCGACGATCAGGACCTCGGGCTGCGTCTCGTAGCCCAGCTCCTCGCCCTCGCGCACCCGGCGGTCGAGCCAGGTCTCGCGATCGCGGAAGGCGCCGTGCTCGGTGCCCTTCGGTCGCTCGTCGGCGCGGGGCTCCTCGTGCCCCTTGAGCTCGTAGAGCGCTGTGAGCAGCGTCCACGCCTTGCCGTCGCGCAGGCGAAGGAGGCCGTTGCCGCGCCCGGCCTCGGTCTCGAACGCGATCCACGCCTCGATGACGCCCTCGGTCTCGGTCGCCGGCTCGGTCGTGCGAAAGCCGCGCGGGCGGGTGTGCGCGAGCGTCGCGTCGAGCATCGCCCTGATGCCGTCCGGGTTCTCGACCGTCGTCACGTTCCAGGTGAGCGCGACCAGGTCGCGCCAGAAGCTCGTCTCCAGGAACAGCTCGGAGACGGCGGCGGTGTCGCCCTTCTCCAGCGCGCCGTTGAACGCCGCCAACCACCTCTCGGCCGTCTCCGTGGCGGTCGTTGCCGGACGCTCGTCGATCTGCGTCATGCCGGTATCTCCCTCGGTCGGACCCGTCCTCATGATGCCCGACCGAGGCGAGGAAGCCACGCGGAACTCTGACTAGGGTCTCGTCCGGTGGATCCCCCGACCTTCACCGCACACAACATCGAGCTGTCGGACGGCACGCAGACGTTGCCCGGGGCGCCGTTGATCGGCGCGGAGCCGACGTCGGTTTCGTACCTCCGCACGCTGCGCCTCCTGTGCCCGCCGCCGGCTCGGGTCGCCGACCTCGGCTGCCTAGAGGGTGGCTACGCGGTGGCCCTCGCCAGGGCCGGCTACGACGTCCTCGCTATCGAGGGGCAGGAGGGCAACTACGCGACCTGCCGGTGGGTCGCCGACCGGGTGGCGCTACCCAACCTGAGCTTCGTGCTGGACGACGTACGCAATCTGCGCCGCCACGGGACGTTCGACGCCGTGCTCTGCGCCGGGCTCCTCTACCACCTCGACCAGCCGGTTGCCTTCCTCCGCCTGCTCGGTGAGGTCACCCGCACGCTGCTCCTCCTCACGACGCACTACGCCACCGAGGGCGGCCGCGAGCGCGACGTCTATCCGCTCAGCGCGGAGCTGGTCGAGCACGAGGGCAGGCTCGGCCGCTGGTTCGACGAGCCGCCGAGCGCGTGGAGCGCCGTGGGCAACCCTCGGTCGTTCTGGCTCGAACGCCGTCATCTCCTGCAGGCCGTCATCGAGGCGGGGTTCCCGCTCGTCTTCGAGCAGTTCGACGTCCTCGGCGACGTCGTCGCCAACCGGGACGACGAGGAGCGGCTCATCTCATGCTTCGTCGGTGTCAAGCCCGGCGCGGCGCCATAGGGCGCTGGGCCCCGGATGGGCCCTGCGGTTGACGCGCCCCGCCGCGGGTCCGACAATGCACTGCGTCTACCGGAGGAGGAACTCGTTGTCCTGGAACCTCACGGGCAGCTACGTCGAAACATGCTCCTGCGAGCTCATGTGCCCGTGCAACCTGTCGTTCGACCACGGTGCCACCTACGACTTCTGTCGGGTGAGCCTCGTTTTCAACATCCGCGAGGGCGACGTCGAGGGCACCGACATCGGCGGCCTGAAGGTGGCGATCATCGCCGACACGCCGAAGGTCATGACCGACGGGAACTGGCGCCTTGGCGTGTTCGTCGACGAAGACGCCAGCGATGAGCAGACCGAGAAGCTCGTCCAGGTGTTCAGCGGCCAACTCGGCGGCCCGATGGGCGCGTTGGCGCCGCTCGTGGGCGAGATCCTCGGCGTCGAACGCGCGCGGATCGACGTCGACGACGACGGCTTGCGGCACAGCGTCCGCATCGGCGACGTGGTCGACTTCGAGATCGAGGACATCGTGCCCTTCGGAGTGGAGACCGGACAGCCGATCCGCTTCGACGGCATGTTCCACCCCGTCGGCTCCGACCTGACCATGGCCGAGGCCAAGCGCTCGCGCATCAAGGCGTTCGGCATCGAGTACGAGGGCAAGACCGGGCTCTCGAAGTCCGAGTTCTCCTGGGCCGCCTGAGCCATGGTCGCCACGGCGCACCAGCGCGTCGGGGGCGGGGGCCTTGCACCGGCCTTCGCCGCCGTTCGCACCCGGATCGGGCTGGTCGTACTCCTGGTCGCCGTTGCCGCCGTGGCCTGGTGGTGGACGGTCGACCAGATGCAGGGCATGGACGAGGGTCCCTGGACCGACCTCGGGGCCTTCGGCGCGTTCATCGGCGTCTGGGTGGTGATGATGGCCGCGATGATGTTCCCGTCGGTCGCGCCGACGGTCGCCCTCTACGCGCGCATGAGCCGGCAGGAGTCGCGGCTCGCCCCGCTGGTGTTCACGGCCGGCTACCTGCTCACCTGGGGGGCGGTGGGCGTGCTCGCGTTCGCGTTCGTGGATGTCATCAACGCGATCGACGGCGACGTGCTGGCCTGGGACAGCGCAGGCCGATGGATCGCCGGCGGGACGCTGCTCGTCGCCGCCGTCTACGAGCTGACGCCGCTCAAGGACGTCTGCCTGGGAAAGTGCCGCAGCCCGCTCGGGTTCCTGCTCGGGTCGTGGAAGGGCGGCTGGTCGGGAGCGCTCCGGATGGGGGCGAAGAACGGCGCCTGGTGCGTCGGCTGCTGCTGGGCCCTGATGGCCTCGCTGTTTGCGCTCGGCGTGATGAGCATCGCCTGGACGGCGTTTGTGGCCGCGCTGATCGCGGTCGAGAAGCTCCTTCCCTGGCGGCGCGTCGCCACCTACGGGACCGCGGCGGTGCTCCTCGCGCTCGGCCTGTTCGTGCTCATCGCACCGTCCGCGGTGCCGGGTCTGACCATCCCGGATACCAGCCCGATGCCGATGGGCCACATGGGCATGTAGCCCTGCTAGCTCAAGGGACGCAGTTCCCGAGGTCCTCGACGAACGTGGCCCAGTCGGCGTCCGTGCCCCCCTGGTTGGGGTTGCCGACGACGACCGCGATGCGGTGCTCCGTCAGGGTCGTGCTCAGCAACGTCGCCTTGTGCGGGGGATCGGTGCTCCAGAACTCGAACGCCTTACGCGGCGTGGCGAACGTGCCCGAGCCGGCGTAGGTGTCCTCGGCGTCGGCGAAGCTGGTGGCGGCCCCGCCGTTGCAGTAGCCCGCTCCGAGGATGCGGTCGTTGACGGCCTTGTTCGCGGCGTTCTGATCCCACGGCTTCGGCGTGTCGTGGTTGACGTGACTCGACTGCGAGGTGCCATCCCAGAACTTGAACTGCACCGAGTCGTTGGCGTGGAACGTGCTCGACGACAGGAGCGCGGCGTTGGTGAGCGTGAACGGCGGCAGGCCGTTGGCCACACGGAACTGGTTGATGAGGCAGTCGACCGAGGCCTCGGCGTCGCTCGGGTTCGTCGCCGGCGTGACCTGGGCGTCGGCGTAGGTGCTGCTGCAGAAGTCCGGCGGCGGCGGCGGAGGAGGCGGAGGTGGAGGAGGCGGAGTGTTCTCGCCGCCACCGCTCGGCGCCGTGGTCGTTCCACCGCCGCCGGAGTCGCCGCCCGAAGAGGACGAGGACGAGCCGCCGGAGCTCGCCGCGCCGCCGGACGGCGCCGGGGTTGGCGCGGGCGTCACGGGCGGAACCGGGTTCTCGGCGGGTGGTGTCGGCGTCGCGTTCTTCTTCTTTTTCTTCTTGCAGGACGACTTGTGCTTCGCGCGCTTCCTGTCCACGCCGGACTTCTTCGCCTTCTTCCGGCAGGAGGACGACGTCTTGTGGCGCTTGTGCTTCTTGGTCTTCGAGGCGCCGGCGTCGGGCTGCGCGAGCGCGCTCGCGGGCAGGCCGAGCGCAAGGATCGCGATCACGAACAGCGCGATGAACCGTGTCATCCCGTGCTTCCTTGCCCTCGCATCCACCGCGCGCCTCCTTGCTTGCCTCCCGTCAGTCAATCCTTCATGAAATCGGGGCCGCGATCAACCGCACCGCGAAGCGGCGTCGTGGTGGTCGCATGGCGGCGCCGTCTACCCCGGCACCAGATAGGACGCGAGATGCGCGTCGATCGCGCTCAGCGCCGACGCGTCCGCCGACGCGGCGCGGAAGCCGACGATCCCGTCCGGGCGCACCAGCAGCGCGCCGCGCGTGGACGGCCCGGGGACGACCTCGACCAGCCCGCTCCACCGCGCGCGGAACCGCTGCAGCGGCTCGTCGCGCAGCCGCTCGGCCCCGAGCAGCAGGTGATGCGCGCGCCCGCCCAGGCGGCACCGCCCCGGGTAGCGCGCGCCCGGCTGCGGCGCGTCGCCGTCGACCGCCCCGTACGAACCGACGAGCGGGCTGGCGGCGTAGGAGACGTCCGCCATCGACCGCGCCCGCGCCAGCGCGGCGATCTGCTCGGGCGTCGCCGGCGGCCGCACCTCGCCCGTGGCCGCCGCGGAGATCGCGGCCCGCGCGAGGCCGTGGATCCGGTCGGAGACCTCGAGCACGTGCGCGTCCACCGCGCTGCGCTCCACGTCGAAGGTGTCGAGCAGCGACGGCTGCGCCCGCCCGCGCATCGTCAGCGCGAGCTTCCAGGCCAGGTCGCAGGCATCGAACAGGCCCGAGTTCAGGCCCTCGCCGCCGAACGGGCTGGACAGGTGGCTTTCGTCGCCGAGCAGGAAGCGCCGCTCGTCGCCCATGCGCGGCACGAGCCGGTTCTGCATGCGGAAGGTCGACGACCACGCGACGTCCTCGATCGCGACCGCGTCGCCCAGCCGCCGCGCGACCGCCCCGACCACGTCGGCGTCCTCGCCCGCGGCGACGTCGCCGAGGAACATGACCCACCGACCGCCGGGGACGGGGGCAAAGGTCACGTAGCCCTCCGGTGACACGCACAACGCCGACCCGTCGCGCGGCAGGTCGCAGCGCACCCGCACGTCGGCCACCAGCGCCGTCCCGGGGTACGTGGAGCCCTGCAGCCGCTCGCCCATCGACGCCCGCACCGCGCTGTGCGCGCCGCCGGCGCCGATCACCCGCTCGAACAGCGCCTCCGCGCCGTCGGCGAAGCGCACGAGCACGCCATCATCGCGGCCGACGAGTCCGACCACCTCGACCCCGCGCTCGACCGCACCGCCGAAGCGCGCGAACCGCTCGGCGAGGATGGCCTCCGTGCTCCACTGGGGCAGGCTGCACTGGAACTCCCACTCGCAGCCGACGCCGGCGAAGGACAACTCGCTGAGCATGCGCAGCGCGGGGTCGTAGACCCGCGCGTAGCCGAGGTGCTCGGAGGACGCGAGCACGGCGTCGACGACGCCGGCCCGGTGCAGGACCTCGAGCGTCGCCGCTTGCAACGACGTCGCGCGCACCTGCCGGTGCGCCACCGGATCGCGCTCCACCACGCGCACGAGCACGCCGTGGCGGGCCAGCTCGCAGGCGGCGAACAGGCCCGACGGCCCGGCCCCGACCACGAGAACCCGATCGCGCGCGTCGACCACGCGACCATTCAAGCGCGGACGCGGAACACTTAGGGCCCAACGCAGTCGAGGGAAGGGAGCACCCGATGAGCAACCTGGCCGAGATCCTGGCCACGACCGTCGAGCAGCACGGCGACCAGATCGCCGTCGAGCTCGACGACATCAAGCTCAACTACGCCGTCGTGGATCAGGCGTCCGCGCGCGCCGCCGGCCTGCTGCGCGCCGCGGGGATCGGCCCGGGCGACCGCGTCGGGATCATGCTCCCCAACGTCCCCTATTTCCCCTTCGTGTTCTTCGGGGCCATGCGCCTGGGCGCCGTGGTGGTACCGATGAACCCGCTGCTCAAGGAGCGCGAGGTCGCGTTCCACCTCGACAACTCGGGCGCGCGCACGATCATCGCCTGGCACCAGTTCGAGGAGGCGGCGACGAGCGGCGCCGCCGACGCCAACGCGGAGGTCATCCTCGTCGAGCCGGGCAAGTTCGAGGAACGCCTCGGCGCCGCCGAGCCGGTGACCGACATCACCGACCGCGCCGACGACGACACCGCGCTGATCCTCTACACCTCGGGGACCACGGGCACGCCCAAGGGCGCCGAGCTCACCCACGGCAACCTGCGCGCGGCGGCGGAGATCGCCGTCGACCTGGTCGACGCCGACGAGAGCAGCGTCACCCTCGGCGCGCTGCCGCTGTTCCACGTCTTCGGCCTCACCTCGGGGCTGAACAGCGCCGTGCAGGCCGGCGGCACGATCACCCTGCTGCCGCGCTTCAGCCCCACCAAGGCGCTGGAGATCGTGCAGCGCGACGGCGTAACCACCTTGCTCGGCGTGCCGACGATGTACGCGGCCATGCTGCACGAGGAGGGCGCCGAGGCCTACGACACCTCGGGCCTCGACCTGTGCGTGTCCGGCGGCGCGGCCATGCCGGTGGAGATCCTGCGCGCGTTCGAGGAGAAGTTCGCGTGCACGATCCTCGAGGGCTACGGCCTGTCCGAGACGTGCGGCATCGCCTCCTTCAACCGCCCCGACCGCGAGCGCAAGGCGGGCTCGATCGGCATACCCGTGCCCGGCGTGGACATGAAGGTCGTCGACGACGACGGCAACGAGGTGGCGCAGGGCGAGGTGGGGGAGATCCTCATCCGCGGCCCGGTGGTGATGAAGGGCTACTGGGAGCGGCCCGACGCGACCGCGGAGACGCTCAGCGACGGGTGGATGCGCACCGGCGACATGGCCCGGGTCGACGAGGAGGGCTACTTCTTCATCGTCGACCGCAAGAAGGAGATGATCATCCGCGGCGGGTTCAACATCTACCCGCGCGAGCTCGAGGAGGTCCTCTACGAGCACCCGGCCGTCCGCGAGGCCGCCGTGGTCGGCCTGCCGGACGAGTCGCTGGGCGAGGAGGTCGGTGCCGCCGTGGCGCTCAAGGCGGGCGAGAGCGTGGAGCCCAGCGAGCTGCGCGCGTACATGAAGGAGCGTGTGGCGGCCTACAAGTATCCGCGCGTGGTCTGGATCGTCGACGACCTGCCCAAGGGCCCGACCGGCAAGATCCTCAAGCGCGAGGTCGAGATCCCGGCCGAGGTCGAGCAGCGCTGAAGCGGCCGCGGCGCATCACCCTGCCCGACGGCGCGGAGGCGACGCTGCGCCCGATCGATGCCTCCGACCGCGAGGCGCTGCGGACAGGGTTCGAGCGCCTGAGCGCGGAGTCGCGCTACCGGCGGTTCTTCACGCCGATGCCGCGTCTGTCCGAGCGCGACCTCGACTACCTGACGAGGATCGACCACCACGACCACGAGGCGCTGATCGCGCTCGACCGGCCCGGGGGCGACATCGTGGGCGTCGCCCGGTTCGTGCGCACCGGACCGGAGGAGGCCGAGCCGGCCATCGTGGTCGCGGACGACTGGCAGGGGCGCGGCCTGGGTCGCGAGCTCATGGGCGCCCTGGCCGACCGGGCGCTCGACGAGGGCGTCCGGCGCTTCCGCGCGCCCGTGCTGGCCGAGAACGACGCGGCGCTGCGGCTGCTCGGCTCGCTGGGCGAGTACTGGCAGCGCCCCGACGGGAACGAGGTCGAGGTCGCGATCGAGCTCGCGCCCGAGCCCGCCGGGCGGCGCACGCTCATGCGCCTGCTGCGCGTTGCCGCCGAGGGCGGCCTGGCGCCGGCGGTGAGCCTGCTCGACCGGCTGGGGGTACGGGCGCGCTACGGGCCGCCCGATCGGTCGAGCCTGGCCAACACGATCGTGGTCGGCGTCGAGCCGCGCCGCCCCGGCGGCGCCGCGCTGCGCTGCGCCGCCGACCTTGCGCCCGCGCTGGGCTCGACCGTGCAGGTCGTGGCCGCCCGGCGCCCGCTGCTCGACAGCGAGCAGGAGGCACAGGAGGCGCTCGCCGCCGCCGCCGACCG
>Ga0207708_10001213_pt1 | contig 19467 bp, 16 predicted proteins | sample KBSK5101metaG_FD_184340 | JGI IMG/M metagenome (GOLD analysis project Ga0207708, IMG submission 184340) | Corn, switchgrass and miscanthus rhizosphere microbial communities from Kellogg Biological Station, Michigan, USA - KBS K5-10-1 metaG... | ecosystem: Host-associated > Plants > Roots >...
GTCGAACACCACCAGCTTGTTGTTCGCTTCGGTCGGTGCGCCGATGAAGTCGTAGCGCAGGCCGAGATCCAGCTTCAGGTTCGATCCGACCGAGATGGCGTCCTGGACGAAGCCGGCGACCGAGTTGACGGTCAGGTCGTAGGCTCGATCGCCAAGGGTGATGCTGAATGCATTGCCCAGCCCGGCCTGAAAGGCGGCGACGCTGCCATAGGAGAACGTGCCGGGATCCAGGTTGAAGTTGCTGTGCTCGGCCTGGCGGAACTCGCCGCCGAACTTGATGATGTGATTGCCGCGCAGATACGTCGCCGTGTCGCCCAACGCGAGCGTCGAGACGGTGCGGCCGCTCGGGAAGCCGGCGGGTCCGCCGAAGTTCAGGCCGAGGCCCTGAATCGTGATTTGCGGCAGCGCGCTCTGGCCGGGGACGCCGACGTTGATGCCGAGATCCGACGGGTTGACGACCACATTGGGATCGAAATGGATGCTCAGGTGGTTGTAGCCGACCCGCGCTTCGTTGACCAGCGCCTGGCTGAAGACGTGCGTCTCGTTGATCGTCACGATCTGCCGATGCCCGCCGCGCTGGTCGCCGAAGTCCGGCACGGTGTTGCCCTGCGCGTTCGCCTCCGTGCGGAGGTCGGCCTGAAACGCGTAGTAGCCGTGGAGGTCGTCGTTCTTGCCCATGTTGTGGCGCATGTCGATCGTCGACTGATTGATGGTCACCGGCGCCAGCGCGGAGGTGATGAGGCGTCCCTCACCCTGCGGCCCGGTGGCGTTCGGGAGCGGGATGAAGGGCAGGAGGTTTTTCGAGACCGGATCGGTGACCGCCGCGCGCTGCGCCTGCGTCAGCGTCCCGGAGTTGAGATCCACGCCCTGCGTGTGCCGCAGCCCCTCGTAGCTGAAGAAGTAGAAGGTGCGGTTCTTGACGATCGGCCCGCCGATGTTGAAGCCGAACTGCTTGCGGTTGAACGGCGACTTGGGCGCTTCATTGCCCGAGGCGTCGACGGTCGGGGGATTGAAGTAGTTGCGCGAGTCGAACCGGTCGTCGCGATAGTAGTCGAACGCCTCGCCGTGCAGGGTGTTGGCGCCCGAGCGCGTCGCCACGTTGACGATCGCGCCGGAGTTGCGGCCGTACTCGGCGCTGAAGGTGGAGTTGTCGACCTTGAATTCGGACACCGTGTTGATCGACGGCTGGAACACGATCTGCGAGTTCGACAGGTCGTTCAGGTTGATGCCGTTGACCATGAAGTTGACCGCGGTTTCCCGGTTGCCGGCCGACATGAACGAAAAGGAGCCCTGGCCGCGAAGCGGCGCGCTCAGGCCGGCGTTCTGCGGTGCGGTCACCCCACCGGGCATCAGCGGCCCGAGATCGACGAAGTGGCGGCCGTTCAACGGGATTTCCTGCACCGTCCGCTCCGCCATCACCTGCCCGACCGAAACCGTCGCCGTCTCGATCAGCGGCGACGCGCCGGTCACCGTCACGTTCTCGGCGATCGTCGCCACCCCGAGCTTCAGGCTGACGACGGCGATCTGCGCCACCTCGAGCACGACTTCCGTCGTTTGATCGCGGAAGCCTTCGATGTGGGCGACGACCGTGTAGCGCCCGGGCGGAAGCGAGGCGGCGACGTACTGGCCGGCGGCGTCGGTCGTGACCGTCCGTTCGATGCCGGTGGCGGTGTTGCGGACGACAATCGTGACGCCCGGCATGATCGCGTTCTGCGTATCCGTCACCGTTCCCTGGAGGGTCGCCGTGGACTGCGCCCGTGCGGGCGCCGCCGCGGCAAGAATCAGGACCACGGCCATCACGCCCAGGGATTGGAACCGCGTTCGCACCATAGAACCATCCTCCGTTGAATGCGCCGCCTGACTCGAAGAGCGATTGTGAGGGGGACGATCTCACCGCGCGCGGCGCGCCGCGCGCCCTCGGGGTGACGCATACTTGCGCTCGCCTTGACGGTTGTCAACGGCAAGATCGGCCGGTTTTAGGTGTTCCTTAGGGCAACGCGCGCGAGATCCAAATTCACCAATGCAGCGGCGTCAGAGCGGAATGTTGCCGTGCTTCTTCGGCGGGTTCTTGTCGCGCTTGTTATCGAGGTTCTTCAGCGCCGCAATCAGCTTGCGCCGCGTTTCGCGCGGGTGGATCACCTCGTCGACAAACCCACGCCCGGCGGCGATATAGGGGTTCGCGAATTTTTCGCGGAACTCCTTCACCTTCTCGGATCGGGCGGCGGCGGGATCCGGCGCGGCGTCGAGCTCGCGCTTGTAGAGGATGTTGACCGCCCCTTCCGGTCCCATCACGGCGATCTCCGCGGTCGGCCAGGCGTAGTTGAAGTCGGTGCGAATGTGCTTGCTCGACATCACGCAGTAGGCGCCGCCGTAGGCCTTGCGCGTGATCACGGTGACCTTCGGCACCGTCGCCTCGGCGAAGGCGAACAGCAGCTTCGCCCCGTGGCGGATGATGCCGCCGTACTCCTGCACCGTGCCGGGAAGGAAGCCGGGCACGTCCTCGAAGGTGATGAGCGGGATGTTGAAGGCGTCGCAGAAGCGCACGAACCGCGCGCCCTTCACCGACGCGTTGATGTCGAGCGTGCCGGCGAGCACCGCCGGCTGGTTCGCGACGATGCCGACCGGCCGTCCGTCGAGCCGCGCGAAGCCGACCAGGAGGTTCTTCGCGAAATGCTGGTGCACCTCGAGGAAGTAGCGCTCGTCGACGACCGCGTGGATGACGTCGAGCATGTCGTACGGCTGGTTCGGCGACTCGGGCACGATGCGATCGAGCGTGTCGTCTTCGCGATCGGGAGAATCCTCCGGCGCGCGCCGCGGCGGATCGTCGAGGTTGTTGCCGGGCATGAACGACAGCAGATCGCGGATGAGCGCCAGGCACTCGCGGTCGTCGTCGGCGACGAAGTGGGCGACGCCGCTGGTCGCGTTGTGGGTCGTCGCGCCGCCGAGCTCCTCCTTCGACACCTCCTCGTGCGTCACCGTCTTGAGCACGTCCGGGCCGGTGACGAACATGTAGCTGGTGTCCTTCACCATGACGATGAAATCGGTGATCGCCGGCGAGTAGACGGCGCCGCCGGCGCACGGCCCCATGATCGCGGAGATCTGCGGCACCACGCCCGAGGCCAGCGTGTTGCGGAGAAAGATGTCGGCGTAGCCGCCGAGCGAGAGGACGCCTTCCTGGATGCGCGCGCCGCCCGAGTCGTTCAGCCCGACGATCGGCGTGCCGAGCTTCATCGCCAGATCCATGATCTTGACGATCTTCGCGGCGTTGGTCTCGGAGGTTGACCCGCCGAAGACGGTGAAGTCCTGGGCGAAGGCGAAGACCTGCCGGCCGTCGACCAGGCCGTGGCCGCTCACCACGCCGTCGCCCGGCACGCTGTGCTGCTCCATGCCGAAGTCGCGGCAACGATGCGTGACCAGCTTGTCGAGCTCCTCGAAGGTGCCGGGATCGAACAGCAGCTCGATTCGCTCGCGAGCCGTCAGCTTCCCCGCCTCGTGCTGGCGCTTCTGACGCTCTGTGCCGCCGCCGAGCTCGGCCTGGCGCTCGAGCTGTTCGAGCGTCTGCAGTGGCTCGCCCATCACGCCTTCACGGCCTGCGACTTCTCCCAGTCCTTCAGGAACTTCTCGAGCCCGATGTTGGTGAGCGGGTGGTTGAACAGCTGATCGATCACCGCCGGCGGGCAGGTGGCAATGTCGGCGCCCATCCTCGCCGCCTCGACGACGTGAATCGGGTGGCGGCAGCTGGCGACGAGGACTTCCGTGGCGAAGTCGTAGTTGTTGTAGATCTCGACGATCTCGCTGATCAGCGCCATGCCGTTGGTGGCGATGTCGTCGAGCCGGCCGACGAACGGGCTGATGAAGCTGGCGCCGGCCTTGGCCGCGAGCAGCGCCTGCGCCGCCGAGAAGCAGAGCGTGACGTTGACGCGGATGCCCTCGCCCGACAGCGCCTTGCACGCCTTGATGCCGTCGCGCGTCAGCGGCACCTTGACGACCATGTAGGAGTCGATCTTGGCGATGTCGTGGCCCTGCGCCAGCATGCCGGCGAAATCGGTGGCCGTCACCTCGCCGCTGACCGGCCCCTTGACGATCTGGCAGATCTTCTTCAGGTTGTCGCGATAGTCGCCCGGCTCCTTCGCCAGCAGCGACGGATTGGTGGTCACGCCGTCGATGATGCCGAGGGCGGCCAGCGTCTCGATGTCCTTGATGTTGCCCGAGTCGATGAAGATCTTCATAGCTACCTCTACTCGTCCTGTACGGGGTTCGCGAGCTCGCCGACGCCTTCGACCTTGATCGTCACCGTGTCGCCGTGCTTGAGCGGACCGATCCCTTCCGGCGTGCCGGTCGAGACGATGTCGCCCGGCTCGAGCGTCATCACGAAGGTGATGAACTCGATCAGATGCTCGATCGGAAAGATCAGGTGGCGGGTGCTCGAGCCCTGCCGGCGCTCGCCGTTCACCCACCCCTCGACCGACCGCGGCGCGCCGTCGAGGCCGGTGGCGATCGCCGGGCCGATCGGCGCGAAGGTGTCGAAGCCCTTGCAGCGCGTGTATTGCGATTCCTTTTTCTGCAGATCGCGGGCGGTGACATCGTTCACGCAGGTGAGGCCGAAGACGTAGTCCCAGGCGCGCGCCGCGGGCACGCGATGGGCGCGCCGCCCGATCACCACGCCCAGCTCCGCTTCGTGATCGACGCGGCCGACGCCCGGTGGGAGACGAATCGCCTCGCCCGGACCGATGACGGCGGTCGACGGCTTGATGAACAGCAGCGGTTCGGCGGGCAGCGCCTTGCCGACCTCGCCGGCGTGATCCTTGTAGTTCAGCCCGACGCAGACGATCTTCGATGGCGAGACCGGCGGGAGGATGCGCACGCCGCCGAGCCCGCCGCGCACGGCCGCGCCCGCCGTCAACGCGCCGCCGCCGAACGGATCGCCGCTCGCGCGCCGCAGGTCGCCATCGCGCTCGACGGCGTAAAACGTCTGACCATCCTGCTCGACGCGGAAGATCCGATCCATCCCGGGCATTTTAGCTGAAAGCTCCCATCGCCCATCCCGCGTCAGCGGGCCGTTTCAGTGACACGGGCGGACGGCGCGCTCGCGTTGCCGGCGCGGTCCACCGCCTTCACGGCGTAGACGAACGCGACGCCGGACGGCACGTCGTCCTTGAACAAGGTTTCCGCGATCGGCGCCGGCGTCAGTGGCTCGAAGGGACCGTCAGGCGAGGCAGCGCGCGTCACGACATAGCCGGCAAGGTCCGCTTCGCCGTTCGGCTGCCAGATCAGGTTGATGGCGCCTTCGCTGGGAATGCCCTGGACGCCCTGCGGCGGCGCCGGCGGGAAGGTGTCGACGAGCGTTCTGCAGCCAGGCTCCGGCGCGTCGCTCTCGATCGTGAAGCCACCGATCGTCTCGGCGGTGCGCAGGGTGTAGCAGCGTTTCTGGCCCCAGGTCATGCGGTTGTCGACGAAGGTCGATTCGGCAATCGGCGCCGGCGTCAGCTTGATCGGCGTCGTCGGGTTGCTCGCATCGTAGACGTTGTAGGCGATCGTCGGCTGCGGCTCGCCGAACGGCGTCGACGGCAGCAGCGATGCATCGGAGGGAGCTGGCGCGCGCGGCGGCGCGACCTGCGGCCACTTCAGCGTGACGCTCTTCTCGTCGTAGGCGATCTCCGGCGGCTCCGGCGGGGGCGGCGGCGGCACGAGCGGCACCTCGGTTCGCGGTGACAGCGGCCCTTTACGTCCCCGCGTCGTCGTCGCGTAGACGACATAGGTGCGCGTCAGCGCCAGGCGCGGCGGCGGAAGCAGCGGCAGCGTCGCGCCGCCACCGTCGGTGCCCTGCTCGATGCCGTTCACCTCGCTGACGTCCACCGGCGCGAGCGCCGCCTCGGTCAGCGGTTCGTGCAAACGGACGATGGCGCCCTGATCGAGTCCCGGCCCCTCCGGCGCCTCCACTTCGTCGGCCGGGTCGTCGGCGTCCGCGGTGCGATTCGGATCGCGCGGCGCCTTGACCAGCACCTCGCCGACCCTGGTCGCCAGCTTCAGCAGCTGTTCATCGGTGAGGCGCGCCGGCAGCGGCGGCGCGGTGACCGCGTAGACTTCCGCGCGCGAGATGTTGGCGGGACGCGTGCCGTCGGTGTTGGTGGCCGGCACGGTGAACTGCAGGTCGACGGTGTTGCCGCGGCGCTCGGCGAGGAGCTTGTCCGGCGGCGCCGGCAGCTTGACCAGCGGCGGCAGCGGCGGCCCTTTCTTGCCGCAGCCGGCCGCGCCGGCAACAACGACCAGAAGCAACACTGAACCCAGGGAACGCGCAGAGGACGAAGGCTTCTGCGTGCTCCGCAGGCTCTGCGGGCTCTGCGTCCCCCGACTCACAGAATGTACCGGGACAGGTCCTCGTTCTTGACGATCTCGGCGAGCATCCGGATGACGTAGGCCTCGTCGATCCGCACGGTCTTGTCGACGAGATCGGGACCTTCGAAGGAGATCTCGTCGAGCAGCTTCTCGAGCACGGTGTGCAGGCGGCGGGCGCCGATGTTCTCGGTGTGCTCGTTCACCGTCTGCGCGAAGTCGGCGATGCGGCGAATCGCGTCGTCGGTGAAGGTCAGGTCGATCCCCTCGGTCTCCATCAGCGCGATGTACTGCTTCACCAGCGCGCTCTTCGGCTCGGTGAGGATGCGGACGAACTCGTCCTTGCCCAGCGACTCGAGCTCGACGCGGATCGGAAAGCGTCCCTGCAGCTCGGGAATGAGGTCCGACGGCTTCGAGACGTGGAAGGCGCCGGCGGCGATGAACAGGATGTGATCGGTCCGCACCATGCCGTACTTGGTGTTGACGGTGGTGCCTTCGACAATCGGCAGGATGTCGCGCTGCACCCCTTCGCGGCTCACTTCCGGCCCGTGCGATCCCTCGCGGCCGGCGATCTTGTCGATCTCGTCGATGAAGATGATCCCCGCCTGCTCGACGCGCTCGACCGCGGCACGGGCGACGCTGTCCATGTCGATCAGCTTCTGTTCTTCTTCCTGCGTCAGGTACTCCAGGGCCTCGGGCACTTTCAGTCGCCGCTTCTTGGTCTTGCCCTGGAAGAGACCCGGCAGCATGTCCTTGAGGTTGATGTCGACTTCCTCGACCGAGGATCCGGCGATGATCTCGAACGACGGAAACGACTTCTCGCGCACTTCGATTTCGACCACGCGGCTGTCGAGGCGGCCGGCGCGCAGCTGCTCGCGAAACCGATCGCGCGTCTGAAACTGGCCGTCGCGCGGGACCTGCTCGTCGTCGGGCGTGAGCGGCCGCGGCGGCGGCAGCAGGATGTCGAGCAGGCGATCCTCGGCGTTCTGCGCCGCCTTCGAGCGCACTTCCTCGAGCCGCTCGCCCCGCACCATGTCGACGCCGAGCTCGACGAGATCGCGGACCATCGACTCGACGTCGCGGCCGACGTAGCCGACCTCGGTGAACTTCGACGCCTCGACCTTCAGGAACGGCGACTGCGCCAGCCGCGCCAGCCGCCGCGCAATCTCGGTCTTGCCGACGCCGGTCGGGCCGATCATCAGGATGTTCTTCGGCGCAATCTCCTCGGCGAGTTCCGGCGCCAGCTTCTGCCGCCGCATGCGATTGCGCAGCGCGATGGCGACGGCGCGCTTCGCCGCCGCCTGCCCGACGACGTACTTGTCGAGCTCGGCGACGATCTGCCGTGGGGTCAGCGAGCCGGCGGAGGTCTGCGTGGTTTCGGGAAGGAAGATGGCCACTTACAACTCTTCCACGACGACGTTCGCGTTCGTGTAGATGCAGATCTCGCCGGCGATGGCCATCGACTTTTCGGCAATGGTGCGCGCGTCGAGATCGGTGTTGTGGACGAGCGCCCTCGCCGCCGCGAGCGCGAACGGGCCGCCCGAGCCGATGGCGACGATGCCGTCGTCGGGCTCGATCAGATCGCCGTTGCCGGAGAGGAGAAACGTCGAGGTCTTGTCGACGACGATCAGCATCGCCTCGAGGCGCCGCAGCAGGCGATCGGTGCGCCAGTCCTTGGCGAGCTCCACGGCGGATCGCTCGAGGTTACCGCGATACTGCTCCAGCTTCGCTTCGAAGCGCGAGAACAGCGCGAACGAATCGGCCGCTGAGCCGGCGAAGCCGGCGAGGATCCGGTCGTTGTAGAGGCGGCGAATCTTCTTCGCGCTCTGTTTGACAACCGTCTGCCCGAAGGTCACCTGGCCGTCGCCCGCGAGCACTGCGCGATCGCGGGAGCGCACCGCGAGGATGGTCGTGCTGTGAAACATCGGATTTTCTGACTGTATCGGCCCGGAGATCAGGGTGTCAAGAAAACGGGACGCCGGCGGCTCGCGCCGAGGACACGTCGGCTGCCTTAGTGCGTGCAAAGAAGTCGTTTTGGGCCGATACTGGGCCTGTCTCTTTGGCAGGTCGGTTGCTGTTGAGAAGGCCAGGGGGTTCCTTGTCATGGTCATGAAAACCACTCTTACAAGTTTGGCCGGCGGCGCGCTGACCCTCCTCGTGCCGGCGTGGCTGCTGGTGACGCCCGCGTGGGCGCAGCAGCAGCAACAGCAGCAGCAGAGCCAGCCGCGCGGCGAGAGCCGCGGCGGCGGTGAAGGACGGGCGGCGACGCCGCACGCGGGCCAGGGTCCGAGCGGCGGCGGCGGTGGCGGTGCGACGACGGGTTCGTCCGGAGGAGGCGGGCAGTCATCCGGCGGCGGGCAGTCGTCGGGCGGCGGCGGGTATTCCGGCGGCAGCCGCATGCGCGACTCCGACGGCGGCAGCCGGCGCGACGGCGGATCCGGCAGTGGCGGGGTCGCGGTGCCGCGCACGAGCAGCGGCGACAGCGGGCGGTCTAGTGGCGGATCGGGCGGCGGGTCGACCGGCACCGCGGCGAGCGCACCGGCCGGCGAGCGCGAACGCGGCGCGCGCAGCGCGGGACGCGAGGGCTCGCGATCGGGAGAGCGGCGCGACGGTGAGCAGGACGTGCCGTCTTACGCGCGTCCGCGCGAAGGACGGCCGGCGGTGGGTACTGCCGTTCCGCGCGGATCGGTGCCGATGGCGCCCGGCAGCGGCGGCATCGTTTATATTCCCGGCGGCTACTACGGCGCCGGCGGCTATTACGGTGCCGGCTACGGCTACTACGATCCGTGGGGCGGCTACGGCGGATATGGCGGCTACTACGGCGGCTACTACGATCCCTGGTACGGCGGCTATCCGGGCGGCTACCCGGTGTATCAGCCGGCGCACGACTACGTGTTCGATGAAGGTCGCCTGCGGCTGAAAATCAAGCCGGTCGATGCGGAGGTCTACGTCGACGGCTACTACGTCGGCGTCGTCGACGATTTCGACGGCATCTTCCAGCGCCTGCACCTCGAGTCGGGACCGCATCGCATCGAGGTGCGCGCGATGGGCTACGAGACGCTCACCTTCGAGGTGATGATCTCGGTCGATCACACGACGACCTACGAAGCGGAGATGAAGCGCATTCCGTGAGCCGACTGCGCGCGATTGCGGCCGTCTCGGGCATCTACGACGCCGTCGTCGGCGTCACGATGCTGGCGGGGCGGCCGCTCCTCTCCTCGATCTTCAACGTTCCCCTTCCCGAGCCGCCGATTCACGCCGATCTGAACGGCATCTTCCTGCTGTCGGTCGCCGCCGGCTACCTGATTCCGTACCGCGATCCCGATTCGGCAGGGGGCCGCGCCTATCTGTGGGTGATGGGGCCGCTGCTCAAAGGCGCGGGCGCCGCGACCTTCGTGATCGATCACTTCGCGCGCGGATCGCCCTCGTCGTTCCTGTTGTTCGCGTTCAGCGACGGTCTGCTCGCGGCGCTGACGCTGTGGGCGCTGACAGCGCCTACTTCGTCAACAGCTGGCGGGTGATGGGATAGGTGCCGACGCGCACCCATTGCGTCGAGGCGTACTTGGCGAACAGCTCCATCTTCGCGTCGACGAAATGGCTGTTCTGCAGCATCTCCTGCCGCGATTGATCGCTGCCGGTATAACCCAGTTCCGATCGAATCGTCACCGGCGGCGTCGTCGCGCCCGGCGGCAGCCCCTCGGAGCCGACGACGGTCTTGAAGCCGCTGCCCCATTCCTCGTTCTCGCTCACGCGTCGGAAGAGGGCGTTGACCTGCAGCGACACCAGCTTCTGGGCCGATGTGTTCTTCAAGGTGAAGGTCGCGGAAGGGACGAGCTTGGTCTGACCGTTGACGATGCCGCGATCGAACCAGCCCGTATCGATCAGGTCGACCTGCAGCCCCTTGGTCAGATCGACCGCGGGTCCGCAGGCCGCACACGCGAGCAGGACGACGGAGAGAAGAATGGCGAGCGCGCGCATGCGCGCTATTCTAGAACACTCGAACCTCGATCCGCTGCAGCGCCTCTTCGCGCGTGATCTTGCCGGCGAGGAAATCCGCCAGGTCCGAACCCCGGAGCCGGATGATGCGCGTGCGCGCATCGCTGTCAGCCGGCGCGAGGCGCGGCCGATCGTCGTTGCCCTTGGCGGCAATCGTCAACCACTCCGACGCGCCGATGCCGAGCGCGCTGCTGTGCGACAGCATGGCGTCCTTCAGCGCCTGGATGACCTCGGTGCGGTACGCTTCGTTCGGGTCGGCCAGCACCGGATCGTCGGCCGATGCGGTCGCGACGCCGGTGTCGGCGTTGGTCGCCGCCGCGGAACCGGTGACCGTCCGCGCGCCAGTGATGCTGACTTGTTCCGGCCGCCCCAGCGTGCCGGGATTGACCTGCAACTCGATCCGCTTGAGCGCCTGCTCGAGGTTGGGATCGCCCGAGGTCTTGACGTGGGTCTGCAGCGTGCGCAGCGCGCTGTCGAGGCCGAGGTCGTTCTGGTCGAGCGTGCGCTGGATCCAGGTGAGCGTGGTCAGAAACGACGGCACGATCACATCGAAGAAGACGCCGTAGCCCTCGAGCCGGAAGCCGCGGGCATGCGCGTTGTCGCTGACCAGCAGGTCCGCCTGCACCTGCGCGATGGCCTGGACGCGATCGCGCGTGACCGCCACGCCGTGCTCGATTGCGCCTTCGAGCACCCGCTCCATCTGGCCGATTTCATAGCGCTGCTGCGCGGCGAGGCGCGCCGCCTGCAAGGTCGGCTGCGGCGCCACGGTCTGCTGCGCCAGGACCGGCGCGGTCGCGACCGCGCCGACAATGATGATCGTTGCTAGCCCTCTCACGGATGTCCCCCTACTGCCTCTGCGAAGCGCGATAGAGCAGGTTCAAGCGCTGCCTGTCCTTCATCACTTCGACCCCGAGATTGTTCTGCACCAGGCCGAGCGTCCGATCGATCTTCACCAGATCGGCCTGACGTTGCGCCGAGATGTCCCGCATCGCTTCGGCGAGCCGCAGCGCGAGCTCGCGCTGCTGGCGTTTCTCGCTGTCGTCGACCAGCGCGCGCACGCGCCGCACCAGATCCGCCTCCGACGCGGACGGCCGTTGCGTTGCCGCCGCGGCGGCGGTCGTTTGCACCGCGCGCAGCTCGGTTCTAATCTGCCGCTCGAGCGCGGCCAGATCCGCCTGCCATGGCGCGGCCGCGGTGGACGCCGCGGCACGTTCGGCCGGTGCCGGCGTGGTCGATGCCGGATCGGTTTGTGTCCAGCCGGTGCGCACGCGTAACCCATTGGTGTCGTAGCGCACGTCGAGGTTCGCAATAGCCGCCGAAACGCCGAGGAACAGCAGCGCCGCCGCAACCTGCGCCCAGGCTGGCGGGCGCAGCCAGTCGATGCGCCGTGCGGTCGGCTGCTGGGGTTCGTCGACGAGCCCAGGACGGCTCGAGGATCTCGAGAGCCGTATCGCGGTTGGCGATTGTGCCCCGGCGAGCGCGGATCGTTCGATTGACAACTGGCGCGCGAATGCCGGCTCCGGCGGCGACCAGCGCGCGAGCTGTGCGCGCACGCCGCGGAGCGCCGCCAGCTCGTTGCGGCAGCGACTGCAGGCCGCCAGGTGCACGTCGAAGGCCTCGCGCTCGGGCGACCCGGCGCCGTCGTCGTACACGCACGCAATCAGTGCGTCTTCCCGATTGCCGTCGTATCCACAGTAGGAATCAGTCATAGCTGTGCTTTATTGTTCCTGGCCAGCTCGCGCCGCAGCACGTTGAGCCCTTGATAGAGCCGCGTCTTCACCGTGCTCAGCGGGCAGCCGACCAGCTCCGCGATTTCCTGAAACGTCAGGCCGTGGTACTCCTTCAAGACAATAGCCGTACGTTGTTCTTCCGGCAGGAGCGCCATCGCCTGCTCCACCAGCCGGGTGAGATCTTTGCGCGCAACCAGGTCTTCGATCGATTCGGATGGTTCCGCGGCAGCGGCGAGCTCGATGAGATCGATGTCTTCCGGCGGCTGCACGACCGGCGTGCGCCGCTCCCGCCGCACCCAGTCGCGACACAGGTTGAGGGCGATCCGATACAGCCACGACGAGAACTTCGCCTGCCCGCGGAACCCGGGCAGGGCGCGAAACGCACGGAGGAAAGTCTCCTGGCACACGTCTCGCGCGTCCTCTTCGCGCCCGATCGTTCGGTACGCGAGGGCATAGATGGGGCGTTCCCATCGCAACACCAGCTCATTGAAACTGTCGGCATCGCCGCCGATCGACCTGGCGACGAGCTCTTCGTCCGTCCACGGCATTGCGGGTGCGCGGAGGATCCTTTCTCTGTTGGGTACTAAGACGGCCGACCGTGTGAGACAGTCGGCTTCAACGGCCGGGAATCTGAATTATAGCGTGTAGTCGCCTAAGCGGCTGTATCATGAGGAGTTATCGCCAGCGCCGGGCCTGGCGGCAGGCGGCCTCGGCAAGCCTGGGCGAATGCAGCGGTCAATCGATCGCCGTGCGACGCAAGCGATCGCAGTAGAATCGGCGGCTAGTCCTCCGGGGAACCCCTTGTAACAGGATGGCCCAAGATACGAGACCTGCGCGACTGACTCGGCCCGCGGCCGGCCCCGATGCGGGCGGCGCCGGCACCGTCCAGCGGCCGCTGACGTCGCTGCTGGCGCACAGTGCGACTCCAAACGATCTGCTGCCCCATCTCCACCAGCACGCCCTCGACGTCACCGGCGGCTCGCGATCGCTCCTTTTCCAGCACAACCCCCGCAACGGCGCGCTGCAGGCGACCTCGGGTTTCGGCCTCGAGACGCTGCGTACCGACCCGTGGCTGCCGGGCCCGGACGAAGCCGCGCTCGTCGCCGACGCGTTCTCGCGCGGCATGCCGACGCTCATCGGCGAAGCGGCGCGCCAGACGCCCGATCTCGCCGTGCGGCTCGACGCGCGTGCCGTGCTGCTGCTGCCGCTGGTGCGCCAGGCCGAGCGCGTCGGCCTCCTGGTCGTCGGCTTCGACACGCCGCCCACCGCGTCGAGCATCGACGGCGATGTCGTCGAAGCCGCCGACATCTTCATGACCGCGCTGGAGCTGTTCAGCCTGCGCCAGGCGGCGGAGCTGCAGCGCGACGTGCGCGCGCTGCTCGAGGAGTTCAGCAACACGTTGTCGGCAACCTTGAGCCTCGCCGCCGGCCTCGACATCTTCTGTCACGGCGCCAACCGGCTGTTCGGCGCCGACCGGACGTCGGTGTGGATTCACGAGCGGCGCGCGCGCAATCTCGTGCTGCAGGCATCGTCCGACCCGGCCGGCGTCGCCCGCGGCATCCGCGTCGGCACCGACGACGCGTCGGCGCCGGCCGCCAACGCGATGCGGCGCAATCGCGCCGAAATCGTCTCGCTCTCCGACGACGACTTCACTGCGCTGGTCACGGTGCCGCTGCGCGGAACCCGCCGCGCCCTGGGCACGATCGTCTTCGAAGGGGTTCGCGTCGAGACCGGCGGCGAGCTCGATCTGCTCGACCGCGCCGACGAGCTCGGGCGGCAGCTGTCGAGCGCGGTCGAGAACATGCAGCTGCTCGACGACGTGATGCGCTCGCGGCGCGAGCTGGAGAACACCTTCGACTCGATCTCGCACCTGGTGGCGGTCTCGGACACCAACGGCCAGATCGTCCACGTCAACCAGGCTTTTGCCAGCCGCGTCGGCCTGAAGCGGGAAGAGCTCCTGAACCGGCCGCTCGCCGATCATCTCGGGACCGAGCTGGCGGAGTGGCTCGCGCGGCACAAGTCGGTGCCGCCGCGCCCGGCCGGCGAATCGGCGATCACCTGCGAAGTGTTCGATCCGGTGCTGAAGGGGCCGTTCATGGTGACGGTCACGGACCTGCTCGATCAGGAACGTGAGCCGGTCGGCAGCGTCATCGTCGCCCGCGATCTGACACCGCAGACGCGGCTGGAGGCGGAGCGGGAGGAGCTGCGGAAGCGGCTGACCCAGAGCGAGAAGCTCGCCGCGCTCGGGCAGTTCGTCGCCGGCATCGCCCACGAGTTGAACAACCCGCTGCAGGGCGTGCTCGGCCATCTCGAGCTGCTGCGAACCACCGGCGCCTTCCCGAAGCAGCTCCGCCGCGAAGTGCAGGTAATTTATCGTGAAGCAGACCGCGCCGCGAAAATCGTCCGGAACCTGCTCGTGTTCGCCGGATCGCGCCGTCTGGCGCTGCGTTCGGTGAGCCTGAACGTGGTGCTGCAGAAGGTACTATCGCTGCGCGCCCCGACGCATCGCGCCCTGGGGATTGAAGTCGTACGACATTATGATGATAAATTGCCACGCGTGAAGAGCGACCCGCTGCTGCTCCACCAGGTGTTCCTGAACATGGTGATGAACGCCGAGCACGCGATCGCCACCGCCGGCGCCAACGGGCGCCTCGAGATCGCGACCTCGGTGGCGCCGTCGGGCGACCGGATCGTCGCCACGGTGCGCGACAACGGCATCGGCATCGCCGAGGACACGCTGTCACGCATCTTCGAGCCCTTCTACACCACCAAGGAAGTCGGCAAGGGCACAGGCCTCGGCCTGGCTATCGCTTACGGCATCGTGCAGGAGCACGGCGGCCAGATTCTCGCCGCCAACCATCCCGACGGTGGCGCAGTATTCACCGTCGAATTGCCAATCGCGCCGTCACCAGGACGCTGACGAGATGATTGACGAAACGTTTCTAACGACGGAGGAAGTCCTCGAGTACCTCCAGGTCAACCTCCGCACCGTGTACCGGCTGATCAAGGCCGGCAAGATTCCCGCGGTTCGGGTTGGCCGACAGTGGCGCTTCCGCAAGCGCGACATCGACGCCTGGCTCGACAGCCAGCGTCCGCGCGGCGGCGGCGCGCGCCCCGCGCCGGCGGCGGCGGCGCCGGTGCGGCAGGCGAGCGGCACCACCCGGCCGCGCGTGCTGGTGGTCGACGACGAGGCGAGCATCCGGGATCTTCTGTCGAAGACGCTGGCGCTCGCCGAATACGACGTCGACGTCGCCCCGGACGGCCGATCGGCGCTCGAGCGGATGCGCTTGTATCCCTACGATCTGCTGATCGCCGACCTCAAGATGCCGGGCATGGACGGGCTGACGGTGATTCGCGAGGCCAAGCGCTACAAGGCGGACCTGCCGGTGATCATCATCACCGGCTTCTCCACCGAGTCGAGCGCGATCGAGGCGGTCAACCTCGGCGTCGCCGGCTACCTCACCAAGCCGTTCCGCGTGCCCCAGGTGCTCGCCGCCGCCGCCAAAGCGCTCGGGGAGTAGCGGCTTCGCTTTATCATGGCTAAGGGCTGATGGCTCATGCCATTAGCCAGCAGCCATGATCCAGCTTTCCGAGCTCACCAAGACCTTCGGCGATCGGGTCCTCTTCGATCACGTCACCTGGCAGATCACCGACCGGGAGCGCGTCGGGCTGTGCGGGCCCAACGGGGCCGGCAAAACGACGCTGCTGAAGATGATGGCCGGGCTCGAGGAGCCCGATTCCGGCGCCATCCTCACGCCGACGGCGATGACCGTCGGCTACCTGCCGCAGGACGGGCTCGATCACTCGGGGCGCACGCTCTTCGACGAAGCATCCAGCGCGTTCGCGGCGCTGCTGGCGATGAAGGCGGAGATGCACGCGCTCGAGGATCGCCTCGGCGACCCCGCGATCCCGGAGCCGGAGCACGACGCGATGCTCCACCGCTACAGCGATCTTCAGGACCAGTTCCGCGTGCACGACGGCTACAGCATCGAGCTGAAGACGGCGACGGTGCTGCAGGGGCTCGGCTTCAAGCCGGCCGACTTCACGCGCCAGACCGAGACCTTCTCCGGCGGCTGGCAGATGCGGATCGCCCTCGGCAAGCTGCTGCTCGGCCAGCCCGACCTCCTGCTGCTCGACGAGCCGACCAACCATCTCGATCTCGAGGCGCGCAACTGGCTCGAGGAATACCTCAACGCCTATCCGCACGCCGTGATCCTCGTGTCGCACGATCGGTTCTTCCTCGACGCGGTGGTGACGCGGATCGCCGACCTGACGCTGCGGACGCTGACCGACTACCACACCAACTACAGCGGCTACCTCGCCGAGCACCACGAGCGGATCGAGGCGATGCGCAAGGCGAAGCGCGAGCAGGACGAAGAGGTCGCGCGCGTCAAGATGTTCATCGACCGCTTCCGCTACCAGGCGACCAAGGCGGCGCAGGTGCAGAGCCGGATCAAGATGCTCGAGAAGGTGGTGCCGATCGAGGTGCCGCCCGAGCGCAAGAAAATCAGCTTTCACTTCCCCGCCTGCGCCAAGAGCGGCCGGATGGTGATCGAGCTGAAACGCGCCCGCAAGGCCTACGGCGACCTGGTCGTCTTCGCCGGCCTCGATCTGCACCTCGAGCGCGGCGATCGGATCGCGCTCGTCGGCCCCAACGGCGCCGGCAAGTCGACGCTGATGCGGATGCTCTCGGGCGAGGAAGCGCCCGACAGCGGCGAGCGCGTCCTCGGCCACAACGTGGTGATGCAGTACTTCGCCCAGGACGAAGCGACGCGGATGGATCCGGCGCCGACCGTCTACGAGACGCTGTCGTCGGGATCGCCGATCCACATGGTGCCGATGATCCGCAACATCCTCGGCGGCTTCCTGTTCTCGGGCGACGACATCTACAAGCACGTGCGGGTGCTGTCGGGCGGCGAGCGCACGCGGCTGGCCGTCGCGCGGATGCTGCTCCGCCCGTCGAACACGCTGCTGCTCGACGAGCCGACCAACCATCTCGATCTCGACTCGAAGGAAGTGCTGCTCGATGCGCTGGTCGATTACGGCGGCACGCTGATCTTCGTCTCGCACGACCGATACTTCGTCGAACGGCTGGCGACGAAAATCATCGAGGTCGGCGACGGCACGGCGATCAGTTTTCCCGGCACCTACCGCGAGTTCCTCTATCACAAGGAGCATGGCGGCGAGAGCGCGCGCGGCGGAGGTGAGCGGCAAGAGCCGCAAGCGGCGCGGGCGGGCCACCGTGAAGCCAAAAAGTCACCCTTGCATGGGAAGGCTACACAGCCGTCGGCGCAGACGAAGAGCTCGCGTCCAGTCCAGCCGCATCCGAGCGGCTCGCAGGGCGGCGGCGCCCCGCAATCACGCGAGGAGAAGAAGCGAGCCGACGCCGAGCAGCGCAAGCGTTCGCGCGAGCTGCAGGCGCGCCAGGCGCGCATCGAGTCGCTCGAAGCCCGCATCGCTGAGACAGAGTCGGCGATTCGTGAAGTCGAGCAGCAGATGTCGACACCCGGCTTCTACGACGATCGAGCCGCGGCCCAGCCGATAATCGATCGGCATCAGTCGCTGATGTGGCAGGTTGGCGACCTGATGAACCAGTGGGAAGAGCTTCAGTCGCTCTCCGACCTCTCCACCGAAGCCTGACGGAATCGTAATTGCATTACAGTTTTGTTACCGGCAGGCAGCCATTCCCGTCGTTAACCGACTGAAATCGTTCGTCTTTCCTGAGGGCGCTGGCTCATCGCGCCGGGCATACGGTTTGCCCAATATAGCCATGAGCTCAAGTGTTCACCGCGATGCCCGACACCAATCCGCGTTCCGGCGCCCGCACGAGGCGCCGTCCGGCCGCCGCGTCCGTTCCGTCGGCCATGCCTGAACGGCGTGCGCGTGTACGACCGCCGCAGAACGCCGACGACCGGTTCTTCCGGCACCTGGTGGCCAGTATGCGCAATGGAGTCATCGCGTTCCGGCGCGACGGCACCCTGGCGCTGATGAACGACGAGGCGTACCGGATTTTCGGCCTGACCCCGGCGCCGGGCGACATCGGTCGCCCCTTCGCCGACGTGCTGCGCGAGCGGCCCGAAATCATCCGATTGATGTTCAGCTCGTTCGAGCTCAGCTACCTGCCGAACCGCGCCGAGCTCCGGTTGAAGGATCTCGATCGCGTAATCGGCTACACGATTTCGCATGTCAGGGACGAAAGCGGCGACGCGCCGATCGGCGCCGTCCTCTTCTTCAAGGACCTGACCCGGGTCGAGCAGATCGAGGAACAGGAGCGGCTCCGCGACCGGCTGGCCTCGCTCGGCGAGATGGCCGCCGGCATCGCCCACGAGCTGAAGAACCCGCTGGCCGGCATCGAAGTGATGGCCGGGCTGCTGCGCCGGCAGGTGCCTGAGTCGAAGGACGCGCAGTCGCTGCTCGCCGACATCCTGAGCGAAGCGAAGCTGGCCAACGCGATCGTCGTCGAGATGCTCGAGTTCGTCCGGCCGGTGCGGCTGCAGGTCGAGCGCACCGACCTGGCCGACGTGCTGCAACAGTCGGTGACGATGGCGGAGTCGAAAGCGCGCCGCGGCCAGGTGACGGTGGCGACGGAGATCGAGCAGGGCCTGCCGCCGATTGACGGCGACCATCATCAGCTGTCGCAGGTGTTCACCAACCTCGTCGCCAATGCTTTCGAGGCGATGGACGGCAAGGGGCACATCACGATCACCGCGGCGACGAGCACGATCGACGCCGACCCGGCGTTTGCCGGCGTGCATCCGCCGACGCCGGTGGTGGTGGTCGAAGTGGCCGACGACGGGCCGGGGATTGCGCCGGAGCTGACTGACCGGATTTTCAATCCCTTTTTCACCACCAAGGTGACCGGCACCGGTCTCGGGCTGGCGATCGTCCGAAAGATCATAGATGCGCACGACGGGCGGATCGACGTGCACAGCAATGCGCAGACCGGCACGAAGTTTCGCGTCACCGTGCCGGTGACCAGCGCGTCGAGTTGGTTCAAGTAGGGTCGTTCGATCGGTCGGGTAGGTTCGTTCGTCGATACGCAGGGAGCTAGGAGAGAACGATGGGTCGAATTCTTGTCGCCGATGATCATGATGCGTTGCGCCGCGGCCTGGTGCGCGGGCTGACCGAGGCCGGCCACGAGGTCGAAGAGGCCTCCAACGGCAACGCGGCCATCGAGCGGCTTCACGACAGTTATTTCGATGTGGTGCTGAGCGATCTGAAGATGGGCGGCAGCGACGGCATGGACGTGCTGCGCACCACCCGGGCGATGCACCCGACCACGGCGGTCATCCTGATGACCGCGTTCGGGTCGGTCAATACCGCGGTCGAGGCGATGAAGATCGGCGCCTTCGACTACGTGCAGAAGCCGTTCGAGATCGAGGAGATGGAGGTCAAGATCGAGAAGGCG
>Ga0207708_10001215_pt1 | contig 19449 bp, 18 predicted proteins | sample KBSK5101metaG_FD_184340 | JGI IMG/M metagenome (GOLD analysis project Ga0207708, IMG submission 184340) | Corn, switchgrass and miscanthus rhizosphere microbial communities from Kellogg Biological Station, Michigan, USA - KBS K5-10-1 metaG... | ecosystem: Host-associated > Plants > Roots >...
TCTACGCCGCCAACGGCAACCGCATCGCCTTCGTGGCCGGCGGCGCCGCCAGCAGTCACGTCGGCCAGGAGATCGACGTGCAGGTGACCCGCGCGCTCACGCCGCAGCTGCAGCTCGCGGCCGGCTACGCACACATGTTCGCGGGCGACTTCCTCAAGCAGGCCACGCCCGGCAAGTCCTACAGCTACCCGTACGTGATGGCGACCTACGTCTTCCTGGCGGACAAGTAGAGGTGACCACTCCGATGATGAAACAGAAAGCTTCCCGCCGCGGGTTCCTCAAGGCCACCGGCACGACCGCCGCCGGCCTGCTGCTCTCGGGCATGCCCAAGGGCTGGGTCGGCAACGCCTACGCCAGCGACGCACCCGAAGTGAGTGCCATGCGCTTCGGCATCATCGCGCTCACCGACTGCGCGCCGATCGTCATGGCGCACGAGCTCGGCTACTTCAAGCAGTTCGGCATCGAGTCGACGATCTCGAAGGAAGCGTCGTGGGCGGTGATCCGCGACAAGCTGTCGATCGGCGACAACCAGGCCACGCACATGCTGATCGGCATGCCGATCGCGTCGACGATGGGCCTCGCCGGCTCGCCGGTGAAACCGATGGTCATCCCCTGGCTCCTCAACCGCAACGGCCAGGCCATCTCGCTGGACAACAAGCTGAAGGCCGCCGGCGTGAAGACGCCACAGCAGCTCAAGCCGATCGTGGACAAGGCCAAGGCGGCCGGCGACCCGATGACCTTCGCGATGACGTTCCCGCCCGGCACGCACGCGATGTGGATCCGCTACTGGCTCGCCTCGGGCGGCATCAACCCCGACAAGGACGTGAACCTCGTCACCATCCCGCCGGCCCAGATGGTGGCCAACATGAAGGTCGGCAAGATGGACGGCTTCTGCGTCGGCGAGCCCTGGAACAACCGCGCCATCGACGACGGCATCGGCTTCACCGCCATCACCACGCAGAAGATGTGGAAGGACCATCCCGAGAAGGTGTGCGCGTTTACCGAGGAGTTCGCCACCAAGAACCCGAAGACCGTCAAGGCAGTGCTCAAGGCCCTGCATCTCGCCAGCGTGCACCTCGACGACCTGGGCAACCGCGCCAAAGCCGCAGAGGTGATCTCTCGGCCGGCGTACATCAACTGTCCGCCCGCGATCATTCTCGAGCGCCTGCTCGGCAAGTACGAATACGGCGACGGCCGCGTCGAACAGGACCCGAACTACATGATCTTCAACCAGCGCAACTGCAACTACCCGCTGCCGATGTACGGGCAGTGGTGGCTGACGCAGCTGCGGCGCTGGGGCTTCACCAAGGGCGCGCCCGACTACGCGGGGATCCCGAAGAAGGTGCTGCGTCCGGACATCTACATGGAGGCGATGAAAGAGCTCAACGTCAAGGTGACGCCGCCGACCGACACCAAAATCACGCTCTTCGACAGCGTGTTCGACAGCAAGGACCCGGAGGGCTACGCCAGGTCCTTCAAGATCAACAGCCTTCAGGAGGCTTGATGAAGCGTCTGATCAACCTGCTGCTCCCGCTCTGCGGCATCGGCATGGCGCTCGCGGTCTGGTGGGCCGCGAGCGTCGCCGTGCCTGATCTGCCGTCGCCCGTACGTACGTGGGACGAGAGCAAGCTGTACATCCTGGAACCGCTCGCCAAGCGGGGCGAGTCGGACCAGGGCATCCTGCTGCTCGCCTACTACAGCCTCATGCGGGTGGCGCGCGGGTTCCTGCTCGGGATCGCGATCGCGACGCCGCTCGGTTTTCTGCTCGGCGTGTCCTCAACGCTGACGAAGATGTTCGACCCCATCATGCAGGTGCTGCGGCCGATCTCGCCGCTGGCCTGGCTGCCGCTCGGACTGGTGCTCTTCCAGAAGTCCGAGCCGGCGGCGCTCTTCGCGATCGCGGTGTGCTCGATGTGGCCCACCGTCATCAACACGATGATGGGCGTGCGCGCCATCCCGCAGGACTACTGGAACGTGGCCAAGGTGCTGCGGCTGTCGCGCATGACGACGTTCACGAAGATCATCGTGCCGGCGACGCTCCCCTACATGTTCACCGGCTATCGCCTCAGCCTCGGCATCGCGTGGCTGGTCATCGTCGCGAGCGAGATGCTCACCGGCACGCCGGGCGTCGGCGGCTTCCTCTGGCAGGAGTACAACAGCCTCGTCTACGCCCACATCCTGCTGGCGATCATCACCATCGGCGTCGTCGGGTTCGCGCTCGACCGGCTCATGGGGATGGCCGAAGCGCGGCTGCGGGCCTCGTAGGAACCCTCGGATGGCGTTTCTCGAAGTCCGCAACCTGTCGAAATCGTTCCCCTCCCCCGCCGGCGCCCGTCACGTCCTGAGCGGCGTGGCGCTCGACGTCGATCAGGGCGAGTTCGTCTCGATCGTCGGCACCATGGGCAGCGGCAAGTCCACGCTCCTGAGCCTGCTGGCCGGGCTCACCTCGCCCGACGGCGGCACCGTCGTGCTCGACGGGAAGCCGGTGACCGGCGTGCGCGACGACGCCGCGTTCGTGTTCCAGAACTACTCCCTGCTGCCCTGGTTCAGCGCGCTCGAGAACGTGCGGCTGGCCGTGCAGGCGGCGTTTCCGAACGAGACGGCTGCCGAGCAGACGCGGCGCGCCACCGAGGCTCTCGAACGCGTGGGCCTCGGGAACGCGCTCGACCGCAAGCCGCGCCAGCTGTCGGGCGGCATGCGGCAGCGCGTCTCGCTCGCGCGCGCCTTCGCCACCGAGCCGCGCGTGCTCTTCCTCGACGAACCGTTCGGGGCGCTCGACGCGCTGACGCGCGACACATTGCAGCAGGACCTCGCGGAGCTCTGCGCCGGCCGCGAACGGCCGGTGACGACGGTGATGATTACCAACAGCGTCGAGGAAGCCATCCTGCTGTCCGACCGCATCGTGCCGATCGTGACGGGACCGCCCGCCTCGCTCGGCGCCTCCATCCCCGTGGAACTGGCGCGGCCGCGCACCCTGGCGCAATTGGCGCACGACGAGCAGGCGACGCACGCGCGGGCCAACGTCGTGGCCGCGCTCACGGCGTCGATGCAGCGCCGGAATCGCTCCGTGTCCGCCACGGCAACGACGGCATTGTCGACGACAGAACCCGTGAAGGAGGCGCTGTGATCGTTCCGCTCGAACTGACCGGTCTGACTCGCGTGTTTCCGACCCCCACGGGGCCATTCGTCGCGGTGAAGGACGTGAACGCGCGCATCCTCGCCGGCACCTTCGTGGCCATCCTCGGGCACTCGGGCTGCGGGAAGTCCACGGTGCTCTCGATTCTGGCGGGGCTCGACAAGGCCACCTTCGGCGGCGTCGTCATCGACGGCACGGAGGTCACCGAACCGGGGCCCGAGCGGGCGATCGTCTTCCAGTCGCCGTGCCTGCTGCCCTGGCTGAACGTGCTCGACAACGTGATGGTGGCGGCCACGCAGGGCGCCACCCCGAAGAGCAAGAAGGAAGCGCGCGAGCTGGCGCGCTTCTACCTCGACATCGTCGGCATCGGCGAGTGCGCCAAACAGATGCCGGGAGAGCTGTCGCTCGGCACGCAGCAATGCGTGTCGCTGGCGCGGGCCCTCGTGGTCGAGCCGCGCTTCCTGCTGCTCGACGAACCGTTCTCGCAACTCGACTCGCTGACCCGCTTCGAGCTGCAGGATCTGCTGCTGCGCGTGTGGGAGGCGTCGGGCAAGACGGTGATCATGGTGACGCACGACATCGACGAGGCGCTCTACCTCGCCGACCACCTGGTGCTGATGACGGACGGTCCCGAGGCGACCGTGGGCGACGTCTACACCGTGCCGTTCGCGCGCCCACGGAACCGCGCCGCCGTGCTCGCTCACCCGCGGTACCACGAGGCCCGTCGACACGTGATCGACTTCCTCGAGCACCACGCGCATCAGTCCAGGCCCAGCGCCCTTGACGACGTGCTCGCCAAGCGGCTCGCGTAGCAGGGAGACAGGAACCCGGAGCTCCAGGCGACAAGAATCCGATCACAGAAAGCGTCCGTAGACCAGACGGCGGCCCAGGCAGGAGATACCTGGGCCCTTTCTGGAGGACGCAATGAAACGACTGTCGATTCAGCTGCTGGCCGGCGCGGTGTTCGTTGCCGCGGCCGGGCTCACCGCGATCGGGTCGAGCCACCGAGAGGCGCCGGGAATCACCGGGCGGCCGAAGCTCGACGGCACCGACTTCTACGCATTCCGGAGCTATGAGCCGGGACGCGAAGGGTACGTGACCCTGATCGCCAACTACATCCCGCTGCAGGACGCCTACGGCGGGCCCAACTTCTTTGCGATGGATCCAAACGGGCTCTACGAGATCCACGTCGACAACGACGGCGACGCCAAAGAAGACATCACCTTTCAGTTCCGCTTCAAGACCACCTACCGCAATCTGGCGGTCGACGCCGGCGGGCGCAGCATCACGATTCCGCTCGTCAACATCGGGCCGATCGGACCCAACGCCGGCGACAACGGCAACCTGAACGCGCTCGAGACGTATCAGGTGACGATCGATCGTCATGGGCACGGCAACCCGCCGGTCCAATTCCTGCGCGACGCGGCCACCAACAGCCGCATCTTCAGGAAGCCGGCCGACCGCATCGGCGACAAGTCGATTCCCAACTACGCGCAGTACGCCGACAACCACATCTACAACGTGACCATCCCAGGCTGCGGGAACGGCCGCGTGTTCGCCGGCCAGCGTCGTGAAGGGTTCGTGGTGAACCTGGCGGAAGCGTTCGATCTGATCAACCTCAACCCGCTGGGCCCGGTGGACGGCAGGGAGAACGTGCTCGCCGACAAGAACGTGACGAGCCTGGCGGTCGAAGTGCCGATTGGCTGCCTGACCGCTGGCGGCGATCCCGTGATCGGTGCGTGGACCACGGCCAGCGAGCGCATCTTCAGCGACGACGAAGACGATCAGGGCGAAACCTGGCGGCAGGTGTCCCGTCTCGGGCACCCGCTCGTGAACGAGCTCGTCATCGGGATCAACGACAAGGACAAGTTCAACGCCAGCGAGCCGAGGCATGATGCGCAGTTCGCGAAGTACGTCACCAACCCGACGCTTCCGGTCCTGATCAACGCTCTGTTCGGCGTCCCGGCGCCGGCCACGCCCCGGAACGACCTCGTGTCGGTGTTCCTGACCGGCGTGCCGGGGCTGAACAAGCCGGCCAGGGTCACGCCGGCGGAGATGCTGCGGCTCAACACGTCGATTGCGCCGAAGGCGCCGGCGGCGCAGAGCCCGGTGGGCGTGCTCGGCGGCGACACGGCGGGCTTCCCCAACGGCCGCCGCCCGGGTGACGACGTGGTGGACATCGCGCTGCGCGCGGTGGAGGGCGTGCTGCTGCCCGGCCACCCGGCCGCGGTGGAACAGCTTACCGACGGCGCGCTGTCGACGGCGACGATCAACTACACGCCCGAGGGCGCGGTGACCGGCGACGCTACGTTCGCCCTGTTCCGCTCCTCGTTCCCCTATCTGCAGACGCCGCTCTCAGGTTCGCCCGGACCCACCCATCCCTAACCACGCAGGTAGGCAGGTGGGCAAGTAGGCGGGTGGGTCGGAGAGAAAGCATCAGGCAACTCTCCGGCTCGCCCGACCAGTGGAGATCGCCATGTTCCGATTCCTCGTTCTCGCCACGTTCCTCGCCGCCTCGGCCTCGCTGGGCGCGCACGACTTCTGGATCGAGCCGACAGGATTCATGGCGGATCTCGGCCGTGTGGTGGGCGTGAAGCTCCGCGTCGGCCAGGACTTTCACGGCGATCCGGTGCCGCGCCAAGACGAGCTGATCGGCGACTTCGTCGTGGTGGACGCCAGCGGCCGGCGGCAGATCGTGGGGCGCGACGGCTCGGATCCCGCGGGGCTGCTGCGGGTCACCTCGCCAGGGTTGATGGTCATCGGTTACCACAGCCGCCCCAGCGCCGTCACGCTGCCGGCGGACAAGTTCACGGCGTATCTGAAGGAAGAGGGGCTCGACACGGTGATCGACGCGCGCGCGCGCGGCCAGGCGTCGCAGCGCGAAGGGCGCGAAATATTTTCGCGCGCGGCCAAGAGCCTGGTGCGCTCGGGCGCGATGGCTGCCGGCGCGGGCGACCGCACCCTCGGCTTCCCGATCGAGCTGGTCGCCGAGCGGAACCCGTATCAGATGAAGACGGGCGAGACGCTGCCGGTGCGGCTGACGTATCGGAATGCGCCGCTCGCGGGCGCGCTGGTCGTGGCGTTCAACCAGCGCCACCCGTACCACAAGCTGAGCGCGCGGTCGGATCGCGACGGACGCGCGTCGTTCGCGATCGACGAGCCTGGGCCGTGGCTGGTCAAGGCCGTGCACATGGTGCCGGCCCCCGCCGGCTCGAACGCCGACTGGGAGAGCTTCTGGGCGTCTCTTACGTTTGAAATAAGTGTGTGAGGGATGCCCGATTGAAGCGCCCGCCCCGGTCAGGCGAGTTTGCGGCGAATCGCACTGAGCACGATGCCTTCGTTGGCCTCGTAGGTGCCATCGCCGTGCAGGCGCGGCGTCTCGCTCGTGCCCGCGTGATGCAGCGCCATCACCTGCCAGTCCTCGTTGAAGACAGGGCTTCCCGAGCTGCCGGGATCGGTCGGCGTCCGGTAGTGCATGAGGCGCCACTCGTCGTCGACGTCGAGCAACCGGCTGTCGTGCAGCGAAATCTGCAGCCCCGCGCCGCGCGGGTGGCCCACGACGTAGGCCTTCGACTTCGACTCGATCACCGGAGGGTCGGGCGTGCACGTGAGCGTCGCGGCATCCGCCTTGAGGCCGGCGAGCCGCACGATCGTGCAGTCGAGCGCGTCCCCCGCCTCGTTGGTCACGCCGATCTTTCCGGGCGGTGACGTAAAGAGCACGTCTTCCACGCGATATTCCGGCCGCTGCTCGTTGATCACCGCCGCCAGCTCGAACGTGACACGGACTTTTGCGCGCGGAATCGCCTTCGGCACGGTCTCGCTGATGACGTGCGCGTTGGTGACGAACACCGGGCCGGCACCGAACTCCGGCTTGAACCAGGTGCCTGGCACGAGGAAGCCGGTGCCGAGCCGCTCGCCGATGTCGTTCGAGACGCAGCCGATGGCCTTGCACGCGTTGAGCATCGACTGAATGGCGTCCACACCGAAGGTCGATTCACTCAGAAAGTTCTTCTCGAGACCGGCGGCGTTCCCCGTCTTGATGGCCTCGCGCGCCGCGTTGAGCTCGTCGGGGCTCATCTGCACGCGGCGCTGAGTCCCGGACAGGAAGCGGGCGATGAGGCCCGCCAGCCGATCGGGACAGCTGCCCCGCGGCGACACCGGATCTCCTTCCCAGATCTCACGCAGTTGACGGGCGTAGCTGTCGATGTCGAACGGCTTCGTGTCCTTCAGGTGCAGAAAGCGATAGAGCCACAGCTCCGCCTCGTCGCAACGGTCCAGCGCCAGACACGCTTCGGACGCCGTCGACGCCAGCCACGAGCTCTCCCGCTTGGCATAAGCCTTGGTGACGCTCTCGAGGATCGCCGTCGCGAGCTTGTCGAGTGGAGGCGTCTTCGGGCGTGGCGGCGCGTCACTCTGCTCGCGGGTCAGCAGCGCCAACGCGTTGATCCCGTGCCAGTAGTTGTTCTTCTCGTCCTCGAGATACACGCCGAGATACTGGTCCGACGCCTGCACGAGATCGTTGCGATCGCCGCCGAGCACGAACCTCTGCTTGAAGATCCGGCCGATGAGCCCCTTGAACTCCGGGAGTTCCCGCGCCGCCTGCTGATCACCAGGTGTCGCTTGGCACTTCACGACGCCATCCCGCGCGAGCGCCTCGGCCTTGTCGAGCAGCGCGGTGTTGATCAGCGCCTGGACGCACCGCTTCTGGATGGTGGGATCGAAGCCACGCGTGGCAGCCCAGGCGTCCGCGACGGTACGGGTCAGTTCGAAGTACCGGTGCCCGTTGAGCGCGGCGACGACGTTCCGGATGTCGGCGGCTGGAATCGCCTTGTCTCGGATCAGCTCGTCGGCGATGAGCTGTGCCGCGGCGGCGAGCGTCCATTCCTGCGCGTCGGGAAGCTCGCCCGCCCTGAGCCCTTTCGCGACGTCGGCCGGCGAGTTTGGATTCACGTCGCCCTCACGAGATCGCGTCGTTGAGGTGCTCGCGCAGCCGCGTGCCGGCCAGGTAGTGCGTGATGGTGTGGCGCCACTTGCTCCAGTTGGATTCCTTGACGTCCTCCACGTGCTTGCCGCCCACGGGCGCGAAGTCGTTCGAAAACTTCGGGTCGGCGCCGCAGATCGGATCGAGGGGATCGTAGATGTTGATCCAGCGCCGCACGCGCGCCGCCGGGAAGTCGACGCCATCCGCGCCCGCCGCCTTCAGCTCCGCCTGCACCTCTTTGACGCCAAGCGGCGACCCCAGGGTGATCAACGTGTCGATCGGCGGGCAGGTGGGACAGTTGCGCAGCACGTCGTAGGCCACCATGGTGCCCATGCTGTGGGAAATGATCACGATCTTCTCGGCCTTGGCCGCGGCCGACGCCAGGTTCGCCAGCAGCCGCTCCCGCAGCTCCTTGCGCACCATGAACTTCGTTCCGTCGGGGCGGACGTACTCCTTGTCGAACAGGAAGTAGTACGCCTCCATCGCCGCCTTCTTGATCACCGCCTCGCGCCAGACCGCCGGAAGCAGACCGGCGATCTCGAGGCTGCCCTCTCCGGCGTCGGGACTGGTTGCACCGGCCACGACCGGCATCGCGGTGACATTGGCCGTGAGCTTGGCGGTGAACTTGGTCAGAAACTCCTGCTCTTCGAGCGTCACCGATGCCGGCAACGCCGGCGCCGGCTCGGAGGGACCGAGATTGTCGGCGGCCATTTCTGCTTCGGCGTCGCCCTCCGCCTCGTAATAGGAGGAGATGTCGGTGTCGAAGTCCTCGCCGTAGAACACGTCCGCGTAATAGTTCAACTCGCTGACGACGCCTTTGGCGCCGAGATTGAGCCCCTTGTTCGGCGGCGCGAACACATCGGGGCGCGGGTTGTCGCGGCCGATGCCCCAGTGCCACAGCTCGAGCAGCTTCTCGGACGGCGGCTTCTTTGCGAGTCCATGAATGAAGACGACGGCGCAACGACGCTTTGGTGGCATGGTTGGCTCCGGCAGTTAGGGCGTGGCAGATTGGCGGACGCCTTTTCTACCACACCCTTGGCCGTACGGGGTCGTTAGCCGGTGTCGCCAGCTGTTAGGTGAGAGTGGCCCAGAGGGCCGGGGATCTACTTCAGAGCAGCGACACCAGCCGCGGCCACGACGCCGTCCTGCTCGCTCGTGCCGCCCGACGCGCCGATCGCGCCGACGATCTTGCCGCCCACGACGAGCGGGATGCCGCCCTCGACCGGCACCGCGCCTTCGAGCGACAGCAGCCGCAGCCCCGCGCCGCCGGCGGCGAGCCCGTCCTGAAACACCTTCGTGGCGCGCTTGAAGCGCGCCGCGGAGCGGGCCTTCGCAATCGCGACGTCCACGCTGCCCTGCTGCACTTCGTCCATCCGCTCGAAGTACACCAGCTCGCCGTGCGTGTCGACGATGGCGACGGCCATCGTCCAGTTGTTCTTCTTCGCCTCCGCGATGGCGGCGGGAGCAATCTTCTTCGCGGTCTCAGCGGTGATCGACGGTCCGTACATCGGTTGCGCCTGTGCAAAAGCGAGTGCCGGCACACCGGCGGCCATCGCAAGACAGATCAGAAACGGGGCAGCCACTCGCGTCATAGGGCGGCATTATATGCCGCCCCTGCATGCTAGGCTCATCGGGATGACCCACGCGATCCTGACCACCGTGGCCGACCGGCCCGGGATGTTGTCGAGCCTCACCAAAGTGCTGGCCGACCACGACGCCAACATTACGTACGTGGACATCCACAGCGGGGCGCCGGCGCTCGGCATCTACTTCGAGGTCACGTTACCGGAGGGCACCGCCCTCGCCACCGTTCTCGACGACCTGCACACCGTGCCCGGTGTCCAGCGCGCCGAGGAGACCCCGTCTTTTTCGGGCATCTACGGCAAGCGCATCATCGTCATGGGCGGCGGCGCTCAGGTGGGGCTCGTCGCCATGGGCGCGATTTCGGAGGCCGATCGGCACAACATCCGTGGCGAGCGCATCTCGATCGACACCATCCCGCTCGTCGGCGAACAGGAATTGGCGGGGGCGGTGCGCGCCGTGGCGCGCCTGCCGCGCGTGAAGATGCTGGTGCTCGCGGGATCGCTCATGGGCGGCGACATCACCGAGGCGGTGAAGGAAGTGCAGGCCAAGGGGCTTCGCGTCATCTCCCTGAACCAGGCCGGCAGCGTGCCCGACGTGGCGGATCTGGTGGTGAGCGATCCCACGCAGGCGGGTGTGATGGCGGTGATGGCCGTCGCCGAGACGGCGAAGTTCGATCTCGTCCGGCAGCTGAAACGGCGGTATTGATGTAGAAAACGCCTCTAGTTGAACGCCTCTGTCGCCGGGTGCGGGCGATACAGCTCCTCGAGCCGCGCGGCTTCCTCGTCGGTCAGCTTCAGCGCCTCGCCCGCGATCGCGTCGTCCAGGTGATGCGGCTTGGTGGCGCCGACGATCGGCGACGTGATGCCCGGCTGCCGCAGCACCCACGCCATCGCGACCTGCGCCATCGACACGCCGCGAGCCCGCGCGATCTCCTCCACGCGGTTCACCACGGGTTTGTCGAGGTCTTCGGTTTTCACATAGAGCGTCTTGCCGAACGCGTCGGTCTTCGCGCGATCGGTGCCCGCATCATCGGTCCAGGGGCGCGCCAGCCGGCCTCGCGCCAGCGGCGACCACGGCGCGACGCCCACGCCCTCCGACCGGCACAGGCGCAGCATCTCGCGCTCGTCCTCGCGGTACAGCAGGTTGTAGTAGTTCTGCATCGCGACGAACGGCGCCCAGCCGTGGGCGCGCTGCAGCCCCAGCGCCTTCATGAACTGCCAGGCGTACATCGACGACGCGCCGAGGTAGCGCGCCTTCCCCGCCCGCACCACGTCGTTCAGCGCTTCGAGCGTCTCCTCGAGCGGCGTGTCGTAGTCGTAGCGGTGAATCCAATAGAGGTCGACGTAGTCGGTGCCGAGCCGCTGCAGGCTCTTGTCGATCTCCGACAGGATCGCCTTGCGCGACAGTCCGCGGCCGTTCGGGCCCTGGCGCACCGGCGCCCACACCTTGGTGGCCAGCACCACGTCGTCGCGGTGCGCGAAGTTGCGAATGGCGCGGCCGAGGACGGCTTCGCTCTCGCCGTTCGAGTACACGTTGGCGGTATCGAAGAAGTTGATGCCCGCCTCGAGGGCGCGCCGGATGTGCGTCCGGCTCTCCTCTTCGTCGAGCGTCCAGGCCCAGTTGAGCACCGGGCCGGGCGTTTGCGCCTGACCGTAGCTCATACAGCCGAGACAGATGCGGGAAACCTTGAGGCCGGTACGGCCGAGTGATACGTACTCCATCCAATGCACCATACTACGGGCGTCTTCCAACGGAGGGGCATCGACGTATGCGAATGAAGACTGTGGGATTGAGGATCGGCACCGCGGCGGCCGTCGTGATGAGCGTCGCGCTCGGGATGCAGAGCGGCGTGAGCGCCGGGCAGCAACCGCCCGCCGGCGGCGGGCAGGGCGGTGGACGTGGCGGCGGACGCGGCTTCAGCCTGCCGCCACTCCTGATGGAGACCGACGCGTTCCCCGACGGCGGCATCGTGCCGCAGAAGTACACGGGGCGCGGCGGCGTGCAGCCCGGGTTCAAGTTCTCGAACGCGCCGGCCGGCACCGTGGCCTACGCGATCATCTTTCACGACATCGACGTGGCGCTGCAGGGCGGCACGGGCGACGTGCTGCACTGGATCGCGTGGAACATTCCCGCCTCGGCCAACGGCATCCCCGAAGGGAGCCTTCCGGCCGGGTCGGTGCAGGGCAACAACCTCACGGGGCAGCCGGTCTACATGGGCCCGGGCGCGCCCGCCGGTCCGCGCTATCACCACTACGTGTTCGAGCTCTACGCGCTCAACGCCACGCTCGATCTGCCGGCCACCGCGAGCCGTGACGATCTGATCAAGGCGATGCAGGGCAAGACGGTCGCCAAGGCGGCGTACGTAGGACGCTTCCGCCAGGGCGAAGCACCAGCCAAGTAGCGATCTTCGTAGAGGCGGACCTTTCAGGTCCGCCTTTTTCGTTTGCACTGTAACTACAGACATAGTAGACTCGACGCCTGTCGTAGGTAGCAACATGCCCACCGCCCGCCTGACCCGGCTCGAGATGCAGATCATGGACGTCTTCTGGACACGCGGCGCGTGCGCCGTGCGCGAGGTGCTGGAGGCGTTCGACGGACCGAAGAAGCCGGCCTATACGACCGTCCAGACCGTGGTCTACCGCCTGGAGACCAAGAAGGCACTCCGGATCGTGAAGCGGATCTCGAACGCCAACGTGTTCGAGGCGGTGATTTCGCGCGACCAGGCGCACGGCCGGCTGATCGACGAGTTGCTGACGCTGTTCGGCGGCGCGGCCAGGCCGGTGATGGCGCATCTCGTCAAGACCGGCAAGCTCACGGCGGCCGACATCGAGGAAGCGGAGCTCGCGCTTCGGAGTCACGCAAAGCAGGAAAGGAAGCGGCGATGACCCTCTCGTTCGCGTTGGATCATCTCTGGCAATCCACGCTGGTGGCTGGCGCGGCCTGGGTGCTGTGCCGCGTGGTGCTGGCGTCGAATCACCCGCGCGTGCGGTTTGCCGTGTGGCTCACCGCGTCGATCAAGTTCCTCATCCCCTTCGCGCTCATCGTGGAGGCTGGCCGGGCGATGGGCCCACGAATGGTGTTTGCGGCACCGCCGTCGGCGCCCCCGACCGATCTGATCTCCGCGGGCGGCGGCACCGCTGTCGCGCTCGGGCCGCTTGGCCTCGCGACGCCTGCGGTGACGAACGCCAACGCGCTCCTGGGCGGAGCGCTCGTGGCCGTCTGGGCACTTGGGACGCTCTGCGTGCTGGCGGCGTGGCTGCGCGGCTGGCTCCGGGTGCGTTTCGCAGCCGGCGGCGCCATCGTCGCCGGCCGCTTCCGCGGCGTCCCGGTGCTCGAATCGGAGGCGATGCAGCGCCTCGGCCTCGAGCCCGGCGTCATCGGACTCTGGCGGCAGGCAATCCTGCTTCCGAATGGGCTCGCTGACAGCCTCACGCGCGATCAGCTCCAGGCAGTGCTGCTCCACGAGTGGCACCATGCCCGCCGGCGCGACAACCTGACCGCCACGCTGCACATGGCGGTCGAGGCCGCCTTCTGGTTCCACCCCGTCGTGTGGTGGATCGGGCGCCGGCTGATCGACGAGCGCGAGCGCGCTTGCGATCAGGGCGTGCTCGAGCAGGCGCCGGCCACCGAGTACGCCGAGGCCATTCTCAACGTGTGCAAGTGGTATCGCCCCGCGCCGGTACCATGCGTGGCCGGCGTCACCGGCGCCGATCTGCGCGCGCGCATCGAATCGGTGCTGCGGGGCCGTCGCCCTGCCCCGCTCGGCGTCGGCCGGACTGGCACTCTCGGCCTCGGGTGGGCAGCACTCGTCGCCGTGCCTCTGCTCGTCGGTGTGCAGACCGCTCCCCCGCTCTACGCACAGCAGGGCAACAGCTTCGTCGGCCTCGCGACGTCGTCAGAGAAGAAGTTCGAAGTGGCCACCATCAAGCCCAGCGCGAGCGACGCGCAAGGGGCGCGGCTCGGCCCTCCCGGACGCGGCGCCATCACCATCGTCAACCTGCCGCTCCGCAACATCATCACGCAGTCGTTCCGCACGCAGCGCCCGATGGTGTCCGGCGGGCCGTCGTGGATCGACGAGGAGCGCTTCGACATCGTGGGCAAGGGGCCGGACCCGACGGTCTCGAATCCCGAAGTGTGGGAGATGATGCGGTCGCTGCTGATCGAGCGGTTCCACTTGAAGTACCACGTCGAGAACCGCGAGCTGCCGGTGTTCGCGCTGACCATCGGCAAGAACGGCCACAAGCTGACGCCCGGCGAACAGGGACGCTGCGCACAGGAGCTCAAGCAGGGGCGCCTGTGCGGCGACATCCTGGTGCCGCCGTTCGGCACCGGCATGTACAACATGCCGATCGGCGCGCTCATCACCGGCATCGGCGCGCGCGCCGGCCGGCCGGTCGTCGACCGCACGGGGCTGACGGGGCGCTACGACATCAATCTGAGCTGGATGCCCGAGGGCATGACCCCAGAGCGGCTCGCGGAGCTGCCGGCGGACATCCGGCCGCAGGAGATGTCGCTGTTCGAAGCGATCGAGCAGCAGGCCGGGCTGAAACTGGAGCCGTCGCGCGCGTCAATCCCGGTGCTGGTGATCGACAGCGTCGATCACCCCACCGCGAACTGAGCCGCCCGAGGCTCGATCGCCTTCGCGCACTCGAACGCCGCCAGCACGAGCGGCGATATCGGATCGCGGTCCACCGCCACGAGCCCCACGCTGTGCTCGACGATCGGCACGCCGAGTTCCTGCTCGAGCTGCCGGATGCGGCCCGAGAGGGTGGGCTGCGTCACGTGACAGGCTTTTGCCGCCCGCGTGAAGTGCTTTTCGCGCGCAAGGGCCACCAGATACTGAAGCTGACCGATGTCCATGGAAAACTTGTACGCTTGGCGGACGTGAGTCTCGAGCAGCAGCCATCTTACGACGTTCGGATGAAGGGATTCGCGCGGCGGCACACCGTCGCGGCCGCGCTCGCGTGGCTCGACGCGCAGTTGAAGCCGCTGGGCAGCGAGCGCGTCCCGCTGGCCGAGGCGGCGGGGCGGGTGCTGGCGGCCCCGATCGTCAGCAGCGTGGACGTGCCGGGGTTCGACCGCGCCACGATGGACGGCTACGCCGTGGTCGCGAGCAGCACCGAAGGCGCGGGCGCCTATAGCCGTCTGCCGTTGACCGTGATTGGCGACTCGATGCCAGGGCGCCCCTTCGACGGTGCGGTGTCCGTGGGGGAGGCGGTGCGCGTGATGACGGGCGCACCGATCCCGCGCGGCGCCGATGCCGTGCTGCCCGCGGAATTCGCGGACGCGGAGCCGCATGGCCGGACGATTGCCGCGCTCGAAGCGGTCTCGCCCGGCAAGAACGTGGGGCGCGCCGGCGAGGACATCGTGCGCGGGACTCGACTGCTACAGCCGGGGCGTGTGCTGCGGCCGCAGGACGTCGGCGTCATCAGCTCGGTCGGGATCGCCGCAGTGGAGGTGGTGCGGAAACCTCGCGTCCGGCTGGTCGTGACCGGCAACGAACTGCTCGCCGCCGGAACGCCGCCCCACGGGTCCCACATCGCGGACGCCAACGGGCCGATGCTGACCGCGCTCGTGGAACGCGACAGCGGCACGGTGGATTTTCGCGGCCTGGTGCGCGACGACGCCTTCGCGATCGCCGGCGCGCTGCTCAGTGACGCGGACGCCGTCATCGTGTCCGGCGGGTCGAGCGTCGGCGTCGAGGATCTGGCCCCTGGGCTCGTGGCACAACACGGCGAGCTGGCGGTGCACGGCATCGCGATGCGCCCCAGCAGCCCCACCGGCATGGGCCGCATCGGCGACCGGCTGGTCTTCCTGCTGCCGGGCAATCCGGTGTCGAGCCTGTGCGCGTACGACTTCTTTGCCGGGCGCGCCATTCGGGTGCTTGGGGGCCGGCCCGCCGAGTGGCCGTACCGCTCGGTGCGCGGACGACTCACGAGGAAGATCAGCTCGCCGATCGGACGCCTCGACTACGCGCGCGTCCTGGTGTCGGCTGGGACCGTCGAGCCGCTGGCCGTGGCAGGGGCGTCGATGCTGTCGTCAACGACGCGCGCCGACGGCTTCGTGATCGTCGGCGACGACAGCGAAGGCTTTGCCGCCGGCGCCGACGTCGACGTCTGGCTGTATGCCTGAGCAGGAACAGTTCCTTCAGGTCCTCGATCGCGACGAGGCCGAGCGGCGGTTTCGGGCCGCGCTCGACCTGACGCCTCGCGGCGTCGAGCGCGTGCGGCTCGACGCGGCGCTCGGGCGGGTGCTGGCTGCCGACGTCGTGTCGCCCGTGGACGTGCCGTCGTTCGACCGCGCGAACGTGGACGGGTTCGCGGTGGTGGCCGAAGACACATTCGGCGCTTCCGAGGAAGTCCCGCGAGCCGTGCAGCTGGGCGCCGAGGAGATTCACACCGGGGTCGTGCCGTCGGCCACCGTGCGTTCAGGCGTGGCGCTCTCGATCGCGACCGGCGGGATGATGCCGCGCGGGGCCGACGCCGTGGTCATGGTCGAGCACGTGGACGTGCGCGACGGCGGGCTGCGGATCGCGCGGGCCGTGAGCCCGGGGACGGGCGTGTCGTTCGCCGGCACCGACATCACCGCCGGCGAAACCGTGCTGCGCGCCGGGCAGCTGCTGACCAGCCGCGACACTGGCGTGCTGGCGGCGATCGGTGTCGACGACGTCGACGTGTGGCGCAGGCCCGTCGTCGCCATCCTCTCGACCGGCGACGAGATCATCGCGCCGGGACAGCCGATGGCCCCCGCGCGCGTCTACGACTCCAACGCGCAGGTGCTGGCCGACGCCGTGCAGGAGCTCGGTGGAAAGCCGCTCCGGCTCGGCATCACGCACGACGACGCCGAGGCGCTGCGGGCCAAAGTGCGGCAGGCGCTGTCGTCAGCCGACCTGGTGCTGCTGTCCGGTGGCACGAGCAAGGGCGCCGGTGACGTGTCGTATCGCGTCGTCGCCGAGCTCACCGACCCGGGCATCGTGGCGCATGGCGTGGCCCTGAAACCGGGCAAGCCGATCTGTCTGGCCGCTACCGGCGGACGCGCGGTGGTCGTGCTCCCCGGCTTCCCCACCTCGGCGATCTTCACGTTCCACGAGTTCGTCGCGCCGGTCATCCGGCTGCTGGCCGGCCGCGGCGCCGAAGAGCGCGCGACCGTGCCGGCGCGCCTGGCCGTGAAAGTGAACAGCGAGATCGGCCGCACCGAATACCTGCTCGTCGGGCTCGTCGACACCGCGAGCGACGGCGAGGGGCCGGAGCTGGCCGCGTATCCCATGGGCCAGGGTTCGGGCAGCGTCACCACGTTCAGCCGCGCCGACGGCTTCGCCACCATCGGCCGCCACCACGAGATCGTGGACACCGGCTCCGTGATCGAGGTCCAGCTACTGGGCCGCGAGCTGCGGCTGGCCGATCTGGTGGTGATCGGCAGCCACTGCATCGGGCTCGACTACCTGCTCGGCGAGCTGCAGCGGCAGGGGCTGCACACCAAGTTCCTGGCGGTCGGCAGCACCGCGGGGCTCGATGCCGCGCGTCGCGGCGAGTGCGACGTCTCGGGCGTGCACCTGCTGGATCCCAACACCGGCACATACAACACACCGTTCGTGACGCCGGGGCTGGAGCTCGTGCGGGGCTATGGCCGTCTGCAGGGGATCGTGTTCCGTCGTGGCGACCTCCGGTTCGAGCAGCGCAGCGCGGACGAGGCGATCGCGGCGGCGGTCGGCGACGCGGACTGCCTGATGGTCAACCGCAACCAGGGCAGCGGCACGCGCGTGCTGATCGACCGCCTGCTCGGCGGCGCCCGGCCGCACGGCTACGCCGTGCAGCCGCGCAATCACAACGCGGTGGCGGCGGCGGTGGCACAGCGCCGCGCCGACTGGGGTGTGACGCTCGAAACCGTCGCGCGCAACGCCGGCCTGGGGTTCCTGCCGGTGCAGCACGAGCAGTACGACTTCGTCGTGCCGCGGGCGCGTGCCGAACGGGCGGCCGTGGTCGCCTTCAAAGCGCTGTTGCAGCAGCCGGCCACGCGCGAGGCGCTGACGCGCCTGGGCATGACGCTGTGACGTTCGGCGGCATCGTGCTGGCCGGCGGCCGGTCCACGCGCATGGGCGTGGCCAAGGCCACTCTCCCCTTCGGGCCCGAGACGATGCTGCAGCGCGTCGTGCGGCTGCTCGGCACGACGGTCTCGCCGATCGTCGCCGTGGCGGCACGCGACCAGGAACTGCCCGCCTTGCCCGCGGACGTGATCGTGGCGCGCGACGAGCGCGAGGCGCGCGGACCGCTCGAAGGGCTGCGGGCCGGGCTCAAGGCGCTGCCGGAATCGGTGGACGCCGCCTATGTGACGAGCTGCGACGTGCCGCTCCTGGAGCCGGCCTTCGTCGAGCACATGCTGGCGCTGCTCGGTGAGCACGACATCGCGGTGATGGAAATCGACGGCTTCACGCACCCCCTGTCGGCCGTGTATCGCCGCGCGGTGCTGTCCCACGTGGAGGAGCTGCTGGCGCAGGATCGCCTGCGGCCGGCGTTCCTGTTCGACGCCGTCCGTACCCGCCGCGTGTCGCCCGGCGAGATGCGCGGGGCCGACCCGGACCTGCGCACGCTGCGCAACCTGAATACGCGCGAGGACTATGAGAAAGCCCTCGTGGCTGCCGGTCTTTAGACCGGCCTGAACGGGCCGCCTGAAGGCGGCCCCTACGTACCCGCGCTACTATTGGGGGGAGGCATGCGGGGGGCGCTCACGAGGAGGACGTGTGAGTAGGCGTTCCACGAGCCCGGTTTCCGTCTGCCTGATTCTGCTGGTTCTCACGGCCGCGCCACCGGCGCGCCTGCACGCGCAGGATGCCAAGGCCGTGGTGGCCGAGGCCATCCGTGCGATGGGCATGTCCAGCCTGTCGTCGATTTCGTATCAAGGCACAGCGGCGGTGGGCAACTTCGGCCAGAGCCGCGGCATCACCTTCGGTCTGGCCTCGAGTGCGATCCGCGACTACGTCCGCACGATCGACTTCACGAAGCCGGCCATGCACGCCACCGGACAGCAGTACCCGATGGTGCCACGCGGGGCAAAGGCGTCGCCGAACGCGCTTCCGATCCCGTACGACGAGGCCGTATCGCCCGCCACGCCAACCTGGGCCAGCCAACTCGAGATCTGGACGACGCCGTGGGGCTTCCTGAAGGGGGCACTCGCCGCCGCTGATACCAAACTCACGACCCAGAAACTGGATGGCGTTCCCTATCGCGTCATCAGCTGGTCGCCGATGCTGAAGGCGCCGAGCGGGCGTCCGTACCGGCTGAACGGCTTTCTGAACCAGCAGGGCGTGCTCGACAAGGTGGAAACCTGGGTCGATCATCCCGTCTTCGGCGACATGCACGTGGAGGCGTTCTTCACCCAATACGCCGACGCCGAGGGTGGTGTGAAGGTGCCGGTCAAGATCTCCAGACGGCTCGGCGGCATGGAGACCTTCGTCGAGTCGCTGATGCGGGCTCAGATCAATCCCGCCGACGTGGCGGATCTGCTCCAGGCGCCGCCGCCACCGGTGCCGCCGGCACCGCGGCCGCTCAGCTCGGAAAAGCTTGCTGACGGTGTCTATCGCCTGACTGGCGACTACGTGTCGCTGCTCGTCGAGTTCAAGGACTACGTCGTCGTGCTCGAAGCTGGCGAAAGCGAGGCGCGCGGCCTGGCCGTGCTGGCCGAAGCCAAACGCCTGTTTCCGACGAAGAAGGTCAAATACGTCGTCAACACACACCCGCATTTCGATCACGTC
>Ga0207708_10001216_pt1 | contig 19447 bp, 15 predicted proteins | sample KBSK5101metaG_FD_184340 | JGI IMG/M metagenome (GOLD analysis project Ga0207708, IMG submission 184340) | Corn, switchgrass and miscanthus rhizosphere microbial communities from Kellogg Biological Station, Michigan, USA - KBS K5-10-1 metaG... | ecosystem: Host-associated > Plants > Roots >...
CCGTCAAGACTGCGCTCGTCCGCGAGCACGCCGTTGACGAGGCGTTGCTGTCGACTGCCGGGTACGGCGAGAGGCGGCCCATCGAAACCAACGAGACATTGTCAGGTAGAGCCCGGAATCGCCGCGTCGAGCTCGTCTGCCGAAAGGACTGAGGCTCGTGAAGCAGGCCTTGCCGCGGTGTCGCCACTGCGAGCCTGGTCGGCCGTCGCGTCGGCGGCCATTGAGGGTTTCATGTTCGCCCTGGGGCGTTATGAGGCAAATGGAGAAGGGTGACATGCGAGTGACACTGATCAGCCCAGGCACCGAAGGCTCGTGCACCGTCGGACGGCGCCAACCTGCGCTGTTCGTGATCGGTGCAGCGATTCTCCTCATCGGTCTGCCGTGGACCCTGCACGGGCAGGACCCGGACGACGCTGCGGTCCGCGACGCCGGCACGGTGGAGAACTACCGCGGCTGACGGCGGCCGACCACCGTGTTCGCCCTGGACGAACACGGTGCCCCAGGCGGAACACGCTCCCGCTTCCGGAAGTTGAGTCCACATCACTCAGGTTTCCGAAAGCGAGACACCGTGTCCCACCACAGCCTTCCCGTCCTCTTCGTGCCCGACCTCGTCGTGCTGCCCGGCATGGTCGTGTCGATCGAGCTCGACGAGCCTTCCCGGGCCGCCATCGACGCGGCCCGCGCGAGCAGCGATGGCCGACTTCTCGTCGCCCCCCGGCTCGAGGATCGCTACGCCTCGTACGGCGTGATTGCGTCCGTCGAACGGCTCGGCCGTTTCAGCGGGGGTAGCCCGGCCGCCGTCTTGAAGGCCGAGCGGCGCGGCCGGATCGGCACCGGTGTCTCCGGGCCCGGAGCGGCTCTGTGGGTCGAGGTCGAGCCGATCGACGACCACGTCACCGAGCGTGCGCACGAGCTCGCCGACGAGTACAAGGCCCTGGTCGTCGCCGTGCTCCAGCGGCGGGAAGCCTGGCAGGTCATCGACACCGTGCACCAGATGACCGACCCGGCCGCGATCTCCGACGCCGCCGGCTACGCGCCGTACATCTCGGTGGACCGCAAGCGGGAGCTGCTGGAGACGCCGGACGTGGAGGTGCGGCTGGAGGCCTTGATCGGATGGACGCGGGAGCACCTCGCCGAGGTCGAGGTCGCCGACAAGATCGGTGAGGACGTCCGTGAGGGCATGGAGAAGAGCCAGCGGGAGTTCCTGCTGCGTCAGCAGCTCGCCGCGATCCGCAAGGAGCTCGGCGAGGGCGAGCCCGAGGGCGCCGACGACTACCGCGGCCGTGTCGAGGCCGCCGAGGTCCCCGACCCCGTCCGCGAGGCGCTGCTGCGCGAGGTCGACAAGCTCGAGCGGTCCAGCGACCAGAGCCCGGAGACCGCCTGGATCCGGACGTGGCTCGACACCGTGCTCGAGCTCCCCTGGGGCGTCACGACCGACGACTCCACCGATGTCGTCGCCGCCCGCGCCGTGCTCGATGCCGATCACCACGGGCTCGACGAGGTGAAGGAGCGCATCGTCGAGTACCTCGCGGTCCGGAGCCGTCGTGCCGAGCGCGGTCTCCAGGTGGTCGGCGGACGCGGCTCGGGCGCGGTGATCGTGCTCGCGGGTCCGCCTGGAGTCGGCAAGACCTCGCTGGGTGAGTCGGTCGCCCGGGCGCTCGGCCGGAAGTTCGTCCGCGTCGCCCTGGGTGGCATCCGGGACGAGGCGGAGATCCGCGGGCACCGGAGGACGTACGTCGGCGCGCTCCCGGGCCGGATCGTGCGCGCGATCAAGGAGGCCGGTTCGATGAACCCGGTCGTCCTGCTCGACGAGGTCGACAAGGTCGGCGCGGACTACCGGGGCGACCCGGCGGCGGCGCTGCTCGAGGTGCTCGACCCGGCGCAGAACCACACGTTCCGCGACCACTACCTCGAGCTCGACCTGGACCTGTCCGACGTGCTGTTCATCGCCACCGCCAACGTGGTGGAGACCATCCCGCCGGCACTGCTCGACCGGATGGAGCTGGTCACGCTCGACGGCTACACCGAGGACGACAAGGTGGCGATCGCTCGCGACTTCCTGGTGCCCAGGCAGCTCGAGCGAGCCGCACTCGACCCCAAGGAGGTCATCGTGACCGACGAGGCGCTGCGGGAGGTCGCCGCCAACCACACCCGCGAGGCCGGCGTACGCCAGCTCGAGCGGATCATCGCGAAGGCGTTCCGCAAGGCGGCGACGAAGCTCGCCGCCGGTACGCCCGCCCCGATCACGGTCGACCTGCCCGGGCTCCGTGAGCTGATCGGCCGGCCCCGGTTCACGCCGGACGCTCACGAGCGCACGTCCGCACCGGGAGTCGCGACCGGGCTCGCGGTCACCGGACTCGGGGGCGACGTCCTCTACATCGAGGCGTCGTCGCTGCCGGAAGGCACGGCGGCCCTCAGCCTCACCGGCCAGCTCGGCGACGTGATGAAGGAGTCGGCACAGATCGCGCTGTCGTTCGTCCGCGCGCACGCGGCCGAGCTCGGCGTCGACCCGGCCACGCTCGACAAGCCGGTGCACGTGCACGTGCCCGCGGGCGCCGTACCCAAGGACGGGCCGTCGGCCGGGGTCACCATGACCACCGCGCTGGTGTCGCTCGCGACCGGGCGGCCGGTGCGCGGCGAGGTCGGCATGACCGGTGAGGTCTCCCTCACCGGGCGCGTGCTGCCGATCGGCGGCGTCAAGCAGAAGCTGCTCGCGGCCCAGCGAGCCGGGCTGACAGAGGTGTTTCTGCCGCAGCGCAACGAGCCCGACCTGGACGACGTCCCGGCCGACGTGCTCGAGGCGCTCACGGTGCACCTGGTCTCCGACGTGCGCGAGGTGGTCGCGAAGGCGCTCGAGGCGGCACCGGCCGCGACGGTCGCGGCCTGACGCGGCCGAGTGCTGGAGTGGTTGCCACCCCGGGCGACCACTCCAGCACTCGAGGCGACTAGACGCCCTCGGCGACCTGGTAGATCTCGTCCGCCACCAGGCCGTGGGCCTCGCGGTGGACCTCGGCCGCGGCCGCCGCGCTGGGCGCGTCGACGAGGCAGAAGATCTTGCCCTGCGGCTCGTCCACCCAGTACTGCAGGTAGCTCACGTCGCGGGTGCCCTGCACCCGCAGGTCGGCCTGGTGGGCCTGGGCGACGTCATCGACGGCAACCGAGCCGTCCATGGTGTGGATGTCCATGAAGAGAGGCATTGCTGGTTCCTTATCTCGGCCCGAGACTGGTGATGGGCTGTGACACCATCGAGTCTCATGGAGCCCAGGTCGGCGGACCATGACCGCACGACCCGCGCACCTGACCGCACGACCACGGGTGTTCGCACCCGCTCCGAGGCCCTTGCCCGGGCGGTCGCCCGGCTGCGACTGCAAGGTGCGCTCTTCCTCCGGGCCGAGTACCGGGAGCCCTGGGCCTACGACTCGCTGACCGGGCCGGCGACCGCGGCGATCCTGCACCCGGGCAGCGACCGCGTGATCCTCTTCCACGTGGTCGCCTCGGGTCGGTGCTGGGTCGCCGTGGGCGACGGTCCCCGGCACTGGGCGAGCGCCGGCGACGTGATCGTGCTGCCGTACGGCGACCAGCACCGGATGGGCGGCGTCAGCGAGGCCGAGCCGGTGTCGATCACCACGTTCCTGGACAACCCGCCGTGGACCACGATGCCGGTGCTGCGCCACGGCGGCGCTGACGGCAGCCTGACCGACGTCGTGTGCGGCTACCTGCAGAGCCACGACCCCTTGTTCGACCCGGACCTGCGGGTCTTCCCCGCGGTCTTCGTGGTCCGCCCGCCCGACGGCACCGCGGCCGACTGGGTGCGCGCCAACATCGCGTTCGCACTGCAGCAGACCAGCGCCTCCCCGCCGGCACCCGACCCTGGTGCCACCCGCCTGCCGGAGCTGCTGCTGGTTGAGGTGCTGCGGCTGCACCTCGCGACGGCGCCGGTCCTCGACCACGGCTGGGCGGCCGCCCTCGGCGACCCGGTCGTGCGACCGGCGCTCGCGCTGCTGCACCGGTCACCGGCCCACAAGTGGACGGTCACCGAGCTGGCGGCCGCGACCGCGGTCTCGCGCTCGCAGCTCGACAGCCGCTTCCGGGAGGTACTGGGCCGCTCACCGATCCGCTACCTCACCGAGTGGCGGATGCACGTGGCGCAGGACCTGCTCGCGAGCACCGACCTCGCAGTGGCGGCGGTGGCACGGCGGGTCGGCTACGACGCCGAGGAGGCGTTCAGCCGGGCCTTCAAGCGGGTCTGCGGTTCCGCGCCCGGCACCTGGCGCCGGGCGCAGTCCCCGCGCTGAGGCTCACCGGGCGACGGACAACCGGCGACGCATCGAGCCGCGGGCGGCGACCACGGTCTCCGGGAAGTCAGAGATCACGGCGTCCACGCCGACGTCGTACAGCTGTTCGGCGGCTCGCTGCGCCAGCCCATGTGCGTGGTAGGCGTCGCCCACCCTCAGGTCCGTTGGCAGGTGCTGGTTCTCCGCGCGGTGCGTCCACACCAGGACGTCGAGCCCACGCCGGTGGGCCCGGGCGACAAGGTCGGTGCCGATCACCGCGTCGCGCCGCACCCCGATCCCCGAGGCGTACGACGCGCCGACGGCGACCTCGCGCCCGCTGGGCGGATGAGCGTGGAGCTGCACGAGGTCGCGCTGACCGCGCAGCGCGAGGCGGCGCAGGACGACCGGGTCGAAGCTCATCCAGGTCAACCGGGGACGCTGGTACGGCGCGACAAGGTCGGGCAGGGACAGCCCGACCGACTCCAGGAACGCCGGGTGCTTGAGCTCCGCGTGCACCCGCAGCGGGATCCCTCGCCGGGCCGACTCGCCGTCGACGAGGTCGAGCGCGTCCTTCAGGGTGGGCACCGGCCAGCGACCGTCGTACGTCGCGCTGGCCGCGCGCTTGCGAGGCCACCGCTCGCGGCACCGTAGCGTCTGCACCTGGGCGAACGTGAGGTCGTGCACGAACCACCCGCTGAGCACTCTCCCTCCGACCTCGACGCTGCGCCGGAGGTGGGCGAGCTCTGGACGCGCCGCGACGTCGGTGGTGCGCGACAGCTCGAGGTCGTGCAGGCAGACCAGCTCGCCGTCACGTGTGGCGTGGAGGTCGAGCTCGACGGAGTCGGCACCGAGCCGGAACGCGAGCCGGTACGCGCCGGCGGTGTGCTCGGGACGGTGCCCAGAGGCTCCGCGGTGCGCGATCACGAGCGGTTCGGTCACGTGTTCAGGGTGCACGGCAGTGGTGACACCACGGTGACGGGGAGACCAACCCGGCGTGCAGAATCGGCGACATGAGCCTCCCGACGATCGGCAGCATGGAGTCCCACCCCGCCCGCGAGCGGCCCGACCTGCTCGGGCCGACGGTGGCGGCGGCACTGGCGTGCTGGGAGCAGGGCGACCGGGTGGCGGTGGTCGAGATCGACCCCGAGCTCGCGGACACGGCCACCCTCAACGCGACGTACGACCTGCCGCCGGAGGCCAGCGCCAACTGCGTGGTGGTGATGGGCAGGCGCGGCGGGGAGGAGCGGATCGCGGCGTGCGTGGTCCGCGCGGACACCCGCGCCGACGTGAACACCACCGTCCGCCGGCTGCTGGACGTGCGGAAGGCGTCGTTCCACGCCCACGAGCGTGCTGTGGAGGAGACCGGCATGGAGTACGGCGGGATCACCCCGATCGGGCTGCCGGAGGGCTGGCGGCTGCTGGTCGACGCCCGCTGCGTCGACATCGACGTGGCCCTGATCGGCAGCGGCGTCCGTCGGTCGAAGCTGCTGCTCCCGGGAGCCGACCTGGGCCGGATCCCGGGTGCGGAGGTGGTCGAGGGGCTCGCGCGGTAGCTACTTGTCTGGACCAGCGATGAGTCCTGTCGGTGGCCCCCGTCAGAATGGACAAGCTCCTCAGGGACATCTCAGGGAAATAACCCGAGGCGCCGACCGCCCTCTTCTGATGGAGTCTTCCCATGCATCGTCAGATCGCCGGCAAGCTGACCGGTCCCGTCATCAAGTGGTTCGTGCTCGCCGTGTGGCTGGTCCTCGGGATCGGCTCCAGCGTGCTCGGCTCCAAGCTCATCGACGTGCAGGACAACCAGGCCTCCTCCTGGCTGCCCGGCAACGCCGAGTCCACCAAGGCGCTCGCCAAGCTCGAGGCGTTCCAGAGCCAGAACGCCATCCCCACCACGGTCGTCTACGAGCGCGCCGACGGCCTCAGCGCCGCGGACCTCGCCGCGGCCAAGGCCGACGCGCAGGAGTTCGCCGACGTCGAGGGCGTCACCGGCAAGGTGATCGGCCCGATCCCGTCCCAGGACGGCCAGGCCGCGCAGACGCTGGTCACGTTCAACTTCGGCAAGGACGGGTGGAACAAGATGCCCGACGCCGCAGACGAGCTGCGCAAGATCGCCGATCAGTCGGGCGTGTCCGTCCACATCGCGGGCCAGGGCGGACAGGCCGCCGACTCGGCCGAGGCGTTCGGTGGTATCGACGGCATCCTGCTGGTGTCCACCCTGCTCGTGGTGATCCTGATCCTGCTCGTGACCTATCGCAGCCCGGTCCTCTGGATCCTGCCGATCTTCTCCGCCGTGATCGGGCTGTTCACCGCGCAGGCCGTGGTCTACCTCCTCGCGAAGTACGCCGATCTGACGGTCAACGGGCAGAGTCAGGGGATCCTGACGGTGCTCGTGATCGGCGCCGGCACCGACTACGCGCTCCTGCTCGTCGCGCGCTACCGGGAAGAGCTCCGCCGCCACGAGGATCGGCACGAGGCGATGGCGTTCGCGCTGCACCGCGCCAGCCCGGCGATCTTCGCCAGTGGCATGACCGTGGTCCTCGGCATGCTGTGCCTGCTGCTCGCCGAGATGAACTCGACGGCCGGCCTCGGTCCGGTCCTCGCCGTCGGCATCCTCGCGGCGCTCGCGGTGATGACGACGCTGCTGCCCGCGCTGCTGGTGATCTGCGGACGCTGGGTGTTCTGGCCGAAGCGTCCCGGGTTCGGCTCTCCCGAGCCCACGGCCACCGGCTTCTGGGCCCGTGTCGGCACCCGGGTGTCGCGGCGCCCGCGCTCGGTCTGGGTGGGCACGGCCGCGGCCCTCGCGGTCGCCTGCCTGGGCATCCTCACGCTGAACGCCAACGGACTCTCGAGCGAGGACTCCTACACCAAGGAGTTCGACTCGATCGTCGGACAGAAGGTGCTCACCGCACACGGGCTGTCCGACCAGTCCGCCCCCCTCATGATCGTCGCCAACAGCGACAAGGCCGCCGACGTGGCGCAGGCCCTGTCCGGGGTCCCGGGCCTCGGCGAGCCCAGCCAGCCTGCGATCAAGGACGGCGTCGCGTTCATCGCGGCACCGCTCGACAGCGACGCCTCCTCGCCGGCCTCGTTCACGGCGGTGAAGCAGGCGCGCAGCGCGGTGCACGCCGTGCCCGGCTCCGACGCGCTGGTGGGTGGAGCGACGGCGTTCCTGCTCGACGTGGAGAAGGCGTCCCATCGCGACAACCTGGTGATCATCCCGATCGTGCTGCTGGTCGTGCTGCTGGTCCTGATGGTTCTGCTGCGGGCGGTGACGGCACCGCTGATCCTGGTCGCGACCGTCGTGCTGTCCTTCGGGGCCGCCCTGGGCATCAGCTCGCTGCTGTTCAAGTACGTGTTCGGGTTCGCGGGCGCCGACGCGTCGTTCCCGTTGTTCGTGTTCGTGTTCCTGGTCGCACTGGGCATCGACTACAACATCTTCTTGATGACCCGCGTGCGGGAGGAGACACCGAAGCACGGCACCCGCAAGGCGTCCCTGATCGCGCTGTCCGCCACCGGTGGCGTGATCACGTCCGCGGGCCTGGTCCTGGCCGCCACGTTCGCGGTGCTCGGATCGCTGCCGCTGGTGTTCCTCACCGAGCTGGGAGTCGCGGTGGCGCTGGGTGTGCTGCTCGACACGATCATCGTGCGCTCGATCCTGGTCACGGCGATCAACCTCGACCTCGGTCCGAAGATCTGGTGGCCGAGCCACATCGACAGCGGTGCCCCCACCGAGCCGACGAAGGACGTCGAGCTCGAGCCGGCGCACTGAGGCGCGACAGCCACCGAAACTCGGTGGCTGCGCACCCGCCCCGATCCCTACCGTGGGCGGGTGCGCACGCTCCCCCTCGAAGACCCGGGCACCGCCGACCACCGGTCGGCGGTGCGGTTCCTGTGGTGGATGGCGAAGGGCCAGGCGCGCACGCTGCTGGGCGGGATGACGTTCGGCATCATCTGGATGTGCTCCTCGGCCGTGATGCCGGCCGTGATCGGAAAGGCGATCGACCAGGGCATCGCCGCACGTGACCCCGCTCGCCTGGTCGAGTGGTCGGCCGTGCTGCTCGGCATCGGCCTGGTCGGTGCGGTGTCCGGCATCATCCGGCACCGGTTCGCGGTCACGAACTGGCTGACGGCGGCGTACCGCACCGTCCAGCTGGTGGCCCGCCACGCCACCCACCTGGGCGCGACGCTGTCGAAGAAGGTGGCCACCGGCGAGGTCGTCGCGATCGGCACCAACGACCTCGCGCACATGGGCAACCTGATGGACGTGAGCGCGCGGGCGGCGGGCGCGATCGTCTCGTTCGTCGTCGTCGCGGTGATCCTGATGCAGACCTCGGCCACGCTCGGGCTGGTCGTCCTGATCGGCGTTCCCCTGCTTCTGCTCGCCATCGGGCCGATCCTGCGACCGCTGCAGCGGCGCAACATGCAGCAGCGCGAGATGATGGGACAGCTGTCCAACCTCGCCTCCGACATCGTCGGGGGTCTGCGCGTGCTGCGCGGGATCGGCGGCGAGCGGGTCTTCCACGAGCGCTACGCCGCAGAGTCGCAGCGAGTCCGTTGGGCCGGGGTCGGGGTGGCCCGGCTCCAGTCCCTGCTCGACGCGCTCCAGGTGCTGCTGCCCGGCATCTTCGTGGTGACCGTGGTCTGGATCGGCGCCCGGTTCGCGGTGCAGGGCTTGATCACGCCCGGTGAGCTGGTCGCGTTCTACGGATACGCGGCGTTCCTGATGATGCCGCTGCGCACGTCGACCGAGTTCGCCAACAAGGCGATCCGTGCGGTCGTCTCGGCGCGACGCGTGATCCACGTGCTGGCGCTGGAGCCGGAGATCGAGGACCCCGCGACCGAGGTGGCCCCGCCCGGACCGGAAGCCGTCCTGCACGACGTCGCGACCGGCGTCCGGATCCGGCCCGGGCTCACCACCGCGATCGTGACCGAGCCGCCCGAGCAGGCGGCCGAGATCGCCGACCGGCTCGGCAGGTTCCGCGACGGCGACGTGCGGTGGGGACACGTCGCCCTCGCGGACCTGCCGCGGCTGCTGGTCCGCGAGCGGATCGTGGTCTCCGACACCGCCGCGATGATGTTCTCCGGTCGGCTGGGCACGCAGCTCGACATCCGCGGTCGTGGTGCCGACCGGGTCGCCGGGGCGATGCACACCGCGTCGGCGTACGACGTGCTCGAGGCGCTGCCGGAGGGGTTCGAGACCGAGGTGGCAGAGAAGGGCCGCACGTTCTCGGGCGGTCAGCGGCAGCGGCTGGTCCTCGCGCGCGCCCTCGCCGCCGACCCCGAGGTGCTGGTGCTGGTCGACCCGACCTCGGCCGTCGACGCGCACACCGAGGCCCGGATCGCCGAGCGGCTGAGGGACGCCCGTGCGGGGCGCACCACCGTGGTCACCACCTCGAGCCCGCTCATGCTCGACCGGGTCGACCTGGTCTGCTTCGTGCTCGACGGGCGGCTGGTCGCCGAGGGCTCGCACGAGGACCTGCTGGACGAGTCGGCGGCGTACCGCGCCGTCGTCACCCGCGAGGTCGAGTCCCTGTCCGAGGGAGCGCTGAGATGACCACGCCACGCGATCGCTCCGCTGACCCTCCACGATTCCGCGGGGATCCCGAATGAGCACGATGCTCCCGGTCGCCGACGGCAAGCAGGTGCTGGGCTACGTGCGCAACCTGTTCCGCCGGCACCCGCGGGCGATGGCCACGATGCTGACCCTGCACCTGCTGGCCGCGGTCGCCGGGCTTGCCGGCCCCCGGCTGCTCGGCGAGCTCGTGCAGGCGGTCGACACGGGCACCACGACCGGCCACGTGGACAAGGTGATCCTGGTCCTGGTGGGCTTCCTGGTGCTACAGACCCTGTTCACCCGGCACGCGCGGTTCCTCTCCTCCAGCCTGGGCGAGCAGGTGCTGGCCGAGCTGCGCGAGGACTTCGTCGACAACTCGCTCGCGCTCCCGGTCGGCGTGGTCGAGAGCGCCGGCTCCGGCGACCTGCTCACCCGCACCTCGCGCGACGTCGAGCAGCTCGGCTGGTCGGTGCGCTGGGCGCTGCCCGAGTGGGTGATCGCGCTGATCACCACGGTGGTGACGCTCGTCGGGGCGGCCCTGGTCGGCTGGTGGGTGCTGCTGCCGTGCGCGCTCGGGGTGCCGCTGCTGGTGATCGGGCTGCGCTGGTACCTCGCGCGGGCCAAGGCCGGCTACCTCCGCGAGAGCGCGTCGTACTCGGTCATCAACGCCACGCTCACCGAGACCGTCGAGGGCGCCCGCACGGTGGAGGCGCTCGGGCTCGGGCAGGAGCGCGTCGCCCGAATCGACGGCGACATCGCCAGCTCCTTCGCGGCGGAGCGCTACACACTCGGCCTGCGCACCCGCTTCTTCCCGACCGTCGAGGTCGCCTACCTGATCCCGACCGTGGCGACGCTGCTGTTCGGCGGCTGGCTCTACCTGCGCGGGGAGGTCTCGCTGGGCGACGTGACCGCTGCGACGCTCTACGTGCAGATGCTGGTCGACCCGCTCGACCGGGTGGTCTCGATCCTCGACGAGCTCCAGGTCGGCGGCGCGTCGCTGGCGCGGCTGCTCGGGGTGGCCTACGTACCGGATGACCGCGCCGTGACCGGCGCGCAGCCGCTGGACGAGCGGCTTCAGGCCGAGGACGTGCGGTTCGCGTACGTCGAGGGACGCGACGTGCTGCACGGCGTCGACCTCGACGTCGGGGTCGGTGAGCGGATCGCCGTCGTCGGGCCGTCCGGAGCCGGCAAGTCGACGCTGGGGCGCCTGCTGGCGGGCATCCACCCGCCGCGCACCGGCTCGGTGACCGTCGGCGGGGTGGGTCTCACCGAGCTGCTGCTGACCGACCTGCGTGGCCATGTCGCGCTGGTCACCCAGGAGCACCACGTGTTCGTGGGCACGCTGCGCGACAACCTGGCCCTGGCGACGGACGAGCAGGTGACCGACCGGGAGCTGCTCGAGGCGCTCGAGTCGGTCGACGCCCGCGACTGGGTGCTGGCGCTGCCCGACGGTCTGGACACCGTGGTCGGGGCCGGCGGCCGCGAGCTCACGCCGGCGCGGGCCCAGCAGGTGGCGCTGGCCCGACTGGTGCTCGCCGACCCGCACACGCTGGTGCTCGACGAGGCGACGTCGCTGATCGACCCCCGCGCCGCCCGGCACCTGGAACGTTCCCTGGCCGGCGTGCTGCACGGCCGCACCGTGATCGCGATCGCGCACCGGCTTTTCTCCGCGCACGACGCCGACCGGGTGGCCGTGGTCGAGGACGGCCGGATCAGCGAGTTCGGCTCCCACGACGAGCTGGTCGAGGCGGGCGGGTCCTACGCCGACCTGTGGGCGTCGTGGCATCGGTAGGTGTGGGGCGGGAGAATTCCCAAGGTATCTAGGTTCTCTGGCGCTGCCAGGGGCATGTACGCCGCTGGAAGCGTCAGGTTCCATTGGGAAGTCAGAAGAGATTGGGAAGTGCAATGTCCGTTTGCGTGCCCGATGCCCGACAAGTCCCTAGATACCTTGGGAATTGCGCCCCACCCCACACGCCGCTCACTCATGCACCCCCGAGATCGCCACCCCCGAGCGCGTCTTGTACGCCTTGTTGATCGAGATCAGCACGGCCGTCAGCGGCTCGAGCTGGCGCGCCATCCGCAGCCGGCCAGCCCTCACGCCCGGGCGTCCGGTCACGGTCGAGGCGAGGTCGACGACCAGGTCGACCGCCTCGGCGTCGTCGCCGCAGACCAGCACGTCCTCGTGTGAGAGGTACTCCTCGTCTCCCCACAGGGTCACCGCCGAGACGTGGTGGAACGCGCCGGTCACGCGCGCGGCGGGCACCAGCTCGGCGGCCGACTCGGCAGCGGAGCGGTCGATGTCGAGGCCGTAGGGGCCCTGCTTGTCGAAGCCGAGCGGGTTCACGCAGCTGACCACGACCTTGCCGGCCAGGCCGCCCGCCAGCGCGGCGACCAGGTCGTCGTGCCCGTCGTACGGCACCGCGAGGAGGACGACGTCCGCACGCGCAAGCGTCTCCTCGTTGGCGGCGCCGGTCACCGAGCCGCTGACGCCGCGTGCGGCGATGGCGGCGGCCGCCTCGGCGGCCCGCTCGGCGGAGCGCGAGCCGATCACCACGTCGTGCCCGTGCTTCGCGAACCGGTAGGCCAGGCCCTTGCCCTGCGGTCCGGTGCCGCCGACGACGGCGATGGTGTGACGTTGCTCTCCCACGGGGTCTCCTTCGGGTCGGGCCTGTCCGGCGCGACCGTGACAGTATTACTGTCAGCGTATTGCACCGGCCCCACACCGGCCCCACACCGGCCCCACACCGGCCCCACAACCGGCCCGCACCGCCCTCGACGGCTCGAAGGACTCTGATGAAGCTCTCCCAGATGCTGATGTACTCCGGCAACCCGCGCGAGGCCGCCGACCAGGTGGCGGCGCTGGAGAAGGCGGGGCTGGACACGGTGTGGGTGGCCGAGGCGTACGGCTTCGACTCCCCGACGCTGATGGGCTACCTGGCCGCGAAGACCGACACCATCGAGATCGGCGCCGCGATCCTCAACGTCTACTCGCGCACGCCCGGTGCACTCGCCCAGACCGCGGCCGGCCTCGACAACGTCTCAAGCGGTCGCGCGATCCTCGGCCTCGGCGCCTCCGGCCCACAGGTGATCGAGGGCTGGCACGGCCTGCCGTACACCAAGCCGCTGACCCGCACCCAGGAGGTCATCGACGTCGTCCGGATGGCCCTGCGCCGCGAGCGCCTCGAGTACGCCGGGCGGACGGTCACGCTCCCGCTCCCCGCCGACCAGGGCATCGGCCTCGGCAAGCCGCTGAAGATGCTGACCAAGCCCGAGCGCTCGTCGATCCCGATCTACGTCGCCGCGCTCGGTGCCAAGAGCGTCGAGAGCACCGCGGCGATCGCCGACGGCTGGCTGCCGTTCCTGTTCGTGCCCGAGCTGCACGACAAGGTCTGGGGCGATGCGCTGCGGGCCGGCGCCGCGAGGCGCAGCAGCGACCTCGGGCCGCTCGAGATCTCCGCCGGCGGCATGGTCGCGGTCGGCGAGGACGTCAAGGGACTCCTCGACCTCGCCCGGCCGATGGTGGCGCTGTACGTCGGCGGCATGGGCGCCCGCGGCAAGAACTTCTACTTCGACCTCGCCTGTCAGTACGGCTTCGAGGAGGCGGCCACCAAGATCCAGGACCTGTACCTCGGCGGCAACAAGCGCGACGCGGAGGCGGAGGTGCCGATGGAGCTGCTCGAGCTCGGCAACCTGGTCGGCCCGGAGTCCTACGTCAAGGAGCGGATCGCCGCCTTCCGCGAGGCCGGCGTGACCAACCTGCAGGTGATCCCGGTCGCCGACGACGCCCCGGCCCTGGTCAGCAAGGTCAAGGAGTGGGTGTCCTGACCCCCGCGATGGTCGAGCCTGTCGAGACCCGCATAGCCTGATCCCGATGGACATCACCCCCCAGCAGGTACGGCGGGCGCTCGCGCGAGCCGACCGCGGAGCCAGCCTCGACCTCGGCGAGGCCACCGCCCTGCTGACCGCACGCGGCGACGACCTGACCCGGTTGTCCACGATCGCGGCCCGGGTGCGCGACGCCGGACTCGTCGACGCCGGCAGACCGGGCGTGGTGACGTACTCCCCCAAGGTCTTCATCCCGCTGACCCGGCTGTGCCGCGACCGCTGCCACTACTGCACGTTCGTCACCACGCCCGGCCACCTCGAGCGCGAGGCCGAGAACGGACAGAGCACTGCGTTCCTCTCCCCCGACGAGGTACTCGACATCGCCCGCAAAGGGGCGGCTCTCGGCTGCACCGAGGCGCTGTTCACGCTCGGCGACCGTCCCGAGGATCGCTGGCCGGCGGCCGCGGACTGGCTCGACGCGCACGGCTACGACTCGACGCTGGCCTACGTTCGCGCGATGGCGATCCGGGTGCTGGAGGAGACCGGACTGCTCCCGCACCTCAACCCCGGCGTCATGTCCTGGGAGGAGATGAACCGGCTCAAGCCCGTCGCTCCCTCGATGGGGATGATGCTCGAGACCACGGCAACCCGGCTGTTCACCGAGAAGGGCCTGGCCCATTTCGGCTCGCCGGACAAGGACCCCGCCGTACGACTGCGCGTGCTCGAGGACGCCGGCCGGCTGTCGGTGCCGTTCACCACCGGCATCCTGGTCGGGATCGGAGAGACCCTGACGGAGCGGGCCGAGTCGATCTTCGCGATCCGGCGGGTGGCCCGGCAGTACGGCCACGTGCAGGAGGTGATCGTCCAGAACTTCCGGGCCAAGCCCGACACCGCGATGCGACACCAGGACGACCTCGGCCTCGATGAGTACGTCGCCGCGATCGCGGTCGCGCGGATCGTGCTCGGACCGCGGGCACGCATCCAGGCACCGCCGAACCTGGTCGACTTGGCCGAGTGCGCGGCACTGCTCGGCGCCGGGGTCGACGACTGGGGCGGCGTGTCCCCGTTGACCCCTGACCACGTCAACCCCGAGCGCCCCTGGCCGTCGCTCGAACGCTTGCGCGACGTCACCGCGCAGGCGGGTTTGTCCTTGCAGGCACGGCTGACCGTGCATCCGGAGTACGTCCGCACCGGCGAGCCCTGGATCGACCCGCGGGTCTCCGGACACGTTGCGGCCCTCGCCACCGACGTCGGCCTCGCGCGCCCCGGCGTACGCCCCGAGGGCCTGCCCTGGCAGGAGCCCGACGGCGGCTTCGCGACCGTCGGCGGCGGCGCCGGCCGCACCGACCTGCACGCCTCGATCGACACCGAGGGCCGCTCCACCGACCGCCGCGCCGACTTCGACACCGTCTACGGCGACTGGTCTGAGCTCGCGGAGCGGGTAGTCCCGGCCACATGGGCTGCTGCCGACACCCGAACACCAGCCATATGGTCGGGACTATCCGACTTCGCCGCCGCCATGCGCGCCGCCGAGAAGGACCCGGGCAACCTGAGCGACGAGCACGCGCTGACCCTGATCACGGCGGAGGGGGAGCTGCTGACCCGGGTGGCAGAGCTGGCCGACCAGCTGCGGCGGGACACGGTCGGCGAGGAGGTGACCTACGTCGTCAACCGCAACATCAACTTCACCAACGTCTGCTACGTCGGGTGCCGGTTCTGCGCGTTCGCCCAGCGGCGCAACGACGCCGACGCGTACTCGCTCTCGCTGGACCAGGTCGCCGACCGGGCGCAGGAGGCGTGGGACCTCGGCGCGACCGAGGTGTGCATGCAGGGCGGGATCGACCCGGAGCTCCCCGGTACGGCGTACTTCGACCTCGCGAGCGCGGTGAAGAAGCGGGTGCCCGACCTGCACGTGCACGCGTTCAGCCCGATGGAGATCGTCAACGGCTCCAGCCGCACCGGCCTCTCGTTCGAGGACTTCCTGATCAAGGCACGCGAGTCCGGGCTCGGCTCCATCCCGGGCACCGCCGCGGAGATCCTCGACGACGAGGTCCGGTGGGTGCTCACCAAGGGCAAGCTGCCGACAAGTACCTGGATCGACGTGGTCAGCACGGCGCACCGGGTGGGTCTGCCGAGCAGCTCGACGATGATGTACGGCCACGTCGACAACCCGCGGCACTGGGTGCAGCACCTGCGCGTGCTCAGCCGGATCCAGGACGAGACGGGCGGGTTCACCGAGTTCGTGCCGCTGCCGTTCGTGCACCACAGCGCGCCGATCTACCTTGCCGGCGTGGCCCGGCCCGGACCCACGCTGCGCGACAACGTCGCGGTGCATGCGGTAGCGCGGATCCTGCTGCACGGGCGCATCGACAACATCCAGACCTCGTGGGTCAAGCTCGGTGTCGAGGGCACCCAGGCGATGCTCCGGGCGGGCGCCAACGACCTCGGCGGCACGCTGATGGAGGAGACGATCTCGCGGATGGCCGGCTCCGAGCACGGATCGGCGAAGACCGTCGAGGAGCTGGTCGCGATCGGTGCCGGCGTCGGCCGCCCGGTCGCGCAGCGCACCACCACCTACGGCTCGGCCGGTGCCGCTGGGAGCAGCGCCGCCGCGATCGTGTCCGCCACGAAGCCTGCGTAACGGTCCAGCGGCCAGCCCCGCCGGAGGACGAGCAGCTCGAACATCTCCGGGGCGGACACCGCGAAGAGCACGTCCGACGCACCGGCGAGGCCGACGCCAGGGCGCAGGTGCCCCGCGTCGGCGAGGTGGCGAGCGTTGTCGGTCATCCGCTCCAAGCGCGCACGCTCCATGTCGTCGTACAGGCGTCGCATGGCGGGGTCGCCGACCGCGGCGTCCCGGACCAGCAGAAGCACCGGGACCACGCGAGGCGCCACCTCGGTGGCGAGCCGAGCCCAACCGCGGACCAGCACCCGCGGATCCTCCTGCTTTCGGAGCGCGTCCGAGCGCAGCTCCGCCGGCACCGGCCCGGCGCCCTCGAGTGCCTTCTGCCAGAGGGCCCGGACCAGGCCGGACTTTCCGCCGAAGGACTTGTAGACGGTCTCCGCCGACACGCCCGCTGCCTCCGCGAGCGCCGCCACGGTGGTGTTCGCGTAGCCGTGAGTCGCGAACAGCGTCCCCGCCGCCACGAGCACGTGCTCGCGTCGCGCCCGGGCCGCGGCGCGCCGGCTCGAGGCGTCGTACCGCCGGGGCTTGACCGGGACATCCATGGGGCGCACACTCATTTCGAGACAGTTAACTGTATCCAAAGAGGTGGACCGATGGCCACAGCCGCGGCGGACGGAGCGAACCTGGTCACGCGGCTGCTCGATGCCACCAACGCCCACGACCTGGAGCGCCTCGTGGACTGCTTCACCGAGGGCTATGTCAACCACACGCCGGCACATCCGGCGCGGGGCTTCACCGGCCGTGACCAGGTACGGCGCAACTGGGCGCGGATCTTCGCGTCGGTGCCCGACCTGGCCGCGCGCGTGCTGGCTACGGCACCCGCCCCCGACGGGATCTGGACCGAGTGGGAGATGTCGGGTCGACGCCCCGACGGGACCGACCACCTGATGCGCGGCGTGATCATCTTCGAGATCGACACGCAGGAGCACCGGGCCAGGGCCGCCCGCTTCTTCCTCGAGCCGGTCGACCACGAGCAGCTGGACGCCGACACGGCGGTCCGGGAGATCCTGGCCGGGCCATGATCCTGGTCGCCGGCGGTACGGGTCGTCTCGGTTCCAGCGTCGCCAACCGCCTGAGCCGCCGCGGTCTGCAGGTTCGGGCCCTGGGTCGGGGAACCGTCACACCCGATGCGCTCGATCCCGACGTCGAGGTGGTAGTCGGCGACGTACGGGACCCGTCATCCCTCCGCGACGCGGTCTCCGGGGCAGCGACGGTGGTCTCGGCGGTCCAGGGGTTCGTCGGCCGTGGCGGGGTGACGCCGGAGAACGTCGACCGCGACGGCAACGTCCACCTGGTCGACGCGGCAGAGCGCGAAGGTTGCGACGTGGTGCTGGTGTCCGTGTTGCGCGCCGGGCCAGACGGCCCGATGGAGCTGACCCGGATGAAGTACGCCGCCGAGCAGCGACTCCGGGCCAGCACGTGTCCCTGGACCGTGGTACGTCCGGAGGCATTCGCGCAGACCTGGATCGAGATCCTGCGGCAGACTGCGGGCCGGTCCCGCCGCCCGCTCGTCTTCGGCGCCGGGGCCAACCCGATCGCCTGGGTGGACGTCGAGGACGTGGCCGCACTCGTGGAGCGCACCGTCCTCGACGCGGCGGTGCGCGGGCGCGTGCTCGAGATCGCCGGGCCGGAGCGCCTGAGCCTGGACGCCCTCGCCCGCGCCGTGATGGCGCACGAACACTGGTCCGGCTCCCCCCGACACGTGCCGCGGAGTGCGCTACAACTGGCCGCCTGGTCGCTGGGCCTCGCTCGGCCCGGCTTCGGCCGCCGGGTCCGCACCGCACTGGCCATGGACACCATGGCCCCGGTCGACGTGACCACGACCCGGGCCGCCTTCCCCGACCTGCCCTGCACGGCGGTGTCGACTGTGGTGGGCCGGACGGCGCGCGTGGCGCGCGGATAGACCTCCCTCAGGACGTTGCGGGTTCAACGAGATCGGGGTAGAGAGGAGTACACCTACTCGGAGGTGCGCATGGCCACGTCGACGTCCCACCCAGCCGGGAGCAGCTGGCTCCCCTCGTTCCTGCGACGCGAGGCCACGGTGGCGCCACCGGGCTTCAACCGCTGGCTGATCCCGCCGGCCGCGCTGGCCGTCCACCTCTGCATCGGCCAGGTCTACGCGACCAGCGTCTACAAGAACGCGCTGGTCGCCCACTTCGACACCAGCCTCACCGCGATCGGCGTGATCTTCTCGATCGCGATCGTGATGCTCGGTCTGTCCGCCGCCGTGCTCGGCACCTGGGTCGACCACAACGGTCCGCGGGCCGCGATGGTCGCCGCGGCCCTGTTCTGGTCGACCGGCTTCATGGTCGCAGCGCTCGGAATCAGCAGCGAACAGCTCTGGCTGGTCTACCTCGGCTACGGCGTGATCGGCGGGATCGGGCTCGGGATCGGCTACATCAGCCCGGTCTCGACCCTGATCAAGTGGTTCCCCGACCGCCCGGGGCTCGCCACCGGCCTGGCGATCATGGGCTTCGGCGGCGGGGCGCTGATCGCCGGCCCGCTGAGCGCCCGGCTGCTGGCCCTCTACGACAGCGGGTACGACGCCAGCGACCCGGCGTCGATCGCCAGCGGCGCAGCGGTCGCCTCGCTGTTCGTCACGCTCGGCATCGTCTACCTCGCCTACATGCTGTTCGGCGCCTTCACCGTCCGGGTGCCGGCCGACGACTGGCAGCCGGACAGCTGGGACCCCTCGCAGGTCAAGCAGAAGAAGATGGTCACCACCGCGAGCGTCTCCGCCAGCAACGCGATCAAGACCCCGCAGTTCTGGCTGCTCTGGGTCGTCCTGTTCTGCAACGTGACCGCGGGCATCGGCATCCTCGAGCAGGCTGCACCGATGAGCCAGGACTTCTTCCGCGTTGGCGACACCTCCACGGTGAGCGCCGCCGCGGCGGCCGGGTTCGTCGGCCTGCTCTCGCTCGCCAACATGGGCGGCCGCTTCATCTGGTCCTCGACCTCCGACGTGATCGGGCGCAAGCCGATCTACATGCTCTACCTCGGGGGCGGCATGGTGCTCTACGTCCTGCTCGCCCTGGTCGGACACACCTCGACCGCGCTGTTCGTGCTGCTGGCGGCGGTGATCCTGTCGTTCTACGGCGGCGGGTTCGC
>Ga0207708_10001218_pt1 | contig 19439 bp, 14 predicted proteins | sample KBSK5101metaG_FD_184340 | JGI IMG/M metagenome (GOLD analysis project Ga0207708, IMG submission 184340) | Corn, switchgrass and miscanthus rhizosphere microbial communities from Kellogg Biological Station, Michigan, USA - KBS K5-10-1 metaG... | ecosystem: Host-associated > Plants > Roots >...
CGGCCTGGCGCGCGCGCTCGCGCGGCTGACGGCCGTGGTCCCGAGCGGCGCCGGTCTGCTGGCGTTTCTGTCGCGCGGCCTGGGGCGGCGCTGGGCGCTGCTGCTCATGCTGCCGTACGTCGCGCTGGTGCTGGCGCTGGTGGCGGTCGAGGCGCGCATCGTCGGCGCGGTGAGCGCGCGCCTGTTCACGATTCCACCCGCGGTCGGCGCGCTGGCGTTCGTCGTGTTCACCTGGGCCGTCGCCCGCAGCGGCATGCGCCTGGGTCTGCGCGCGCAGGCGGTGGCGACGGGCGCGCTGGTGATCGGCTTCTCGGTGCTCGCGGTCGGCAGCGTGGTCGCGGCGGCGCGCCGGCCGGATTTCGTGGCGCACCTGCTGCCGGCGACGCCGTCGTTCATGGCGCTGCTGGGCGGGGTGGGCCAGGCGCTGTTCCTGTTCATGGGCTTCGAGCTGGTGACGAACCAGGTCGAGCTGGTGCGCGCGCCCGGCGTGATCGCGTCGGCGCTGTCGCGCAGCGTCCGCCTGCTCGCGGTGTTCTACGCGCTGGCGGCGCTCGGCTTCTCGACGCTGGCGCCGGAGGCTGCGGGCGCCGGACTGGCAGGCGACAGGTGGCTGACGCCGCAGCTCGGGCTCGGGTCGGCGGGCGGCAGTCCGCTGGGCGCGGCGGCGATCGGGATCCTCTGCCTGCTCGCCTCGTTCACGTCGTTCAACGGCGCGCTGCTGACGCTGTCGCGGCTGGTCTATGCGCTCGCGTCTCAGGGGATGCTTCCGCGCCGCCTCGCCCGCATGGACGCGCGCCGCATGGTGCCGCCCGACGCCCTCGCGGCCCTGCTCGCGGCGGTCGCCGCGCTGACGTTCCTGCTGTCGACGCGCGCGCTCATCAATGCCGTGCTCGCCGGCTCGGCCGCCGCCGCCGGGCTGGTCTGGGCGGCGGCGGTCGCCGTGCGGGAGCGCCCGCCCTTCGTCGAGCCGGGCCGGCCGCGCAGCCGGCAGATCACCGCGCTCGCGCTCGCATCGTTGTTCCTCGTCTTCGGCGTGAGCGCGCTCGCCGAGGGTTTCGCCGCGCCGTCGGCGCCCGCGCACGTGGAGGTCGCCGTTGCCCATTGACATGAGCGTTGCACGCTGGACCCGGGACGTCGCGGTCACGCAGTGGAACCGCGACGACGGCTCGCTGGCGTCGATCGGAGACGCGCTGCCCGACGCGATCGGCGGCGAGCGCGCGCTCGCCGAGGTGCACCGCCTGGACCTGTCGCTGTTCGTCGTGTTCGAGGAAGTGGCGCTCCGGGTGTCGGGGGCGCTGGCCCGCAGCGCGCCGTCGCCCGACGCGCTCGCCTTCGCCGCGCAGCAGACGCTGGATGAGGCGCGCCACCACGAGATCTTCGCGCGCCGCCTCGCGCAGTCGACGGCGGCGTGGGGAACGCACGCGGGAGGCGACGACATCCTGATCCCGCCGCTGCGCAAGTTCATCGAGCTCTGCTACGAGGTCGCCGACCGGGGTGCGTTCGTCGACGGTCTGGTGCTGACCAACCTGGTCCTGGAGGGGATGGCGTATCCGCTCTACGGATACGAGGAACGCTACTGGAAGCCGGTCGATCCCTACCTGGCGCGGCTGATCGCCAGCGCGTTCGCCGACGAGACCCGGCACGTCGCGTTCGGCGCCGCGCTGGTGAGCAGGGTGCTCGACGACGATCACACGGCGCGGGCGCGCGTCCAGCGGTTGACGCACGACGCGCGGCGCGTGATGGGCGAGGTGTTCGAGTACTACGTGCGCAAGTTCGTGAAGCTGTTCGACGCGGTCGCGCGGCGGCACCGGACGCTGTTCGCCGACGCCGAGTTCGAACCGGGACGGCGCCTCGCCGACACGCCTTACGAAGAACAGATCGCGACCATCCGGCATCGGATCGAAACGGAGCACGCTCGCATGCTCGGGCGCGCGGGGCTGGACACATGCGCTGGCTGACGCGCCTCGAATACCTGGCGCTGATGACGGCGTCGGGGTTGCTGATGCTGCTGCACGCGGGCGACGTGCACTGGGGGCGTGCGGTGATCGCCTTCGCGGCGATCGATCTGATCGGCTACATCCCCGGGGCGCGCGCCTTCCGCCGCGCGGGCAAGGGCCGCATCTCGCCCATCTATCACCACCTCTACAACGTCACGCACAACTTCCTCACCGCCGCGGCGGTCACGGCGGTGTGGGCGGTCGCGGGCGGCGGGCTCGAGTGGGCCATGCTGGCGATACCGCTGCACCTGGCCGGCGACCGCGGGATCTTCGGCAACGGGTTCAAACCGGTCGCGCGCCCGTTCGAGGAAGCTCACAAGGCCGACGCGCACGCACCCGCGCAGGCGGTGGCCCGATGATCGCGTCGCTGACCGTGCCGGCCCGCCCCGATCGGCTGGGATTGATCGATCATGTCGATCACCCGTCGGGTTTCCTGGCGCTGTCGCCGCGCAACCTGCGCTTCCAGGTTCCGGGGCAGCCGGGGTTCATCGCGTTCCGCCGGCAGGGACGCTACCGGCTGGTTCCCGGCGGCGTGCACGCGCCGGCGGAGAATCGCGCCGAGCTGCTCGACGCGTTCCTGCGCGACGCGGCGCTCGATCGCGAGCAGGTCGTCGCGCTGCAGGTGCGGGCCCGCGACGTCGCCCTGTTCCGCCGGCACGGCTTCCGGGTGAACGCCTTCGGTTCCACGTTCGCGCTGGGGCTGCAGAAGTTCACCTTCGCGGGGACGAAGCGCATGAAGCTGCGCAACCGGATCAAGCGCGCGCGCGACGCGGGCGTCACGGTCGTCGAGCTGGGACGGGACCGCGCGTGTCCGCCCGGCGTGTGGCGGCAGCTGGGCGAGATCAGCCGCGCCTGGCTGGAGACGAAGGGCGGGCACGAGCTGGATCTCCTGATCGGAGAGATGGGCGAGCCGGGCGATCCGGAGCGGCGCGTGTTCGTCGCGCTCGATCGCGCGGAGCAGCCGCTGGGCTTCATCACTTACGTCCCCGTGTGGGGCGAGCGGCCCGGCGTGCTGCACGATCTGACCCGCCGCGCGCCGGACGCGCCCTCGGGCGTGATGGAGCTGATCAACGCCACCGCGCTGGCGCGCTTCCAGGCCGAGTCGATCCGTTTCCTTCACTTCGGCTTCACGCCGTTCCTGGTCGGGATGGGCGGCGCGGCGGTCGAGCCGCCCGATCACTGGCTGGTGCCGCGCATCGTCCGTTTCGTCGGACGCTGGGGCAGCGCCATCTATCCGGCGCGCACGCAGCTTCAGTACAAGCAGAAGTGGGCGCCCGAGATCGTCGAGACGGAGTACATCGCCTTCCAGAAGGTCTCGCTGGGCGCGCTGTTCGCGCTGCTGATCGCGACGCGCTCGCTGGTCTTGCCCTGGCGGCGCGCGCTCCCCGCACCGGAGGCAACATGAGAGACCACGACACGATCGTGATCGGCGCCGGCGTGGGCGGCGCGGCGCTGACGCTGGCGCTGGCGCGGGCCGGGCTGAACGTGCTGCTGGTCGAGCGGCGTTCGGGCCCCGGCAACATCAACCGCGGTGACAGCCTGCTGCCTGCGGTCACGCGCCACCTGGGCGACTGGGGCGTGCTCGAGCGAATCCGCGCCGCGGGCGCCGCGCCGGTGGCGAAGATGCGCGTCCACCACCTGACGCGCGGCCTTCTGATGGAGGCGCCGCTGGGCGATCCCGCGGGTCACCCGTACCTGGTGCTTCCGCACCCGGAGATCGAGCGCGCGCTCACCGAGGAGGCGCGCGCCACCGGCCGCGTCACCGTCCGCTACCGCACGCGTCTGACGAGCCTCATCGAAGAGAACGGGCGCGTGATCGGCGCGGAGCTGGCGGAGCGCGAGGGCGGCGCGATCGCGCGCGAGACCGCGCGGCTGGTGATCGGCGCCGACGGTTCGTCGTCGCAGCTGCGCGCGGCGCTGGGCATCGAGCTGCCGCTGGCGCCGTATCCGGCGGGGTACTTCATCATCGACTTCGAACGGCCGCGCGACTGGGAGGAGGCGATGAACCTGCACCTCCACCCCGACGGGGGCGTGATGGTGGTGCCCCAGCGGCCGGGCGTGGTGGGCGTCGCCGTGCTGGTGCACGGCCCGCAGATGGATCTGTTCCGGGCGGGCACGCTGGACGACAAGGTCGCCGCGATCCGCGCGCGCTGCCCGGTGCTCGCGTCCGTCGCGCCGTTGCCGCGCAACGCGCACCTCTATGCGCTGTCGCGCGGACACGCCGCCCACTACTTCGCGCGCGGCGCGGCGCTGATCGGCGACGCGGTCCACGTGACCAACCCGACGGCGGGGCAGGGGATGACGATGGCGATCGAGGACGCCGCCGCGCTGGTGCGGCACGCCGCACCGGCGATCGCTGCGGGCGGCGACGATGGAACGATCGACGCGGCGCTGGCCGCGTACGAACGCGAGCGCCGGCCCATCAACGAGGGCTTGCTCGGCTGGTCGCACTTCATGGGTTGGTTCTTCGCGATGCGCGGGGTGATCGGCAGCGAGCTGCGCGCTCGGGTGTTCGCGCTGGGCGGTCACGCCATCGGGCAGTGGATCCAGCGGCGCGTCTGGAGTCGGGTGGCGACCCGCCCGGTCGTGGCGCCGGCGCCGGCGCTGGTGATGGAGCCGCAGCTATGACCGCATCCACCATCCAGCACGCGCAACACGTGATTGTCCCCGCGCCCGCGGCGCCTGCCGCGCCCGCGCCGGCGCCGAACCGGTGGATCCTTTCGCCGCTCTCCGATCTGATCTGGTTCCAGGGCTCGGTGCTGGCGGGCGTGGCGCTGCTGATCTTCTTCGTGCTCGCGCCGCCGATCGCCGCGGCGCCGAATGCCGCGCAGCCCGCGCTGCTCGCGCTCTTGCTCTGGGGGATCCTGTTCGACGGAACGCACGTCGTCGGCACCTACGCGCGCAGTTACCTCGTGCGCGAGCCGGGCGCGCGCGCCGGGCTACCCGGCGTCGGGTCGCTGGCGCTGTTCGCCGTCGGGCCGGCCGCCGCCGTCGCCGACTGGGCCGTGGGCGGCGCCGTGTTCCCGTACTTCCTGCAGGCGGCGCTGCTCTGGGCCTACTACCACCTCGTTCGCCAGCACTGGGGTTTCGTCGCGCTTTACCGGCGGCGCGCGCCGGCTGATCCGACGCCGGTGCGTCTCGACGAGGCGTTTCTCTGGCTCGGCTGCCTGTACCCGTTCGTCCGTTTCTCGCTCACGCCGGCCTTCGCGACGACGGGGCTGCCGCAGTTGCTGCCGGCCGCCGCGATGGCGCCGGTCCGCCACGTGCTCGACGGCGTGGTCGCGCTGGCGGCGGTCGCGCTGGCGGCGGTTTGGATCAAGCGCGGCGGGGAGCGGGCGCTCGGACCCAAGCACGCGTTCCTCGCCATCGTGATCGCGTTCCACCTGGCCACGTTCGCGTTGCTGTCGAATCTGCTGGAGATCACCGCGACGCTGACGATCTTCCACAACCTGCAGTACCACCGCATCGTCTGGCAGCACGAGGCCGGCAAGGGACGGCGGCCGCTCGGCGGTCTGGTTCCGTATCTCGCGGCGGGCCTGGCGCTGGGCGTGGTGTGGTACGGGCCGCGCGTGATGGGCGCGCACCTGGCGGGACCGGGGCTGCTGCGCAACGTGATCCTGGGCGTCGCGTGGGGCGTCGCCTTTCACCACTACCTGGTCGACGCGCGGATCTGGCGCTTGCGCCGCGCGCCGGCTGTCGCGAAGGCGATCGACGGCGGCGCCGTCCGGCCGGCCAGATGAAGAGCGCGCCGCTCTGGCTCGACGCCGGCGCGCTCGCCGGTATCGAATTTCCTGCCGGCGAGACCGTCGACGCGGATGTCGCCGTCGTGGGCGGTGGGCTGACCGGGCTGTCGGCGGCGTACCATCTGGCGGCGGCGCGGCCCGGCGCGCGGGTGGCGCTGCTGGAGGCCGACAACCTGGGCGGCGGCGCGAGCGGCCGCAACACCGGCATGCTCGGACCGGGCGTCGGTCAGAGCCTGCCCGCGCTGGCGCAGCGCCTCGGCCGCGAGCCGGCGGCGGCGCTCTATCGGTCGACGCTGGAAGCGGTCAGCGACGTGCGGTCGCTGTGCGGGCGCGAAGGGATCGCGTGCGATCTGCAGATGACCGGACAGCTGCTGCGCGCCCGCTCGCGCGGCGATCGGAGCCGGCTCGCGCGGCAGGCGGCGCTGATGGCCGAGATGGAGCTGCCATTCGAACGCCTGGACGACGACGCGGCCGCGCGCCGGTTACGGCTGCCGCCCGCGCCGGGCGATGACGGCGACGGTCCGGCGGCGCTGCGGTTCGCGCACGCGGGCCTGCTTCACCCGGGCAAGCTGGTCGCGGGCCTCGCGGCGGCGGCGACGGCGCGCGGCGCCGTTCTGTACACGCGGGCGCGCGCGGTCGCGATCGGCGGTCCGGACGGCGGCCGGCGCGCGACGGTCGCGCTGGGCGACGGAGGTACGGTCGTCGCCGACGACGTCGTCGTGGCCACCGCCGGCTACACCGCGGGGCTGGGCATGCTGCGGGGGCGCGTGCTGCCGGTGCACCTGCAGGCGCTCGCCACCGCGCCGCTGCCGGCCGATGCGTTTGCGGCGCTGGGCTGGCGCGGGCGTGAAGGCGTTGTCGAGGCGCGCCGCATCTTCAACTACTTTCGCCTGACCGCCGACGACCGGCTGGTGTTCGGCGGCGCCGCCCCTCGTTACCACTGGGGCGGCCGGCCGCCCGCCGGCGACGGCGCGCGCGCCGCGGATTCGCTGCGTTTGCGGCTCGCGTCGGTGTTCCCCGCCGACGCCGGCATCGACCGGCTGCCCGTGACGCACGCGTGGAACGGCGTCATCGGTTACACGCTGGATGCGCTGCCGGTGATCGGCCGGGATCGCGAACGGCCGGCGGTGCTGTACGCGCTGGGCTGGTGCGGCCACGGCCTGGCGCTGTCGGTCGCGTCGGGCGCGTGGATCGCGCGTCTGGTCTTCGAGCCGCGGCGTCTGGAGGGCCCCTGGTTTCGCGGCAGCTCGCCGCGCTTGCCGGGCGAGGCGGTGCGCTGGCTCTCGTTCCGCGCGGCGGTCGGGGCGATGGCGGTCCTGGATCAGGTGGCATGATCCCGGCGCGGCCAGTCGCTCCGCGCCGCAGGCGCGGTGTGCGACTGTTGCTTTTTCTAGCAGCCGCGATCCCGCGCTTCGCGCGGGGGCGGCTGGCGTCGCCGGGTCGCTGGGCGCGCGCCGCGGTTCCGATCCTGCTGGGCCTCGCCGCGCTGTCGGCGGTGCCGGCGGCGGGCCGCATGGCGCGCCTCTATCAGCATCTGCGGCCCGAGCTGGACGAGTTGCTGCCCCCCGATTCGCCGGCGGTGCGCGGCGCGCGCACGCTGCGCACGCGCGCGTCGGGATCGCAGTACCTGGGCGTGGTGATCCGCGGCGCGGCGGCGGGACCGCCGGCGGCGGTGGCGGCCGCGCTGGGCGCGCGCATCGGCGCGTTCGCGGCGCTGCACCCCGATCTGATCGCGGCCGTGAAGACCGACATCGAGGCCGAGCGCGCGTTTCTTTCGCGGCGGGGCGCGCTCTACCTTCCGCTCGACGACCTGCGCACCATCGCCGACCGCCTGTCGGCGCGCGTGAGCTGGGAGAAGGCGCGCGCCAACCCGCTGTTCGTCTCGCTGGACGACGACGGCGGCCCGCCCTCGGTCGATTTCAGCGACATCGACGCGCGCGCCCGCGCCGCCGACCCGTTCGCCGGGCGCTTCGCGGACGGCCGTCTGGTTTCGGCCGACGGGCGCACCGCGATCGTCCTGATCTTCCTGGGGACCGCCGAGGCCGGAGCGGGCGAGCTGGCGCCGATCGTCGCCCGCGTCCAGCGCGAGGTGGCGGCGCTGCGTGCCATGCCCGGGGCGGACGCGCTGGAGGTCGGCTACGCGGGGGACGTCGCCATCGCGGTCGAGGAGCTGTCGGCCCTCGAGTCGGACGTCGCTGTATCGGCGCTGCTGGTGCTGATCGGCGTGGTGCTGTCGATCCTGGTCGCCTTCCGCGCGCCGCGGACGCTGCCCGCGCTGGCGCTGCCGCTCGCGATCGGCACGGTGTGGGGGTTCGGCGTGGCGTCGCTGTTCGTGTCGTCGCTGGGGAGCAGCACCGCGTTTCTCGGCTCGATCGTGATCGGCAACGGCATCAATCCCGGGATCATCCTGCTCGCCCGTTACCTGGAAGAGCGCCGGGGCGGCGCGTCCGCCGCCGAAGCCGCCGGCGTCGCGACGCGCACCACCTGGCGCGGGACGCTGGCCGCGGCGGTCGCGGCGGCTGCCGGGTACGCGTCGCTCGCGACCACCAGCTTCCGCGGCTTCAACGAGTTCGGCGTGATCGCGTCGGCGGGTGCGCTCACCTGCTGGCTGGCGACGTACCTCTTCCTCCCCTGGCTGCTTCGCCTGATCGACCGTGCTCGGCGCGCCGGCGAACCCTCGCAGGCGCAGGCGAACACCGGTGCCGTGACCACGGGCCGGCTCGCTGCCGCGATCGTCGGCGGCGGAGCGAGGCGCGTCGTCGCCGTGTCGCTGGCGCTGATCGCCGTCGCGGCGGTGCTGGCCACGCGCCTCGACAGTCGCCGGATCGAGTACGACATGTCGAAGCTGCGCAACCGGGAGTCGCGCCGCAGCGGCGAGGGCTACTGGGGCGCGCAGATGGACGCGCTGCTGGGCCGCAACTTCACCGCGGTGGCGTTCATGTCGGAGACGCCGGCTCAGACGCGCGAGGTCGGCGCCGCGCTGACCCGCGCCGTGAAGCAACCGCCGCTGTCATCGGTCAGCTCGCGGCTGGTCACGCCCGACGATCTGATCCCGCCCGACGACGCCGAGAAGCGCGTCGAGCTGGCCCGCATCGCGCGGCAGCTCACCCCCGCCGTCCGGGCCGCGCTGTCCGACGACGATCGCGCGTCGCTCGACAAGCTGCTGGGCGCCGCCGGCGACGGGCCGATCACGCCCGCGGAGCTGCCCGTGCTGCTGGCGCGCGGCATGCGCGAAAAGGACGGGCGGTTCGGCCGCACGCTGCTGATGCTGCAGAGCCTGGACGCGACGACCTGGGACGGCGCGGTCACCATCCGCGCCGCCGCCGCCGTCGACCAGGTGGCGCGGTCCGTGTCGCCGCCGGCGGCGGTGGCGGGCGGCTTCGTGGTATCGGCGAACATCCTGGAGACGCTGGAGCGCGAGGCGCTGCCCACGACAGCCGCCGCCTTCGGCGCGGTCGCGCTGGTGGTGCTGGTGCTGTTCCGGGGACGGCGCGAGACGCTGTGGACGCTGAGCGCGCTGCTGGGCGGCACGACCTTGCTCGCCGGGATGGTGGTGGCGCTGGACATCCGCATCAACTTCCTCAGCTTCATCGCTTTTCCGATCACGTTCGGCATCGGAGTCGAGTACGCGCTCAACGTCATCTATCGCCACCGCCAGGATCCCGATCCGAACGCGCTGGCGGCGGTGGTCTCGGGGACGGGGCGCGCCGTCGCGCTCTGCTCGCTCACCACCATCATCGGCTACGGATCGCTGCTGCTGGCGCGCAACCAGGCGCTGTTCTCGTTCGGCCTGCTGGCGGTGATGGGCGAGATCTGCTGCCTCGCCGTGGCGGTGGTGGCGCTGCCCGCCGCGCTGGCGCTGCGCGCGCGTCGCCACGCGCGCTAACGCGATGCTTTGCAGTGCGAGCCCTCCGCCGATTTCGGGTTAGACGCGACGGCCGTATCCGCGCGTCCGCGGGGCGCCATCGCTATCGCGGGTCGCCTTGCGCATGGCGACTGGGCCTGCTCACCCTCCACACCCTTCCCGCCCGGCCCAGTCACCACGCGCAAGGCTCTCAGGGTAGAGCCTGGTGAAGGCGGGTTGGCCGGGTGGGCAGGGTGTGGAGGGTGAGCAAGGCCAACACGGCTTCACCAGGCGACACGCAAGTCATCGCCCACGCCCGCTTGGTTGGCGCCCCGCGGACGCGCGGATACGGAATCGTGAAGTCGCGAGGCGATGATCAGCGCGGGCGCGCGGGCTCGACGCTGTAACGTGCCGAGCTCCCGGAGCTAGACCATTTCGACTTGATTCGGCAGAGATGAAAGGGGCGATCTCTGCCGAATCAAACCTGCGCGCGCACGGCGACCCACGCCGGCGCGTTGGCCCCGCGGACGCCAGATGCGGCAGGTGAAGGCGGCGACCGCGCGCTTACGGCGGGCTCGGGGCGCTAAATCCCGATCTTGGCCCGCACCGCGGCGACGATACGGTCCGCCGTGTGGCCGTCCCACAGCGCCGGCACCGGATGCCGCTCGCCGGGCTTCGCCGCGAGCGCGGCCTTCGCCTCGCGCTTGATGACGTCGGGATCGGTTCCCACCAGCTTGTTCGTCCCCTGCTCGACGGTGATGGGGCGCTCGGTGTTGTGGCGCAGCGTGAGGCAGGGAATGCCCAGCACGGTGCTCTCTTCCTGAAGGCCGCCCGAATCCGTGAGGATCAGCCGCGCCTGCGAGGTGAGCGACAGAAACTCCAGGTAGCCCATCGGATCCATCAGCTTCAGCCCGGGGATCGCGTCCAGGTCGTGGCCGATCGCCGCCGCTTGCTTGCGCGTGCGCGGGTGAACCGGGAACACCACCGGAAGCTGGGCGGCGATGGCGGTGATCGCGTCGAGCAGTCCGCGAAAGGTCGCCGGGTCGTCGACGTTCGACGGCCGGTGCAGCGTCAGCACGGCGTAGTTGCTCGGCGTCAGCGCCAGCTTCTGCGGCGTGTTCAGGTCGCGCGCCTTGGGCAGGTGCTCGAGCAGCGTGTCGATCATGACGTTGCCGACGCAGACGATCGAATCCGGGTCACAGCCCTCGGCCAGCAGGTTCGCGTCGCCGTCGGGCGACGGCGTCAGCAGCAGATCGGCCAGCGAATCGGTGACGATGCGATTGACCTCTTCGGGCATCGACCAGTCGCGCGATCGCAGCCCGGCCTCGACGTGCGCCGAGAAGATGCCCCCCTTGGCCGTGACCAGGCTGGACGCCAGCGTGCTGTTGACGTCGCCGACCACCAGCACGGCCTCGGGCTTCTTCTCGGTGAAGAACGCCTCGAGCCCGACCATGACCGCCGCCGTCTGCTGCGCGTGCGTCCCCGAGCCGACGCCCAGATCGATCACCGGGCGGGGCATGCCGAGGTCGCCGAAGAACACCTTGGACATCGCCTCGTCGTAGTGCTGGCCCGTGTGCACCAGGCCGTGGGAGATCCCGGCGCGCTCGAAGGCGCGATGGATGGGCGCCGCCTTCATGAAGTTGGGGCGTGCCCCGACGACGGTGAAGATCACGACGACACCGCCGCGGTGGCAGCCGGCGCGGATGGGGCGCGTCGCCCCTGCTTGCGGGCCGCGGTCTCGTTGACGATGCGGCCGAGCGCGTCGACCTTCGCCTGCCAGGTCTCGACCAGCATCGCCTCGCTGTTCTTGCGCCGGTTCTCGGGCGTGTCCTCGGCGACGGCGCGCTCGCACATGGAGATGAATTCGTCGGTCGTCTTCGCGACGTGGCAGCGCGATCCGAAGGCCATGACCTCGGGCAGCGCGGTGGACACCACCGGCAGGCCCGCGCTCAGGTACTCGCGCAGCTTGATCGGGTTGACGGCGCGGGTCAGCTCGTTGACCGCGAACGGGATCAGCCCGACCGACATCGCCTTGCAGTACGACGGCAGCGACGCGTAGGGCTTGCGGCCGAGGAACTTGATGTTCGGGATCCCCTGCAGGCGCGAAACATCGACCGACGCTTTACCGATCAGCGCGATCGTCCACTCCGGGTGCTTCTTCGCGAGCGCCGCGATCAGGTCGAGATCCAGCCACTCGTGAATGAGACCGAAGAACCCCAGGATCGGGCGCGGGCAGTCGGCCAGCTCCGGCGGGATCGGCGTCTCGGGCTTCAGCGCCGCCGCGAAGTGCGCCTGGTCGACGCCGTGCAGGGCGAGATGCGTGTTCGGATTCCAGGCGCGCCGGCTCTCGTAGAGCAGCGCGGCGGTCGCGAACACGACGTCCGCGCGCCCACACAGGTCTTTTTCCATGGCCACCATCTTGCCGCCGTCGATGTACGAAAAATGCGCCCACTCGTCGATGCAGTAGTAAACGGACAGCGTCTGCCCGGGCATGTCCAGGTACGGCAGCGCATTGGGAAGGAACGTCCACAGCTGGTAGCTGTCCATGCCCAGCTTCCGGCGCAGCACCGTGAAGGTCCAGCGCAGGATCTGGCGGTTGATGGCGGCCGCGGCCGGCGAATGCGGCAGCGGCACGACGATCGGCGTGTACGTCCACAGGTTCTCCGCCACCTGGACGGGCCCCTTGGTGAAGCTCTGGAGCTTGCGGCCGATCTTGGCGAGGTCGCGCTTGTCCGCCAGCTTGGGCGTCCGCATCGCGATCGAGTTCAACCACAGGACGCGGTTCCGCTTGGCCAGCATCATCATGACGTGATTGTTGCTGGTGGGATCTTCGGTCCAGTCCTTCGCGAAGCAGATGATGTTCTGTCCTTCGAGCATGTGAAGCTAGGCCTGGCCTTTCACGCGAAACGCGGTCGATAGTTCGCGAGCCGCCGCATCGCCTGTTCGATGTAGCGGCCGATGAGCAGTTCGGTGCGGCCGTCCGGGACCACGGCGGCGGGCTCCGGCGCGCGGCCGGCCACCCAGTCTTCGTCGCGCAGCCGCCCGGCCAGCGCGCCCACGGTATCGACCTGGAACTCGCCGCGCCGCTGGTCGAGAAAACCGAGCAGGCCGCGCAGCCGGCGGATGTTGGTGACGTCGGGCCGCCCCGATCGGTCGGCGGGCGAATCGATGCACGAGAACTCGAACGAGTGCGTGACGATCGTGACCTCCGCCAGCCCAAGGCGCCGCGCCTCTAGCAGGTAGTGCTTCATCTCCGGCAGCGAGATCGCCGTGATCTGCACGTGGCGCAGCCGGCCGGGGCGATCGTGGAAGTTGCTGATCGGCAGCTCCCAGACGCCGGGCACGTCGGTCGCGAACAACGCGTTCGCCTGGCGCGGCCAGCGGATGTAGCAGGTCTTGTCCTTGTACGACATGTTCAGGTTCGACGACACGCGCAGGCCCACCGCGCGCATCGCCTGCCAGGTCGCGTTGCTGGCCGCGTAGTTGCCGGCGCGGAAGCCCCGCAGCGACGATCGGTCGACGCCGCAGCGGACCAGCGTGTCGATCCCGTCGCGCAGCAGCTTCTCCTGCTGGGTCGGGTCGTACGACGCGATGTCGTCGCTGGCGGCGGGCTCGCCGCGCGTATGCCAGTCCGCGCGCTGCTGGATCGGGTGCGTGTGCAGCTGCACGTCCTGCTTGTCGTCGAGCAGCCGTTTCACCAGTTGCTGGAGGCCGTCCTCGCCGAAGTGACGCGCGCCCAGCGCCTCGACGAAGAACGTCGCCTTGTGTCCGTACCGGCCGAGCTCGCGAAGGATCAGCGGGATGCCCAGGTCCTCCGACTGGTTGCTGAAGCGACCCCACACGCGCAGGTCGTAGCCCAGCGTCGGCGACACGCGCCCGTTGCGGACCCGCTCCTCCGCACATTCGACGTCCACCGTGAGGTAGACGCGCGTTGGCGCGGCGGCGATCATCGCGGGTTACCGTAGCGTGCTCTTCCCCAGCGGTGCAACTGAGTTCCCAGGACGAGGTCAGTGCGAAGCGCCCAGCTGGCTTCGCAGCCATTCAAACGTACGGCGCATGCCTTCTTCCGTCGGAACCAGCTGTTTCCACCCGACCGTCTTGATCTTGCTGTTGTCGAACTGGTTGCCGCCCCACGTGGTGGCGCTCTTGTAGGGCGTGAAGATGGCGGGCAGCTGCCCCTTCGACCAGCGGTGGTAACGTTCGACGCCGACAGACAACATCTTGAGGACGGGGTAGGGGACCGGCACGCTGCGCACCGGCGTGACCTGCTTCTTGTACTCACGCAGGTAGTCGCGGCACGTGGGCAGGTCGTCGTCGTTGACGTTGTACGCCTGGCCGGCCGCGCCGGGCGCCTGGCCGGCCACCACGATCGCCTCCGCGCAGTTGTCCACGTACGACAGCGGCAGCAGGTTGCTGCCGCCCAGCGACAGGAAGACACCGAACAAGTTCAATCCGACGCGCGAAGAGAACGCGCTGCCGCCCGGTCCGTAGATGACGCCGGGACGCAAGACGACGAGGTCGAGGCCCAGCTTCGGCGCCAGCTCGCGCGCGAGCTGCTCTTGCCGCAGCTTCACCTGCGAGTAGACGTCGCGCCGCTCCGGGTGGGATTCCAGCGGCGTGTCCTCGTTCACCAGCGCGCCGCGTCCCTGGTCCGCGACCCCGTAAACGCCGAACGAGCTGACCAGGACGACGCGGGTCTTCCGCTTGCCGGCGGCAATCGCCTCCAGCAGCGTCTTGGTCCCGACGACGCCGTTCAGGTACATGTCGGCGGGCGCGCCCTTCATCGCCGCGGCCAGGTGGTAGACGACGTCCGCGCCCTCGACCGCCTTGCGGGCGTCCGCCGGCGCGATGACGTTGGCTTCGATGAAACGCAGGCGCGAGTTGGGATAGCGCGAGGCGGCCTCGTCGAGGCGCGTGCGCTTGCCGCCGGGACGCGTGACCACGCCGACCTCGCGTACGCCGTGCGCCAGCAGGCGCTCGACCAGCGCGCCGCCCAGGAAGCCGCCGGCCCCCGTGACCACGATGTTCACGAGCGTCCTCCCGCCTTGACCTGCGCGAAGATCTCGTCCATCCAGCGCGAGATCCGCAGCATGTCGCGCGTCGAGATCGGCAGCGGCGCTCCGTCGCTGATCGATTGATAGAACATGTGAAACAGGCGCTTCAGGCCGGAGAAGAACTGGAAGTCGCCGCCGGCCAGCGCGCGCGTGTTGCGCAGGCCCTCCCGCGCGAATTGCCAGGCCTGCCCGAAGGCGGGCAGCAACCGTCCGATCGCCGACGGCTGCGTGGCGCCCGGCTCCAGCGTGACGGTGCGGCTGACGTAGTCGACGTGCGCGATGTTCTTGGTGCCGTAGACGCGGACGAAGTGAGCGGCCGGGCTGACGTGCGCGCTGAAGGTGTTGTAGGCCGTGACCTGCTTGCCGAACATGATCACGCGCAGCTCGTCCTGCAGGTCGTCGCGCACGTCGCCGAAGGTGTTGGCGCGCCGTCGCCAGGCGGTCGCCTGCAGGCGCGGCTCCTCGTCGTCCATGAACTCGGTCAGCTTGTTCAGCATGTGATCGATGCTGTTGTGGAACAGCTTGCCGGGCAGCTTGTGCACCCAGTGCGCCGGGTCCGCGAGCACCGCTGAACCGAACTGGCCGCGCAGGGCGTAACCGAAGTAGCTCTCGACGTGGACGATGTCGCCCAGCGCGCCCTCGTCGATCAACCGGCGCATCTCCAGCGCGGGCGGATCGAACAGGAAGGTGTAGCCGATGGTCATCTTCTTGCCGGCCTTCGTCACGGCGTCGACCAGCGCCTGGGCGTCGGTGTGGTTCAACGCCAGCGGCTTCTCGACGTAGACGTGGCAGCCCGCGGCGACCGAGGCGCGCGTGAGCGCCAGGTGCGATTCAGGCGGCGTGGTGATGTGGACGACGTCCGGGCGCGCCTTGTCGAGCATCTGCTCGAACGAGTCGTAGTAGGCGGGCAACCCGTAGCGGGTCGCCATCTGTTCGGCCATCAAGATCTCGCGATCGCAGACCGCGACGACCTCCGCCATGCCCGTCGGCAGCTTCTTGATCTCCTCGACGTGGCCGTCCGCGATCTTTCCGCAGCCCACGACCGCAATCTTCAGCGACATGTTTGGCGGCCCCGTCTTATCACGACGGCGGGGTACAGACGACTGACAGCTTCGTGGAACATCTGAAAAAGTAGCCACACACCCGCGCTTCGCGCGGGAGTGGCTAAAGAAGTCCGTATTCGCCCAGCTTGTGGTACAGGCCGCGGCGGCTGATGCCCAGGAGGCGCGCGGCCATCACGCGGTTGTTCCCCGACTTCGCCAGGGCGGTGATGATCGCCTCGCGCTCGGCGTCGCGCCGGGTGGCCTCCAGCGTTCCCGTTCCGGTCGCCGGGGCGTCGGCGAGGGTCGGCCGGTCCCCGCTGATGGACGACTCGGCGCTGGCGACGACCGGGGGCCGGCGCGCCAGCTCGCGGATGACGTCCGCCGCGGTCAGCACCTGTCCATCGGACAGCACCACCAGGCGCTCGATGAAATTCTGCAGCTCGCGCACGTTGCCCGGCCACGGCTGCTTCTGCAGCAGCGCGACGGCGTCGGGCGCCAGCTCGATCGAACCGCGGGCGTTGGCGGCGCCGAACTGCCGGCAGAAGTCGCGGGCGAGCGGTTCGATGTCGCCCGGCCGGGTGCGCAGCGCCGGAATCCAGATGGGCAGCACGTTCAGCCGGTAGAAGAGATCCTCGCGGAAGCGGCGCTGCTTGATCAGCTCCTCCAGCGGCTGGTGGGTCGCCGCGAGGATGCGCGCGCTCGACTTGAGCGTCTGGTTGCCGCCCAGCCGCTCGAACTCCCGGTCCTGCAGCAGGCGGAGCAGCTTCACCTGGATCACCGGGGTGACGTCGCCGATCTCGTCGAGAAACAGCGTGCCGCCCTCGGCCAGCTCGACCCGCCCCGGCTTCCGCGACGCGGCCCCCGTGAACGCGCCTTTCTCGTACCCGAACAGCTCGCTCTCGATCAACGTGTCGGGCAGCGCGGCGCACTGGATCTTCACGAACGGCGCGCTCCGCCGCGGGCCGCTCTCGTGAATGGCCCGCGCCGTCACCTCCTTGCCGGTTCCGCTCTCGCCGCGGATCAGGACCGTCGCGGTGCTGCCCGCGGCCCGCCGGATCAGCTCGTTGACCTCGCGCATCTCTTCCGAGCTGGTGAGGACGGTGTCGGCCTTCACCTCGGCCGCCGCCGGCTGGTCGCCGTGGCGCGCCGCCGCGATGTGCTTGCGCACCGTGAACAGGATCTCCTCGCGGTCGAACGGCTTCAGCAGGAAATCGGCCGCGCCCTTCTTCATCGCCTCGACGGCGACGCCGACAGTGCCGTGCGCGGTCAACAGGATCACGGGGATCCCCGGCCAGCGCGCGCCGATCTCGGTCAGCAGCTCCATGCCACTCGCGCCCGGCATCCTCAGATCGGTGATCACCACGTCGACTGGCTGCTCGCGCAGCAGGGCCAGCGCCGCGGCGGCGTCGGACGCGTGGCGGCACGCGATGCCCGCCTGGGCGAGCTGCGCGCTCAGCACCTTGCCCACAGCCGGATCGTCGTCGACGACCAGAACGTCGCCCTGATTGCTGTCCTCCACGTCTGCCTCCATGGCTACCCCAAAGGAAGAAACATTCGCACGGTCGTGCCCGCGCCCTCTTTGCTGATCAACGAAACGTCACCACCGTGCGCCTCCGCCACCCGGCGCACGAACGCGAGGCCCAGCCCGCTCCCCGTCGCCTTGGTGGTGAAAAAATCGTCGAGCGCGCGCTCGCGCGTCCGCGCGCTCATTCCCATGCCGACGTCCTCTACCGACAGCAGGACGCCCCGCGTCTGTCCCGCGTTCACCAGCGCGGTCCGCACCGTTACCGTCGCGGGCGCCGCCGGCGCTGCCCTAGTCGTCGTCGTCGCTGTCGCTGTCGCTTCCAAGGCGTTCTGCAGCAGGTTCTCCAGCGCGCCCGTCACCAGATCGCGATCCATCGAGCAGGTGGGGAGGTCGTCGGCCAGGTCGGCCTTCACCGCGATCTCCTCGGGGCTGGCGAACTTCTGCAGCGCGACCAGCGTTTGCACCAGCTCGTTGACCTGCACAGGCGTCCGCACCGGCTCGACCCGCCCGATGCGCTGATACTTGTCGACCACGTTCTTCAGCCGATCGATCTGCTGGACGATCAGGTCCAGGAAGTCGTTCTTGTCGTCGATCGAACGCCCCTGGGCACGCTCCTCGCGCAGGTACTGGGCGGCCCCCTTCAGCGCCGCGAACGGGTTCTTCAGATCGTGCGCCATCTGCGCCGACAGCCGGCCCATCGTGGCCAGCCGCACCACCTGATCACGCCGGAACATCAGCGACACCACCATCAGCCGCGCCAGCGCGGCCAGGAACACCGTCACCGTCATGGTTCCGAATACCAGCAGCGCGGTGTTCGTGCCCGTGAGGCGGACGATGGACAGATAGGCCAGGCCGCCCACCGACGCGAGCACCGTCGCCGACAACGCCGCGGCGGGTGACAGCGCCTTGTCGAACAACCGAAAGCGCAGGGCAGCCAGCATCAGGATCGCGTTGAATGACAGGATCCCCACGCTACCCAGGCGGGGCACCGCGAAGCCGAGGTCGGCCCACACCTCGCTGGAGGCGAGCGGCGAGATCACGACCACCGCCGCCAGCAGCAGCCAGGTCCGGCTGCGTTCCTCCACGGTGGCGGCGCGACGAATGTGGATGGTGAGCGCCGCGACCACGATGGCGGAGAGCGGCAGCAAGCCGGCCAGCCAGCACCAGCTCCAGACGGGCGACAGCGCGAGCTGCCGGGCCGCGTCCGACACCAGGCCGGCGGCCGCCGTCGCCGCGACAGTCACGAAGTAGAAGTAGACGGCGGCCAGCGCCCAGCGCAGCTGGCGCGCGCGCCCCAGGAACCGGAGCATGAAGTGGAACGCGATCGCGGTGGCCAGCGGCGACGCGACCATGTCGACGAGGTGCCAGCCGATCGTTCCCGACCGGTGATAGGCGAGCTGCGCGAAGTTCCAGCCGGCCAGGTCGATGCTGAGCGCCAGCAGCGGCGTGGCCAGGGGGCTGCCCATCGCGCGCAGCGCGACCAGCAGAACGACCGCCAGCTCACCGACACAGGCGATCAGGGTGACCCAGCTCTGGGTGCTCATCGCCCACCGAGAATACACGTCCACGCGGGCGCTCGGCGGCAAACACCGTGCCGACGCCACAACGCGGCTGAGGCTGTCGGACGCTGTGCACCCCGGTGCACAGACCGGTCGGCGGCCGGCACAGAAACGAGATCTTTCGCGCACGAGGCACGTCGAGAGACCCCACGGCCGCACAGGCCGAGGAGGGTCACGATCATGGCGCGCGCTCGGCAGAAGATGTTCCTGGTTGCTCTGGTTACAGCGTCGGTGTCGGGGTGGTCTGGCCGCGCGCCCGCGGCCGCGCCGCCGGCCGCGGCCGTGGCGACGCCCTTCAGTCCCAGCAAGGTGCTGGCGCAGCTGGGCGAACGGAAGGGCAACGTCTCGTACGCGTCGTTCGGGCAGCAGGGCGAGCGTCCCGACAACGATCGCAGCCTGGCGCCGTACCTGACCGTCGTGGGCGAGGGCGGTCCGCAAGGAACCGAGCGCGTGCCGCTGAAGGAGACGTCGGCCGACGTGTCGATCGCCGGCGTGATCGCGCGCGTGCAGGTGCACCAGGTGTTCGAGAACACCGGGCGCGTGCCCATCGAGGCGGTCTACGTGTTCCCCGCGTCGACCCGCGCGGCGGTGCACGGCGTGCGCATGAAGATCGGCCAGCGCGTGATCGAGGCGAAGATCGATCGCAAGCAGGCGGCGCGCGAGAGCTACGAGAC
>Ga0207708_10001221_pt1 | contig 19416 bp, 19 predicted proteins | sample KBSK5101metaG_FD_184340 | JGI IMG/M metagenome (GOLD analysis project Ga0207708, IMG submission 184340) | Corn, switchgrass and miscanthus rhizosphere microbial communities from Kellogg Biological Station, Michigan, USA - KBS K5-10-1 metaG... | ecosystem: Host-associated > Plants > Roots >...
CGCTCTGCTGCTTGTCCTCCAAAGATTGACGGAAACGAAGCCTGCTGCGGGAGATTCGTATCGGCCACGGTAAAGACCTCGCTCGCATTGTCGATGAGCTTGGACCACGTGTAAGCAGAGGTAAATGTGAAACCGTTCGTGAAGCGGCGCGTCACCAATAATTGGGCTGAGTGGTAACTCGATGAACCGCCGTTCGTGCGAATCAGACGCGACCCTTGCAAATTATCGAGCCGGCCCGAGATAAAACATCCAGTAGTGTTCGGCGTACAGGTGGTTGAGCCCGTGAACCCCGCCGGCGTGATGCGTTGAATACCTGGATTGAACGCATTAGCCACTGCCGGCACGCTTGGATTCAAATCCTCATTGAGGTAGAGCTTGGTTCCCTTCGAGCCTACATAAGACGCGTCGATAACCAGGTTTCCGAACAAAGCCCGCTGAAATCCCGCAGACCAACGCTGATAATAAGGATTAACCAGATTCGCAACTACGAGCGTTTGAGAATCCAACGGCGACAGCGGTCGCGGGCTTAACGGTAAAGCACCGGTCACGTTCGGTAAGCCTCGTGGCACACCAGCACTGACCACCGATGGAACTGCAGTCGCTACCACGTTGGGCGAAGAAGTCGCAGCATTCGAGGCGATGTTGTTGAAGAACGAATCGTAACCAAGTTGGTAACCCAAACGGATGACCATATCCCGGTTACCAAAAATACGTCCCATTAATCCGTTTTCGAACGAAGGTGAATAAGCCAGACCAAACGTCGGCGCAAAGTTGTTGTTGTCGTTCTTAACCTCGTTGGGCTGACTGTATGGGCCGGCAAACGTCACCGGATCTACGTTGAATAACCCCGTAAACGCAGCGGTCTGAAGAGTGTTAATGGCGTTTCCGAAGTTCTCATATCGCAAGCCAAGTGTGAGCGTGGTTGAGTCGGAAACGCGCCAGCGATCCTGCGCAAAATACGCCTGGCGAAACAGGAAAGGATAGTATCTTGGGCTACCAAAATCTCGCTGTGTGCCACCGCCTGAGCCGGCAAAATTGTCGATGTAATTACCCAGCGCGGTGAACCCTCCACCGGAGCGGAAGGTCAAGAGACCACGTTCAACGATCGGCGCAAATTGGCGCGACCGCTGCTCGAGTAAATCCAAACCAAAACGGAAGGTGTGATTTCCATGGAGGTGAGTGATTGTGTCCTGAAAGACATAATTATTCGCGACGCGACCCTGTGGCAGATTCGTCGCGACACCAAATTGGCTAAGCGTTGAGATGTCGAATCGCGGTAATACCAGCCCCAGGGGATCATCCGGATTCAGCGGAAAATCGATCAGGATCCGGTTGTAAGCCAGGCGTGCTTCGTTGGTCCAACTCGGGGAGAAGATATGTGTCTCGTTGAGAAGCAGATTCTGATAGGTGTTATTGTTGGCGGTCCCAAATCCAGTGAACGTGATTCCTCCTCCCAGCGGATCTTTTTGATTATCAAAAAGGTAACGCGCTGAGAACTGATCGTTGTCGCCAATCTTGTGATCGATACGCAACTGCGCCTGGCGCTCGCGATACGTTTGGGGGACGAAAAGCGACCCGGTTCCAAACTGAATATTGCAAGGCGCTGGACAACCGGGACGAGCGCCGATGTCAATGTTCTGAAAAGACGACTCGCCAATGCTGTTTTTTGTGACCTCCATTAGGAGATCGACTCGTGGATTGACGCCAGCCGGAAACAGGTTCCGCAACTGGTTGCGTCCGGTCTGGGTTAGAACAGTTCTGGAAGCCTGAGTTGAAGCACTGCGAAACTGTTCCTGCCAGGCGGCAAAGAAGAACGTTCGTTGCCGGCCGTCGTAACGCCACATCGGTTTACCTTCACCGAAGTGCGGAAATAGCAGTGGACCACCCAGAGTGCCCGCGTAATACTGCTCGGTACCACGCGGTGGGTGCCCGCGCTGGCGGATGGCGGCCGAGAGAGACTGTGTATTGGTAATGGCATCGTCACGTGTGACGTCGAAGAGATAAGCCACACTGCCGTGAAAGTCATCTGTACCCGACTTCGTAATCGTATTCACGACAGCACCGCCAGCGCGACCAAACTCCGCATCGTAATTCGAAGTTTGCACTGAAACTTCCTGCACGGCGTCAGGATTTGTGATCTGAAAAGCCTGACCGGCAACTGAGATATCGTTATTCTCAGTGCCATCGATTAAGAAGTTGTTTGAGCGTCCGCGCGAACCATTGACAGAAAATGTGCCCACCCCGAAGCCGAAGCGGTTAGTTGAAACTCCGGGCAGCGTGAGTGCCAGAGAAACTGGATTGCGACCTGAAAACGGCAGTTCTGTAATCCTTGTTTTATCAATATTATCACCGCGTACCGGTGCTTCCCCTTGAAGTAGCTGGCCAGCATCGGCAGCCACATTAACTGTCTCTACCTGTCCGGCCGGAGCCATCTGCGCCGGAACATCCGAAGTTTGATTGGCTCTCACTTCGATTCCTGTGCTCACCACCTCACCAAAACCGGTGGCGTTAACTTTCACGGAATAACTTCCTGGATCAACGGCTTCGAATCGATAAAGCCCTTCAGTGTTAGATTTGGTCGTACGGCTGAGCTTGGTTGCGGTGCTTGTCAGAGTAACATCAGCACCGGCGATCACGGCGCCGTTTGGGTCGGTCACTGTTCCGGACACGGTGCCCCGACTAGTTTGACCCAAAGCAAGGGTAGAAAAAGTGATTAATACAGCCAGCACAAGGAGTGCTCGAATAGTCATGACTTCCTCCTCAGAAAACAGGTTGAGCGGACGGGTTACGAGTTTTCGTATGACGGTGCTACTTAGTGCGTAAATCCAGCGAATCGGTTCGTGCGTGTCTGAGTTTTGTTAAGCAATCGCCATTCCGATTTTCCGTTGACGGCATGATCACACTTATCCGTTCATTTGTTAAGGGAAGCGTGACATCGGCACAAATCAATCAACGGCCTATTCAGAATCTCGGAGGAAAAACTTTCTAATCCTGGATTTGTCGCGAAAATTTCAGTGGCAGGAAAAGTTGGAGAACCTCGAACAGCGAACCACCGTGAACCAAGGATGTTCAAAATTCTGAACATCGTTCACCATCGCGCCCGTCGTCTTCAGCGTTGCGCAGCGAGACTAACGTCGATGTAAAGCGAAGGCAGCAGCAAAGTATACGACGACTGTGCAAGCCAATAGCACCGCCAAATACATCCACAACTGCGAGGACACCGTACCGGCCATCGACAGCTTGAGTGCTTCACTCAAGTAGTACGTTGGGATGACACGCATCGCCTTATCAAACCATGCTGTGATGCCAAGCGACGGAAAGCTCGGAGCAAGTAGTACGATTAAAACAACACTTGCCCACGTGTTTACCTGCATCGTGTTATTCAGCAGACTTCCGATCACCAAACCTACTCCCACCACGAAAAGCAGCCCCAGTAGAATAGTCAACAACGTCAATGGCCAGTTTTGTATGAATTGGCGGTTAATACCCAGCAAAATACCTGCAATGAGAAGCGTGTAAACCACACCCGTCAGCGCCTTGCCTGCAATTATCTCGTTCAGACTCGCCGGCGATGATAAGAGGAAATCGAGAGTCCGCTTTTCCTTCTCTTCCACTATCAATAAAGGCACCACGAACGCTCCGATCATTCCAAACGTGAGTATCAGGAGCAACGGCAGCATTATTTGATCAAGTCCGGTCCCACCACGTTTCTGGTCGTTCGCTCCTTTATCAATATCAACCCAAGTCAAACGCGCAGGCTCCGGCTGTTTGGCAAACGAACGCACTATCTGGTCCAACAGCCGGCGGAAAGCGGCCTGTTCAAAGATAGTCTTTTCATTATTGACGTAGACGGTTAGTTCCGGCTGCTTGTTCGCAGCCAGATCTGCATCGAAGCCGGCTGGCACTACCAATCCGCCAATCGCCTTGCGTTTTTCCACTTCGCCGGCTGTTGCATCCACCGAAGCTTCAACCACCGTTATCTGATTAGTCTTGCGCAGCTCCGCCACGAGTCCTGAGCCACCAGCATCATGGACCACGATAGTGAGAAGCTTGTTACTGCCGCCCCCCGGTAACAACACACGAAAGAGGAGTGCGACAAACAACGGCGTGACCAACGCTGTGAGGAGATAGCGATGCCTGATTGCGTCCACGAGATCTTTTCGGGTGATCGCTGACACTATGTTCAGGTTCATTCAGACAACCGCCTTCCTGCCAATTGAATAAACACCTCCTCGAGTGTCGCTTCGGCTGAGTGTAGTGTTCGTACGTGGCCGCCGCTTACGAGTTGCTGTAATTCCCTTCCCGCATCTTCACCGTCCAAAGCGATGCTGAGTGACTCGCCGTTATCGAGAGTTATATTCACTTGTTGTTTGCCGTGGGCAGTCTTGAGATTGTCAGGTGTGTCGAGCGCGACTATCCGTCCTTCACTTAGAAATGCCACACGATTGCAAAGCTGGTCTGCTTCTTCCATGTAATGAGTGGTGAGAAAGATTGTTACTCCTTCCTTCGACATGTCCACGATCAAGCGACGAATCTCGCGTCCCACTATCGGATCTAAACCACGCGTTGGCTCGTCCAGAAAAACTATTTGTGGACCATGAAGTATGGAGCGAGCGATAAGCAGTCTCTGCTTCATTCCGTTTGAATAGTTCTGTACTTTGTCCCCAGCTCTATCGAGTAGATCGACCTGTTTGAGCGCGGCGTCGATGCGTTCGATATTTTGGCCATAAAGGCGCGCGGCGAATTCGAGGTTCTCGCGTCCCGACATGCGTTCGTAGAGATTCTGGTGTTCAGACACCACTCCGATGAGTGGTCGCAGGCGTTGTTGTTCAGTGACGATATCGCAACCCGCGACGCGACCACCTCCGGAGGTAGGCTGCAACTGTCCGCTCAGCATTCGAATGGTGGTCGTCTTGCCGGCTCCGTTGTGGCCCAGGAAACCGAAGATCTCACCGGCAGCGACAGAGAAAGAGATGTTGTCGACCGCTCGAAGGCTGTTGAATGTGCGTGAAAGACTCTCAACTTCGATGGCTGGCATATGGTTGCTTTATACGTACTGCGGTTCGGATCAGGTTTCGAATTCTGCGTAATCTGTGGATACTAGCGCCCGAGAGAGAAAATATGCGAAATATTTTGCTTTGCAGTTTGTTCGTATTGCTGATCGGTATCACCGGCAGTGCCAAGCCTGTCCATCACTACGTGTTCTTCGGCATGGACCGTGAAAAGCTAAAAGCTGCAACGACATTTCTTGAAATGAAGAATTTCGAGGGCGCGAGAAAGCTGCGCGTTGGTGTGGGTGGTCCGGATCTGCTTCCGTACAAACGCTGGCAAATGGAGAGTAGTTATCCGCTCATTCGTGCCTCATCGTCTGAGGTTGCTGTCGGCGTTGCAGTTCAGGATGGTAACTACGCTCATGTAAACCCACGAACGGGTAAACAGGTAACGATTAACGAAATAATTAAGTTTGGCAAAGAGTACCTGGGTGTGGATTACATCTTCTGGTGTACCGAAGAGCCATACTACTCTGAACAGTTAGTTCCCTTTCTGAAACGGGGTAAGTAAGTCTCATGAAAATAGTCTATCTGCTTCTAGCCATTCTCGGCGCGGTTCTCCCACTTTCGCAACTCATTCCATTTCTAATGACACACGGCTTGGATCTAAAACTCTTCTTCACCTTCTTATTCAGCAACAGCGTGTCGGGATTTTTTGGAATGGACGTTATCGTGTCTTCGCTTGTGCTATGGCTATTCGTTTTCTCGGAGGGTCGAAGACTCGGAATGCGGCGTTTGTGGGTTTATGTTGCGTGCAATCTGGCAGTCGGAGTTTCTTTAGCGCTGCCGCTCTTTCTGCTGTTCCGCGAACGCACGCTCGATAGAAGCTAAGATCGATCTTCGGTTGCTTCCAATTGCTGTACGTCAGCCAGGTCTTGCAGGCGGGCGGCGGTTTTCTTATTCGTAATCAGGTGGTGACGAGAAAGTACAAAGGCGGGCACACCTCCGAACAATGTCTCTAAGCGATCCGGCCACGCCTCCTCAAACTCAACTCCGTCGATGTTGGTTATTATGTCGATGCGTATCGGCGGCAACCCAATCTGAAAGATCGTTTCTTTTTTACTCAAATCGGCAGCGGTTAAATCACTCAAAGGTGCGCCGAAGGCTAAAAGTGCATTTATTACCCTTTGAGCGTTTAAAGTCTCAGGTCGCACCCAAAGATCGAGGTCTTTGGTCGCGCGTACGTGCCCATGCGCTGCCAGGGCATGAGCGCCGACTATCAGGTATTCAACGTTGTGCGCGTTGAAGGCGAGTAACAGTTCTTTGAAGTCTGGGTTCACTTGCCGAAGGTTTGTTCCAGGCCATACAGAGCTCGGTCAGCGTCCACACGGCTTCAATCCGTTCTTCAGGAGAAGCCATGCTCCAGTCGTTGTCCGGTGGTTCCGGCAACCCGTCGCGAATGACCCTGACTTTGATTTGGTTGTTTCCCGAATCATTGAGCATGCGAGATGAATTATAACATGCGCGGAATGGCGGCTTATCTTAGTTAAGAAGATGACAAGCGAAAATCTACGCGCTAAAGTGGCGTGAACCCACTAAAAAAGAAGCGGGCCGACTTGTGATCGCAACACAAAGCCAGCCCTTGAACCTCAACCTTCCAAGAAAGGATGAAGATCATGACCACTTATAGTAGCGCAGTCATGCGCGAATCAACACCTCACGCAATCAGCGATGCTCTCAGACGCCACGCTCAATCAGTCATAAACAATGGATCGACCGATCCGCAGTGGCGGAACATTATCCGTTACGCATTGGAGATCAACGATCCGTGGCTTGCCGACCTCGTGCGGCGCGCCGGTGCAGGCGAAACCATCATCGACACAACTGACCTCTCGCCAACAACCGAAACCAACGAGGCTGACTTCAGTGAAGAAAAGATCGAAACACTCGCAGAAATAATTTGCGCGGCTGGAGACGAACCTGCGGCCGCGCTCTTCGTACTCATGGGCACGCTCGAGCACTCCACCCAACCCAAGCTACTCGCGAACACGGCGAAGCACTTTGCTTTTACATGCTGTGGTGAGTCGAACCTGTATGGAATGGTCGACGCTCAGATTGCGGTAGTTGAGGCCGAGTTGTTAATACGCAACACGCTTACCTCTTGATGCGCCGCGAAGGGCCAATAGGGCGGCCCTCCGTGGCCGCCCCTTCTGACACTGTCTTAATTCTGTGTGTATGCTGCGCCTAGTTATTTGAAGGCAGGGCGGGGCGTCGTTCCTTGCCAGTGATGAACAGATGGACCACGCACCAACGGATGCGCATCGCAACGGCGAATGCGAACCAGATCAGGCGATCCCGACTCTAGCCAGCATAAGCCGTCTCTAGGCAGCAGAGGCAGTCTCTATCAAGCATCCTTGGCTGTGTCTTGCTAAGATTTTCCAGATTTTTCTGGAAAATCTTTACACGCGCTAAACGTATACCTGTATACAGTTTAGCGTTCGCTTTATCGAACGGCGTCCGTTATAACGGACGGAAACGACTGAAATATCAGTTGAGTTCTCTATAGCGAAGGGACTAATATACAGCGCGTTGTAGATTTGTTACCTGTAGGTGACACTTAGAGTTAAAGCCCTTTAGATAGAACGCTATCAAGGTTCTTTGAAACGAAAAGAGCGAAACCCGTTGAAGCGGATTCCGCTCTCTCGCGCCCCTGACTCGACTCGAACGAGCGACCTCCCGCATCGGTGCTGGGTGCTCTTTCCAACTGAGCTACAGAGGCAAGGTGAAGAACCTCTATTACGGAGGTTCGATGTTAATGATCACTTCCCCTGATTCAGCCCATGAGATAGTGATCGTTGCGTGTGAAAGGTAGCAAGTGATGCAAGGCATTACTTGTTCCCTCCTTTTGTTTGGACAATGGCCCAGTGATTAATTTCGCTGGGCCGTTGGCTTTTTAGGCCAACTTCGATCAGGCACAAAATGGTAAAAGCCTGAAACTGTTTCAAATAACGCCGAATATAGTAACAACAAAACCGCGTTTGTCTAGATCGAAAACGGCAATCATTGAAGATCGAAGTGGAAACCGTAGTTGCCACTTTTGGGTTAATGTTTCATCTACAAGACTTTGCGAGTAAGTTGTCAGATCGCTGTCTTCTTAACTTTTTTTTCGCTTAACTCTCGCCCAACGCGCCTTTACGGCGTTTCTAGCGCTTTCACTTCGTTCTTCTGCGGTCATACTGGCCGGGCCCCGTGCAGCCCCGCCCTTCAAACCGCCTCTACGCCCTAAAGCCACAGCAGGTAGGATTATCAGGCATGGTCGATTCCTTTCTTCTAAACGGGATAGGATTCGGCTGTGTAGGGCTGGCAAGTGTTTACGCACTTGTCGGCCCGCTCCGAAATGGAGCGCATCCTAACACCGAAGAGACGCTAGAAATCGACAAAGAAGCGTCAACACAGAATTAAGCCACTATCCCCCTTCTCAGCAATGCGATCGATAGCACATTTTTGTCGTATAATGACTTGACTTTACTCGAAGGGAACATACTAAATGTCGTCGAACCTCACAGAAGAAGCCAAGAAACTCCCGGTGGACGAGAGAATCGCGCTCGTTGAAGAGATCTGGGACAGTATTGCCGAAGATAACGGCTGCTTCGAACTAACCGAGATTCAAAAACAAGAACTCGATCGCCGCATCCAATCTTTACAACAGAATCCTCAGGCGGGCAGAAGTTGGGAAGACATTAAATCGGAATTCCTCAATTCAAAGTAGTTCCTCATGCAAATTCGTTTTCTTCCCGAGGCGGATGCCGACCTCGCTGACGCTCGCGTTTGGTATGGACTTCAGCGCGCCGGCTTAGATGTCGAATTGATGCGGCGAATTGATGAAACTCTACAACGGATTAGCGATGCTCCGCGTAGATTTCCATTGATCCATCGCCACCTCAGACGGGCAATCGTAAGGCAATTTCCATTTGCGGTTTTCTACGAGATTACTGGAAACGAGATTGTGGTGTTCGCGGTGTTCCACTCAAAACGGAATCCGAACCAACTCACATCGCGATTGAAGCACATCGGTTGAGCTCTACGAGCACATTCCTTCACGACGCAAGCTGATCGGCGATCGATTTGGTCATCGGGGTGTCGACATCGCCCGTGTGTTTTGTGGTTACTGTTTCCACTAGCATGACCCAACATTCTTCGTCCGCGACGGGGTTGTGCATCACGCCTTTCGGGACGACGTACATGTCGCCGGCGTTCAGTTCTATCTCTTCACCTTCGAGTTGGATCAACAACCGTCCGCGGACGACCAGAAAGAGTTCGTCCTCGTCTTTATGGTTGTGCCACGTCAGTTCCCCTCTAACTTTAGCGATCTTTACGTACTGATCGTTTACACGGCTTATCACTTTCGGGGACCAGTAATCGCTAATCTGATCAAAGCTTTGCTCAATATTAATTTTCATGGGTAAGATTATCGTTGAGATGCGGTTCGAGCTTCAACCAATACTGAAGAGTGAGATCCTGGAACTGCGGCCACTGCGAGCTGACGATTTTGAAGAGTTGTATGCGGTTGCGTCCGACCCGTTGATCTGGGAGCAACATCCAAACTCTGACCGTTACAAGCAGGACGTGTTCCAGAAGTTTTTTGATGAAGCGCTCGAGTCGGGTGGAGCGCTGATCGCGATTGACCGCAAAGACGATCGAGTCACCGGTTCATCGAGGTTTCATTGTTACGATCTCGAGCGAAGCGAGATTGAGATCGGTTGGACTTTCCTGGCGAGATCTCATTGGGGCGGCGTTTACAACGGTGAGATGAAACGGTTGATGTTGTCTCACGCTTTCAAATTCATCGACAACGTGATCTTTTTAGTTGGCTCAACTAACCTGCGCTCGCAACGAGCGGTGGAGAAGATCGGCGGTGTACGTATCGGTACGAAGACAGATCCGAACGGCCGCGAGAGTTTCATCTTCAGAATCACGCGCTTCGCCTACTCAGGTGAGCGCCAACGGCGCGACCTATGATAGCCAGGGGCAAGCGCGAAGCGCGTCGCCCCTGGTTTGCGAAAACGAGAACGCGCCAAGGCCTGAAAGGCCGAAATACGCACAACCGTATTACCCCCTTTCAGGGCTCCTTCGCAGCTTGGGGTATTTATCCAGGGGCGACGTCCTGACAAGTCGGGACTTGCCCCTGGCTATCAAATGTCGCGCCTTCGGCGCTGTGACGCGAGTGTAATGATGCGCTGCTATTTTGCACGCCCTAGCGGTGACGCGGGTGCGGTGACATGGGTCATGATTTGAAAGCAAGAATCGGAGTGTAATGCCTCAGTGGGGCCACGGTATTATTCGATAATGATATCCGAAGACATATCGTGGCCACAGGTTTATCAAGACCTTGACGCAGAAGGCAATGCAACCATCAAAGGCATTCTGTCCCCGGATGAATGCGACGAGATTCGTGTTCTTTATGACAACGAGAACCTATTCCGCAGCAACGTTGTGATGGAGCGCCACGGCTTCGGACGCGGAGAGTATCGCTACTTCCGTTATCCACTACCCGATCTAATCACAACTCTGCGCACGTCGCTCTATCCTCACCTCGTCCCGATTGCGAATCGCTGGAACGACGCAATGCGCATTGACGTTCGCTATCCAGCCACGCATGCCGAATACATTCGACGATGCCACAATGCCGGCCAGGATAAACCAACTCCACTGCTCCTCAAGTACGGAACCGACGATTACAACTGCCTGCACCAGGACCTGTACGGTGAACACATTTTCCCACTTCAAGTCGCAGTACTGTTGTCAGAACCCGACAAAGACTTCACCGGCGGCGAGTTTGTGATGACTGAACAAAGACCACGCATGCAATCGCGCCCGATGGTTGTGCGGCTGCGAAAAGGTGACGGTGTAGTGTTTGCTGTCAATCATCGTCCGGTTCAGGGCAGAAAGAGTGTTTACAGAGTTAACCTCCGGCACGGCGTTAGCCGGCTACGCTCCGGAAGCCGGCACACGCTCGGGATAATTTTTCACGACGCGAAGTGAGGAATTCGCTATGAGCCAAAGAGTTGAGATAACAGGTTTGCCAGTCGATAGCCTGATTCAGCAATGGATTCTTTCGAAACCTCGAAGGTATTCTTCTCATACTCATTGCCTGGCAATTGCTGACGCTTTAAAGTTTTTGGATAAGCATTGTCTTTCGCCTTCTGAAGGCTTTCAAGGACCCAGGCGTCAATGTCGCCGGGTTTAAGTGTCGCAGCAAACGACGCCAGCGGATGCGTATCCTCCACATCACGACTGAGTCGGTCTACATAGTGGTTAAAACTTTCATTTGCAGGCTTGGGCTTACGGCGATCGATGATGTTGTCCCAATAGCTGTGAAGATTCAGTTTAGGTCCAAGTTTAAAGCCGTTTCCACCAGCATCACCCTCACTCTCGTTTGGAAAAGTCGTCACTCGTCCACTTGTATGTAAGGGCTGGTGAATGTCACCCACCAGGTGGAGAATCCATGCCAACATTATTGCTCGATCTTTCGCCGGAATAAGATCACTGCGTACGAGATTGCGAAATATACGCAGTCTCTCGGTCGCATTGACGTCAGCAATGTGCATATCGAGGTCATGTGGTGGATCGTTGGGATCGCCCGATGTCCCTGACCAGAAGTGGTCCACAAAATGCCAATCCCTCTGGTGATACTTCGTGCAGATTCGATGGTCGTTATTGTCGGCAGGACGAACGATGTCCGGCCATGTAGCTACCGCAATAAAGAACTGTCGTTGCCGTTCAGCGAGGGGACGGCCATCGTTGGGAAAAAGTTGGCGTAGACAACTATCACTCGGAGCTTGCATGAGGAGCGCAACTATTTTTTGTCGGGCGGTTGGATCTAAATTGTCCCAGGCAATACGTGCGACCATTCTGTGTCCGGTGGCATTCCATCCATAGGAAGATTGCGGGAATGCGAGGAAGACCACGATGACAATGTAGGTTAGGATTTTAGATTTATGCACGGCAGTTCCTCCAAGGGGTTTAGTGTACTGCTCTAAGCATTAATGAGGATTGAGGCGAAAACATTTCATGAACGCACCTCGGCGTGCCTGGACTAACCAATCGGAAGCCGAACCTGGAAACACGTATCACCGGACTTTGATTCGAAACGAACGTTGCCGCGGTGTTTGCGGACGATGCGGGCGACTGTGTCGAGACCCAGTCCGGTTCCCTCCCCGACCGGCTTAGTGGTGAAGAACGGTTCGAAGATGCGCGACCTCAGCGCGGCCGGTATTCCCGCGCCATTGTCACGAATCTCGACCAAAATGTCAGTCGGTTCGCGCTTGGTACGCACCTTCAGCTTTCCGCCTTCGCTCATCGCATCGACCGCATTAACAATCAGATTGGTCCATACCTGGTTGAGCTCACTGCCGTACGCCTTAATGACCGGCAGCGACTCGGCATAGTCACGCGTGACGGTGATGTTCTTCTTCTTCAACTTGTACTTCAGAATGAGCAGCGTGTTGTCGAGACCTTTGTGGACATCCAACTCCTGGATCTTCGCCTGGTCCATGTAGCTGTATTCCTTGATCGCTCCAACCAACTCCGATATGCGTGTCGTGGCAGTCTTGATCTCACTGGCCAGCTTCGCCGCTGCGAGTTGAGAGCTCACGCGTGCCAGCACGTCCGCAGTCGCGCTTGAAGGAATTTCGCCCAGCAGTTGTTCCAGTGCGGCTGAATCCATTCCGGCTTCGACGAGATTGGCCGAGAGTTTCCAGGCTTCTGCAACGCCATGTGCCTCAAGCCACTCGTTGACTTCATCTTCACGGTCACTCTGATCGAGCGAATTCAACTGCTTCGCTGTCGCCGTATGATCGATCGCTTTACTCTCGAAAGCGTCAATCGATTCCTGTTGCTTCGCTGTCAGATCGTGGGAGCAGAGTCGCATGTCGGCAGCGCGCAGTTCCTTCAATACTTCGATCAGATCGTTAGCCGCACGCGTCGCGCCAGCCGCCGGATTGTTAAGCTCGTGAGCGAGTCCGGCCGACAGTTTTCCGAGGGCCATCAACTTGTCCTGCTGCTGATCGATCGTAGTGGATTCACGCACGCGATCACTCATGATCCCGACCAGCCGTTGAACCATCAACGGCATGCGCAGCATCATCTCGGGAAACAAATGAACCGGAAACCGTAACAGGCGTACGTCAGTCACTGCGTAACCGGTTGCCTGTAACTCCGTCATGCGGGAAAACGGAAGCATTCCACTGACTTCAGTTTTCTGCTCGCCTGCGCGCGCGATGTAAACAACGTCGTGATCACTCTCATCCCAGTAAGCGTGTACCTCGCCTTCCAGGTAGACCACCATCGTGTCCGCCTTGTCTCCTTTGCGAAATATCCTGTCGCCCGCCGCAAATCGGAGATCTTCGGAGTTATCAGCAAACCACTGCAACTGTTCGTCAGGCAGATCGGCAAACACATGGACGCGACGAAGTGCCTCGACTTTATCCGGCGGCGAAGAGTTCGTCGGAAGATTTGCTTCAATGCCGCCCAAAACTGTTTCTTCCATTTGTTACACGACCTTGCTCAGATATTGATGCACGAAGGAGATCGCAACCGATCCCTCGCCCACACCCGACGCCACCCGCTTGACTGAACCATGTCGCACATCACCCACGACAAAGATGCCCGGAACGTTTGTTTCCAGAAGACCCGGATCTCGGTCGAGCTTCCAGCCGTTGGGCCGCTTGCCATCGCGTGTGAGGTGCGGGCCGGAATAGATAAAGCCCCGTTCATCGCGCTCGACGATGTTTGCAAGCCAGTCAGTATTTGGCGCTGCGCCGATCATGATGAACAGTGAGTTGGCGGATACTTTGTTTACCTCGTTCGTCGTCGCACAATGAATTGAGATTGCCTCGAGATGCTCGTCACCGTGCGCCTCGACCACGGACGTGTTGTATTCGATGTGAATATTAGGCGTCGCCTTGAGTTGATTGATCAGGTATTGCGACATCGAAGCCGCGAGTGACGAACCGCGCACAAGCATCACGACTCGCCGCGCGTACCTCGAAAAGTACATCGCGGCTTGTCCCGCACTATTCGCGCCGCCGACAATATAAACATCCTCATCCTTCGTTGACATTGCTTCCGTCATCGCGGCGCCATAGTAAATACCGGCTCCGGTCAAGCGTTCCACTCCGGGTGCGTCGAGCTTGCGCCACTGCACACCCGTCGCCACCAACAACGCATGACAACTGAGTTCCGCTCCATTTGCGAGTTTCAAGAAGCGATATGGACCATCGACTCTTACTTCGGTAGCCTCCGCCGAAATGATCTCAACGCCGAATCGCCTCGCCTGGACCACTGCTCGTCGTGCAAGGTCGGCGCCGGTGAGTCCACTCGGGAAGCCGAGATAGTTTTCAATGCGACTCGACATGCCGGCCTGACCACCAGGCGCTTCGCGCTCGATCATGACTGTTCGCAGCCCCTCGCTCGCGCCATAGACCGCCGCGGCGAGTCCGGCTGGACCACCACCGACGATTGCGAGATCGTAGAACGCTTCTGTCGCGCGAGTTCTGAGTCCGGCGTGTTCGGCGAGATCGGCCAATGACGGTTGCTTGAGACGCACACCGTTAGGAAGAACCACGACTGGCAGATTTCGCGTCTCTTCTTCATCCAGCAACTCGACCAGACTGCGGACTTCTGAGTCGGTAGTTTCAATATCAAGCCACTGATAAGGCACGTGATTGCGCGCGAGAAAATCCTTGATATTGTGCGAAGCGGGCGACCAGCGATTCCCTAACACACGAATGCCTTCGAACTGCGGTGGGAATGCTGCGTTCCAATCCTCGAGCAGTTCGTCCAGTACGGGATAGAGATTTTCTTCCGGAGGATCCCAGGGTTTGAGCAGGTAGTGATTGATACCGGCTTCGTTGATCGCAGCAATCGCTGCGTCAGTGTCAGCGTAAGCGGTCAACAACACGCGTTTCGCATCGGGAAAGAGTTCGATCGCCTGTGCCAGAAACTCTACGCCGGACATTCCGGGCATTCTTTGATCGATCAGGAAGAGTGCGATTGAGTTGTTCCTGATTTTCAGTTCGCGAACGATCTCGAGTGCCTCCGGTCCTGATCCGGCGCGCAGCACACGATAATCACTCCCATACTTCCGCCGCAGATCGCGCTCGATCGCCCGCAACACCTCGCGATCGTCGTCCACGGTTAACAAAACCGGTTTGGCCATAACGGATTAGTGCTCCCCAAAAGAAAACGTCATTCTGCCACGTAACGCTTCCTTACGCATCACGGCATCGAGGATTCGCGCACTAACCCGATCGAGGTATTGCAAGTATCTGAATCGCAGCGCCAACAGCGCGGAATATGAAAGCCAGGGGCAAGTGCGAGCGAAGCGAGCACGTCGCCCCTGGTTTTAAATACACAAAGAAGCGCTGAGGCCTGAAGGGACGAAATACGTATTTCGCCCTTTCAGGGCTGTGGCTCCTTTTTATTTTGTTATCCAGGGGCGACGCGCTTCCGCGCTTGCCCCTGGCTATCATATTCCGCGCCATTGGCGCTCTGATCAATCTTCAACCAACGTGTCCGCCTGCTGAAATTCGTGCCGCACCTTTTTCAGCACGTCATTCAGAAAATTTACCAGCGCATCCGATGATTCAAAGTGAGTTGTCTGCCCGGAAGCGACGTGCTCAACCCGTCCGATAAACCTGCCTTCCTCAGGATTTGCGTCGAGAGAAAACTTGATGACGAATGAGCGCTTATGTTGCCATCCATTCAGCATAGACGCAGAATAAGCGGCAATCTGGAACCGAGTCATAAGAAAGTTGTAATGTTTACGTCTTTTGGCGACGATGGACCGGCAACAACCAATCTTTGGGCCGTTTCGGTTTGACGAGACCAACGAATGTCTCTGGCGAGGCTCGCAGGCAATTCCGCTACGGCCGAAAGCGTTTGCGGTTCTCAAATATCTCATTTCACATAAAGGTGTCCTGGTAACCAAACAGCAGTTGCTGAACGACGTTTGGCCCAAAACTTACGTCAGCGAGGCGGTGCTGAAAGACTGTATTCGACAGTTGCGACACGCGTTGAACGACGACGCGAAGACGCCACAATTTATCGAAACATCTCATCGCCGCGGTTATCGCTTTATTGCTTTGCTCACTGAAACCAAGCCGTCGCCTGGTCCAACTGAGAACGTCGCCGCGCCTGTAATTCATTACACTGAATCACCAACCAAACTACTCGGCCGGGATGCTGCACTCGCTCAGCTAAGACAATGGTTCGAGACTGCTTTGACCGGCAATTGCCAGACTGTTTTCGTCACCGGCGAAGCAGGTATCGGCAAGACGACGCTGGTCGAAGCATTCCTCGAACAGCTTGGCCCAGGCATTTACATTCTTCGCGGTCAGTGTCTCGAACAGTACGGATCGAGTGAAGCATATCTTCCGATTCTCGACGCACTCTCGCGTTTGGAGGACAACAAGGATTCGCAAATTATCGAAGCATTGCGTAACTGCGCCCCAACGTGGCTCCTCCAGATTCCGCACCTCACCACTGCTTCCGAGCGTGAAGGAATGCAGGACAAGATCTCAGGAGTAACACGGGAGGGGATGCTTCGTGAGATTGCTGAGGCACTGGAGTTGATTACGACAACAACCCCGGTGGTCCTGTTTCTTGAAGATCTTCACTGGAGTGATTACTCGACACTGGATCTGGTGTCGTATCTCGCGCGCCGGCGGCGTCGTGCGAATTTATTGTTGATTGGAACATACCGTCCAGTGGAAGTGATCGTCAGCGAGCATCCGTTACGAGGAGTGAAGCAGGAGCTGCAACTACATAAACTCTGTAACGAACTGCCGCTTGAATACCTCACGCTCGAATCAGTTTGCGAATTTCTCGAAATAACATTCCCGAAACATCAATTGTCCACGGCATTCGCGGCGATTATTCACAAGCGTACTGAAGGCAACCCACTCTTCATCGTCAACCTCATTGAGTTTCTGGTCCAGGAAAAGATCATTGTCGAACGAGACAACTGCTGGGAACTCGCGGTCGATCTGAGTGAAGTCGAGTTAGGAGTCCCGGAAAATATTCGGGAGATGGTCGACAAGCATATCGAGCGTCTCGAACCTGTCGAACAACGGATACTCGAGGGGGCAAGCGTCGTCGGCATGGACTGCTCGGCAGTTGCGATTTCAGCAGGTCTCGCCGAAGACGTGGTTCGCGTTGAAGAGATCTGCGACGGCCTGGCACGTAAGCATCACTTTCTGTGGCCCGCCTACGTCGCGGAATTACCTGACGGCACGATTACGCCGCGATATAGATTCATTCATAGTCTTTACGTCGACGTGCTTTACAAGCGAGTAGCAGCAACACGCCGTCGTCAGATTCATGGCCGCATCGGCGAGAGTGGTGAGAGTATCTACGGCGACCGCATTGGAGAAATAGCTGCAGAACTCGCCGTACATTTCGAACAGTCGCAGGACTTCGTGCGAGCGGTTAAATACCTGTTAATGGCCGCCGAAAACGCTGTGCGCCGTTCGGCTGATCACGAAGCTCGCGCGCTTTCAAAACGTGGTCTCGAGGTGCTGAAGGTTTTGCCCCGGAGTGCGAAGCATGAAGTTGAAGAACGCAATCTGCGCTCGATAATCCTGGCCACGAATAAACGCGGAGAACGCGGCTCTGATCCGCCTTCACCTGTGTAAAACTCGTGGCTCAGTACGCTTGCGTACTATCCTTTGAGGACAGATCTGTTATAAGCTTGGCCCCCGACTTTAAAACCCCTTTAATCAGGACTCTCCCAAACAAAAGAAATCGCGATCTTCTCACGTCTGCGTTGCCTCGCAGTCGTGGAATATCAATCCACTAAGGGAGTGCCATGACCCAAGGGAGACCTCTTCATGTCAAGCATCTTTAAAGCATCTATCATGGGCGCTTTGCTCGTCTTAATGGTAGTGCTGGGGACTTCGGACGTAAAAGCCGATCCAGTTACGTTTAGTACTACTGGCGTCTTCAGCGTGAGTGGAACTAACGTCGTAAACTTTACCAACATCAACGGGACTACGACGATCACTTTCAACGGCACGACAGATTCGGTGATCACACCTGCCGGCGCTAGTTTTGGTGACATCGTAGTTACTACAACTGTACCGGCCAACTCGCTCGGGCCAGCGATAGGTGGTACTTTCACATTAACCTTCACTCAGGTATCGCCGGCAGGGACAGCTAGTGTGGTGGGAACACTTTCCGGGAACATCGGTTTTAATACCGGTATAGCAACACTGACGTTCTCTACAACAACTGTATCCATCGGCGGCTTTACCTACACGGTAAACCCGACGTACACGATCGCACTTCCGGTGACGGGCGTGGGCGGAGGAGCCGGGACAGGCACGACAACAATTCAAGGCACCGTTACAGGTGGGGCTGTTCCAGAGCCTGCCAGCATGTTTTTGCTGGGTACAGGTCTCCTCGGCTTAACCGGTGCGGTTCGTCGGAAGTTGAAGAAATAGTCACGCCCATCCAGTACTTCAACCAATTTGTGCCAGCCGAATAGTGCGGCATTCGGCTGGCATCAGTCTAAGAGCGCCACTCGCAACTTCCATTCTTTCGTATACGCGTCATAAACAAAACCGCGTACGCGTCGTTCCAATTTTCAAACATAAATTTGCCTTCTTGAAAATCGATCCGAATTCGCCAACGCATTCGCAGCGTGTGATGTAACTCACTCACCGATTTTCAATGCTCTTCGAATTGGCACATTCCTTGCGCCTGAGAATGGCGCGAGCTCCCCTCGCTTTGTGTTAGCCAGTCAGAAAAGAAAAAGGTGGTCCAGGAGATCCACTTAATCGGATGTTCGTTTGCACAATCAAGGAGACCCACATGCTTCACAGATTATTGCTCGCATTTGCAATCACTTTCATAAATGCATCTCTGCTCTTTGCACAAAACACTGCCGGAAAGATCGTCGGCACAGTTTCTGCCCCGGACGGCGCGGTGGCAGGCGCCTCCGTTACAGTCACTGACGATCAGACCGGTAAAGAAAGAACGGTTACTTCAAACAGTGAAGGAGCCTTCGAAGTTCCACAACTTGAATTCGGCAGCTACTCGGTGAAGATAGCCGCCACCGGTTTCAAGACTTTTATCGCGACCAAAGTAAAAATCGACGCCGGACGCGAATATCAACTAAACGCGCTGCTCGAGGTCGGTCAGATTGTCGAGCAGGTGGTAGTCACCGGCGGCGCTGAACCGATCAACGCTTCCAACGCTGAGCTCAGTATGACGATCAGCCGCGAGCAGATCCGCGAGCTCCCGTTGAATGGACGTAACCCGCTTGCCCTGCTCACACTGACACCAGGTGCCGGCCCGACTACAAACTCGATCAACGGACAACGTTCATCGTCAACAGCGATAACTCGCGACGGGCTCAACGTGC
>Ga0207708_10001222_pt1 | contig 19400 bp, 15 predicted proteins | sample KBSK5101metaG_FD_184340 | JGI IMG/M metagenome (GOLD analysis project Ga0207708, IMG submission 184340) | Corn, switchgrass and miscanthus rhizosphere microbial communities from Kellogg Biological Station, Michigan, USA - KBS K5-10-1 metaG... | ecosystem: Host-associated > Plants > Roots >...
CATGTCGCCGCTCGCGATCTGGCGCCGCATCTCCTGCGTGGGCTGTGGGTAGTCGCGCACCAGCTGCGACGTGCTGGCGTCGAGCACGGTGTACTCGGCCAGGGCGGCCCGCAGCGTCTCCGCGGGCCGAGCGTCGGGATGGAGCTGCTGCTCGAGGTAGGCGGCGACGCCCATCTGCCGCACCCGTGCCAGGTCGGCCGGACGTGGCCCGTAGCCCAGCCGGTTCAGGACGTGCAGGATGCGTTCGTCCTCGCTGAGCGGCGAGGCGGGGAGCTTCACGCTCCCGGAGGGGGCCGCGGCGCCGGTCAGCCCCAGCGCGAAGACCACGGCGGTGATCAGCCCTGCACGCCTGCGCACGCTGGAGAGTTTACTCACATAGCGTCAGACGGTGAACCGGGCGAAAGCGTTGACCTGGCCGGTCTAAAGACCGGCAGCCACGTACCTTATCTGCCTTCTCTGCCTTCTCCGCCTACCGGCTCGTGCGCAGCGAGCGCGCCGCAAAGATGGCGGTGGCCACGGCGACTGCCAGAGCCAGTGCGACGACCTCGGCCCTCGAAACGGTCGCCACGATGACGGCACCGATAGCGGCACAGGCCAGCAGGGGGACGAGCGGCCCCCCCGGCAGCTTGAACGGCTCGCCCTCCAGACGCACGTTCAGCGCCCTCAGACGCCAGGCGGCCAGCGCGACGACGATATACACCGACAGACTGGACAGGTTGACGAGGATGGCGATCTGCTCGAACGTCCCGCTCAGGCCGAGCGCCAACCCCACGAGGGCATAGACCACGATGGCCACGTGCGGTGTGTGGCGGGCCGGGTGCACCGACGCCAGCGCCCGGGGCAGGAAGCCGTCACGCCCGAGCGCGAAGAGCGATCGCGGTCCCGCCAGGATCGCCCCGCAGAGATTGCCGAACATCGACGCCGCGGCCGCCGCCAGCATGATGGTGCGCGCCACCGGTCCGAAGGCCGCCCCGGCCGCGGTCGCAAGCGGGGTGACGCCTTCACCGGCGAGCGCGGCGCCGAGAATGCCCTGCGACACGAGCTGCACGGAGACGTACAGCACGACCACGCCACTCATCGCGAGCAGCGCCGCGCGCGGCACCGTGCGCTCCGGGTTGCGCACTTCCCCGCTCGGCTGCAACGCGCTCTCGATCCCGAGGAACGCCAGAATGATCAGCCCCGCGGTCGCGAACACGCCCGAGGCTGGAGGCGTTTCGGGCCAGGCCAGGTTCGGCGCGCGCACCGCAAACGCTCCGATCAGCACGAACGCGACGAGCGGCACGAGCTTGACGAGCGTCGCGGCTTCCACGAGCCTGGCGCCGCCCTTCACGCCACGAATGTTCACGGCGGCGGCCGCGACGACGACGGCGATCATCACGAGAGGACGGGCCGCCGGGGCGGTGACACCGAGCAGCGTCAGCACCGACGACGCGAAGAGGCCCGACACCGCGCCCGCGGCGAGCACGCCCGACAGCAGGTTGAGCGCGCCGACGAGGAACGCGACGTACGAACCGAACGCCGCTTCCGCATAGGCATAGGGGCCGCCAGTGGCCGCCACACGGCTTCCGGCGTCGGCGAAGCACAGCACCATCAGGCCGACGATGACGGCGCACACCAGATACGCCAGTACGGCAGCCGGGCCGATGCGGCTCGCCGCCAGCGCCGGGAGCACGAAGATGCCGGCCCCGACGATGTAGTTGAAGATGAGCGCGGCCAGCTGGCGGACGCCAAGTTCACGGACGAGCTGGGTGTCCGAGCCTCCAGGTCCTTGAGTCGAACCTGGAGTCGTGCCCACCGGTCAGCCGACGAGGGCTTTGACGGCGAGGAGCGAGGCGACCAGGGCGATGGCGGCGATCGTGCCGCGCTCGCTGAACGCGACGGCGCGCCACGGATGCCTGGTCTGGAGCGGGGCGAGGTCGTTGGGCGGAACCGGCAGCCAGCGCGGCACGTCGAGCGCGTAGCGGTCGTACTGACGGCCGAACATCGAGCGCAGGCGCGCCTCCTCCCAGATCACCATCGTGCCGTACTGCAGCGCGAAAACGGCCCACGCCACGGGCAGCATCCAGAGCAGCCGCGACGCCAGCACCAGGCCGGTCCAGATCATCCAGTTGCCGAGATACAGCGGGTTGCGCACGATGCGGAACGGCCCCGACGTGATGAGCGGGCCTTGACGCGTGGATGTACGCGTGCGGGAGATCGTGCCGATGTGGCGCACGGCCCAGAAGCGCAGCAGCTCGCCGACCGCCACGAGCGTCACGCCGGTGGCAACCGGCCACGGGCCGGTCATCTCCCCGGTCCGGAACACGACAACAGCCAGCCCGAGGGGCACCGGCAGCCACGATCGTTGGCGGAATGCCCAAGCTCCGAGCCTCACGAGGAGCGCCGGGGCCTGTTCTGGGGTGTAAACCGCAGCCGGTGCAGTAGCTGGCTGCGGGGCCGACGGAGACATTGCCTACATAGTAGCCGCACTCGCCCGCATCCTGGCACCATCGGCGGCGGAATTGCTCAGAATCTGACACGCACGCCGAGTTGCACCGCACGCGACTCGCCCACCGCGGTGATCTGGTTGAACGTGGACGACGGATTCGCCGGATACGCCCCCGGGCCAAAATTGGTATTGCGCGTCAGGTTGTTGACCCGATTGGTCAGGTTGAACACCTCGACGAGCCCTTCGAGCCGGGCGCCGTTTCTCACCGTGAACGAGCGGCTCGCCCGAAGCGTCAGGCTGAGGAAGTCGTTGCCCGTGCCGGCGTTGCGCGGGATGAACGACGCCGCCCGGACGTCGAAGTTGGCGGTGCTGGGCGTGCCGTCGTCGAATGGGCGTCCGGTCGTCCCTTGGAGGCTTGTGGCCCCCGAGGTGATGTTGAACGGCAGCGACGAGTAGTACTGCAGCAGCCCGCTCAACTGAAAGTCGTGAGCGCTCAGGGTCCCGTTGACGACCAGGCGGTGACGTTGATCGTCGTCGGACCGCCCCCAGTCGCGGCGGATGTTCGTCGGATCGATGGGCGAGCTGAAGAACGCCTCCCCCAGATCGTTCATCGACTTCGACAGGGTGTAGCTCACGCGCGCCGTCGCCCACGACACCGGCCGCTGCAGCAGCGACAGGTGAAGGCCGTGGTAGTTGGAATCGCCGGCCGACGAGTATTGACTGTTGTTGCGATAGACGGTGTTCGGCCGGCACCCGTTGTTGGTACCGGCGGCCACGCACGTGGGGACGTTCTGATTCACCGACATGAGCAGGCCGAGGCCGCGCACATATTGATAACCAGCGCTCACCGTCGTGCCGTGGCCAAGGGCCCGCTCCACCTCCAGGCTCGCCTGGCGCGAATAGGCGTTCTGCAGATCCGGGTTCATGGTCGTGAAGTCCACCAGCGTCGTCGTGAGCAGCTGCGCCGGCAGGATGTTGGGGAACACGGGCGCGCCGGCCTGGGTGGGGATGAGACCCGAGACGTTCGGCTGATGCAGGTTCGCCAGCTCCGTCGTGTTGCCTGCGGAAAGGATGGCGTTGGCCACGGCGCGCAGCGGGACCCGGTCGAAGAAGAGTCCGGCGTTGCCGCGCACCACGAGCGCGTGCGAGGCCGTCGGCGTCCACGCAAAGCCCGCTCGCGGCGACACGTTGTCGGTATCGGTGTGAATGGTTTCGAGGAACTGCAGGTCGTATCGCAGTCCCAGGTTGAGGGTCAGACGCGACCCAGCCCGCCATTCGTCCTGCGCGTAGACGCCGACGTTGGGGTTGGTCTGCGACACGACGGGATTGCCGAAGGTCTGCGTGAATCCGCTGTAGGTGCCGGCGAGGAAGTTGGCGAGCGTCGAGAACGTGTAGCTCCCCCGCGCGGACCGGGGATACGTGATGGTGTCGTCGTTAAACACGAAGTCCACACCCGCGCGCAGCGCGTGCGCGCCGGCCTGGTGCGACAGGTTGTCGACGATCTGATAGAGGCCGTTCTGCCGCCGCGTCGGGCTCCCCGACAGCGTGCCGAAGCTCGCCACGCCCGCAATGCTCACCGCCGGCCCGATGGTATCGGTCGGCGGCGCCTTCAAGTCGCCGTGCACGAACTGCGCGCGTGTTTCGTTGACGGTGGTCGGCGACAGCGTCCAGGTGTTGCCGAAGGCCACGGATTGATCGACGTTGTCGAGCCCGGCCGACGCGGTCGGGGCGTTGAGAGCGCCCGACCCTCTCGAGCGATCCGACGTGACGTGGTACAGGCTGTACCGAAGCGTGAGCTGGTCCGATCGGCCGACCCGATGATCGACCTTGCCGAGCACGTTCGCGCTGTGCACGGGATTCGGGTACACACCGGTGCTGACCGGCGAGCCTGGGTAGCCGGTCTGCACGAGCCGGGCGTTGATGGCGGCCACGTCCGCTGGCGCAATCGTGACCAGCCCAGTCTGATCCAGCCGCCGCTGCTCGAAGTTCGCGAAATAGAACGTGCGGTTCTGCGTCAGCGGACCGCCGAGGCTGGCGCCGTACTGCTGCTGATCCATCGGCAGCTTCGTGCCCGAGAGCGCGTTGGCGGCGTTGAGGGCGTCGTCGCGAAAGAACCCGTACGTCGTGCCGTGCACGGCGTTGGTGCCGCTCCTCGTCACGACGCTGATATAGCCGCCGAGCGCGCGGCCGAGCTCGGCCTGCCCGCCCGACGTCACCACCTGGAACTGCTCGACGGCGTCCACCCCGTAGGGGATGCCGCTGAGGCCCGCGGCATCGTCGTTGGCCGACAGGCCGTCCACGATGAAGCTGTTCGAGAGGTTGCGCTGGCTGGCCACCGAGATGCCCTGCCCGGGCACCGCCGACGTCTCCGCGAAGAGTTGGGTGCTGCCGATGTTGGTCGGCGACACCCCGGGAATCATCAACGCGAGGTCCAGAAAATTGCGGCCGTTCAGCGGCAGGCTGTCGACCTCGGCCTGCGACACGGTCCCGGCGATCTGGCTGCGGGCCGTCTCGATGAGCGGCGCGTCCGCCGAGACGCTGATCGTGGTGTCGAGGCCGGCGACACGGAGCGTCATCGGGAGCTCGAACGCGGAGCCGATGCCGACCGTGACGGCGCGCGTCGCATCGGCAAACCCGGCCTGACTCGCCACGATCTCGTAGCGGCCCACGCGCAAATACGGAAAGCGGAAGCGGCCGGCGCCGTCCGAGAGCTGCTCCGCCGTCTGATTGGTCTCGAGCTGCCGCGCAACGACGCGCGCCCCAGCCACGACGGCGCCCTGCTCGTCCGCAATGCGGCCGCTCACGCTGCCAAAGTTGATGGTCTCCTGCGCTGCCGCCGTACCCGACAGCAGCGCCGCGCACGCCGCCACACACGCGGCCGCGCGGACCTTTCCCCAGATCTCCATGATGCGAACGCCCCTGAAACACGATTGGATCGGTGGCCGCAGGTCGCGAAGAGAAGACCTGCCCCAGCGCCGGCGTACACACGCCGGCTGGCCAGACGTCACCGTCGCTGGCGATCAGGCGCGCGGGGGCGGACTATCGGGCGGGCGAGGAAGCGGACGGGGCGGTTTGGAGCACGGCGCTGGAGCGGTGGATTCCGTGACGGCGCACACGAACGGCGCGATGGATTCCGGCAGCGAGAGCGTGCCGAGGACCGGCAGTACGGCGTAGGAGGAGCTGTCCACGCCTTTGCACCACCGCGGCCCGTTGGTGGGCGCCGGACGCGAGCTGCCGCGCCGGTGCATGGGGCACATCACGCCGGTCGAGTGATCGCAGCTGCATTCCTCGCCGGCCGTCAGGTGCACGCCGCTCGACGGCATCGACGCGGCCAGCACGATCGTCGCGGAGCCGATCACGGCGACCTGGCACACGGCCACCGCAAGCGCCCAACGGGCCGCTCGCGCCCGGAAGTGCCGGAAAGCCGCGGTCACCCGCTGATGATACGCCTAAGCGTGCGTGGGTGCGGGAGCTTGAGTTTCGGCGGGCGTTTCCGCGGGGGTCTGGTTTCGCGCCAGGAGCGACACGAAGAACTCGCCGGCGCCAGATATCGCCAGCCCGATGAGCAGCCCCTCGCCGTCCTTGGGCTGCTTGACCTGACCGCCGCCGGCGGCCTGCACCGCGGTGCTGACCTCGCTCTTCAGCGAGCGCTCGCTGAAGCTGGCGTGCAGCCGGGCCATCAGGAGATTGCTCACTTCGCCGGCCACCGTGGCGCGGTCCTCGTCGCTCACCTTGGACGGGTCGGCGCCGGTCAGGCGTGCCGCCACCGCGGTCGCCGCCACCACACCCATGTGGACGCCGAGGCGAATGACGAACCGATCCTCGAGCGTCAGATCGACCTGCGCGGAGGCGGCGGCCACCACGGTGGACTGCGGCTCGATGGTCGCCACGTCGGCGTCGAGCATCATCCCGAACACCTGGCCGGCGGCGCCGAGCACGAGCTCGGCCAGATCGGGCACGACGATCGAGAGCGCCGTCATCGGCCCCGGCACGACCACGAACGGACGCAGGGCCTGGTGCAGCTCCTGCGTGTTGAAGCTGCGCGGCACGACCGCGTCGAACATGCTCTTGAAGGACGCGTCGGTGTGCTCGTCCACCAGGCCGACGATGCGCAGCGAGTCTCTGCCATCCTTGCCGCGCGCTTCACGCAGCTTGCGCACCAGCAGCTCGGCGCCCACCACGCCCAGCTCGCGCCCCACGAACACGATGCGCGCCTCGGAGTCGCGGAACGCGGCCAGCGCGGCGGCCCCCGAATCGCATTCGAGCACGGCACCGTAGCGCTGCAGCTCGCTGGTGAACAGGAAGCGGAAATCCAGGTTGCCGTCCACGACCAGGCCGGGATGCGACGCCGAGACGCGCGGCAGCCCCTGCTCCTTGGCGGGCTTCTCTTTCGGAAGGATGCTCACGAGCCGCTGCAGCTTCGGCATCAGCTTCTCGGCGCGCGCGGGTTTGAGGACGTAGTCTGAGACGCCCAGCTTCAGCAGGTGCCGCACCACGCGGTCGTCGCGCACGTTCGACAGCACGATGACCGGCAGATCCTTGGTCGCCGGCGACTCGCGCAGCAGCTCCAGCACTTCGATGCCGCTCATGGCCGGCATCTCCACGTCGAGCAGGATGAACGAGAACCGTTCACGCCCGATCAACTGGAGCGCCTGCACCCCGTCGGCACACTCCGAGATCGTGCACGGAAAGTGCTGGGTCAACATTCTCTTGACGGCAAAGCGCGTCGCGTTGTCGTCGTCGCAGACGAGCACGTGCATCGAACTATTTCCTCTGCCCCAGCGCCTCGAGCCACTCACCGATTTCGCGCTCGAGACGGCCGCACGCCGCAATCAGGTCCGGGGTCTTCGCCGCCGCGTCGACCTGGCCGGCGCGCAAGCCGTTGTCGATGGCCGACGCCAGCGTGACGACGGCGCGCGCGGCCACGTTGCCGGCCGCGCCCTTGACGGCGTGGGCGATGCGACGCACCTCCTCGAGGTTGCCGGCCGAGTACGCCGCCTCGAGGTGGCTGGCGTAGCCCGCCAGGTCGGTGCGCACGATTCCCGCCAGCTCGCTGACCACGCTGGCGTCGCCGAACTCCTGCATCACCTCGTCGGCGTCGAACTCTACATAGCCCATCGTTCCCACTCCTAAACAGCGTGGAGCCGCAAGACCCGCTCGATCATCTCCGCCACGGTATCGGGCTTGAGCGGCTTCGACAGGTACTCCGTCATGCCCACGGCGAGGCAGCGCTCGCGATCGCCCTTCATGGCGTGCGCCGTCATGGCCACAATCGGCACCGTCGACAGCCGGCCCTGGCGGATGCGCTTGGTGGCTTCGTAGCCGTCCATGATCGGCATCTGGCAGTCCATGAACACCACGTCGAAATCAGCGGCGGCGATCTTTTCGAGCGCTTCGGCGCCGTTGCTCGCCACCTCGACGATGCAGCCGGCCTTCTCGATGAAGCGGCGCGCCACGAACTGGTTGGTCGGGTTGTCCTCGACGAGCAGCGCGCGCGGCGTCGCCGGCGGCCTGGCTCCTGGCGCCGCGGCCGGCGTGTCCGCCTGCGGCTCCTCGAGCGGCGCGGCCGCCAGCGGAATCGCGAACCAGAACGTGGAGCCGACGCCATCGGTGCTCTCGAGCCCGATGTCGCCGTCCATGAGGGTGGCCAGCTGGCGGCAGATGGCCAACCCCAGCCCGGTGCCGCCATAGCGCCGGGTGGTGGACCCGTCGGCCTGCCGGTACTTCTCGAACACGAGCGCCTGCTTGTCGAGCGGGATGCCGATGCCGGAGTCGGTGACCGATACGCGCAGCATGCGCTTGCCGTCGGGCGACTGGCTGGGCACCGCCACGACCGACACCACCCCCGAGGCGGTGAACTTCACGGCGTTGTCGATCAGGTTGGTCAGGATCTGGCCGATGCGCGTGGAGTCGCCGACGATGCGCGGCGGCAGCTCCGCCGACACGTCGAGGCGCACGTCGATCCCCTTCTTCCGGGCCTTGGCAAAGCCGGGCTCGGCCACATCGTTCACCCACTGGCGGATGTCGAACGCCGTCTGGTCGAGCAAGAGGCTGCCGGCTTCGATCTTCGAGAGGTCCAGGATGTCGTTGACCAGCGTCAGCAGCATCTCGGCGGACTGCTGCGCGCCGAGCACCAGCTGGCGCTGGTCGGCGTTCAGCTCGCTTTCGGCGAGGATGCTGGTGAGCCCGACCACGCCGTTGAGCGGCGTGCGGATCTCGTGGCTCATGTTGGCGAGGAACTCCGACATCATCGCGGAGGACTGCAGCGCCTGCTGATGCGCGCGCGCGATCTCCTCGGCCATGGCGCGCTGCGCCGTCACGTCGCGGAGCGTGCCGATCGAGCCGGCCGGCATGTCGTTGGCGTCGGTGAGGCGGCGCGCCCGCGCTTCCATCCAGCGGAACTGCCCGTCGCGGGTCAGATACCGCATCGGCTGAATCGCCGGTACGGTGCCGTCGTTGAGCAGCGCCTCGAAGGCCTCGCGCGTGGCGGTGGCGTCGTCGGGGTGGACGAACTCCACGAAGTGGCGCCCCAGGCTCTCCTCGAGGGTGAAGCCGGTGGCGTCGCACCACGCCGGATTGAGGAACGTGAAGCGCCCCTCGCGATCCTGCTCGAACAGCACGTCGGCGACGTGCTCGATCACCTGGCGCAGCCGGTGCTCGCTGAGACGCAGCTGCTCCTGCTGGGCGCGCTGCTCCGAGACGTCGCGGATGACGGTGGCCAGGCAGGCCGGACGGCCGCTGGCGTCGCGCGGCACCACGATGACCTGCGACGCGAGCCGCGGTTCGCCATCGGAGCCGAGCAGCAGGTTGTCGCCCTGCCAGAAGCCGTCGCCGAGCGCGCCGGCGATGCCGGCTTCGAGAAACGCGTGGCGCTCGCGCGGGTGCAGGTCGCTCAGCCGCTTGCCGCCCCCGTCGGCCGGAATCCCGGTCATGGCGACCGCCGCGGCGTTGAGGTGGAACAGCCGCCCTTCGAGGTCGGACAGCGCCACCAGCTCGGGCAGCCCTTCGGCCACCGCGGCGAGATTGCGCTGGTCGAACTCGGGCGTAGCCGGGCGGGTCGTCGTCTCGCTGCGGCGCTCGGCCAGCGCGGTGCGCTCCTCGGCGCTCAAGGTGTATTCGAAGAGCGTCGACGCGTGCCGCGCCAGGCTGTTGAGCGCGCGGAGCTGATCGCCGGAGATGTTCTTCGGCCGGAAGTCGACGATGCCCAGCGTGCCGATGCGATGCCCCTCGGCCGACTCGAGCACCACCACGGCGCAGGAGCGGATGGCCGGCTCGTTGAGCAGCATGTGGGCGCCGCCGACGCGCGGATCGGACGCGGTGTAGGCCACGAGCAGGGCGCCACTCGCCTCGCGCATCGCCGCGTCGGCGCAGATCAGATACCGCGTGTCGGCGCGCGGCAGCCCGTGCAGCGCCGCGGGGGCCTGACGGTTGCTGTCGGTGAGGGTGACGAAGCCGACCGGCGCGTCGCACACGCCGGCGGCGAGCACGGCCAGATCCTGGAGCGCCTGCGTGCCGACCCGATCGCGGATGTCGGCGGCCTGCAGCGCCGGCTGCAGGACGGGATTGCTCATGGGGCGGCTGACGGGCAGCATCGTCAGCGCCCTTCCGCCCGCGTCAGCGCCCGCGCCCAGCGCAGCGCCCCGATATAGGCATTCGACAGCGTCGCCGGCGACACCCCGGCGTCGGCCGCCGACAGATCCACGTCGGCCCAGTCGCCGATCTCCAGCGCCAGGATCGAATCCAGCACCGAACGCATCGGGCTCGGCGCGCCGAGCAGCGTCTCTTTCGCGGTCGGCGACAGCGGCAGGTGCTCGAGCGCCTGCTCCATCGGGCAGCCGAGCATCGCGTCGAGAAGCGAGCAGAGACCGACGAGGAAGAGCTCGGAGTTGTCGACGGTCTTCAGATCGTTGGCGACGAGCTCGCACGAGCGCGCGCGCAGCAGCGCCAGCGTGGCGAGCTCCGGGCTGCCGCCCTTGTTGACACCCGCCAGGCACCACACCGAGGCCCACTGTTTGATCGGCTGGATGCCCAGCAGCACCACGGCGTCGTGAATCGACCGCACTTCGCGGCGCAGCGGCAAGGCCGCGGAATTGACGCAGCGCAGCACCTTCAAGCTGAGGGCGGCGTCCTGCTTGATCAGCGCCTCGAGCTCGAGGATGGTGAGATCCTCGCGATTGAGCTCGGCGAGCAGCTGCATGTACACGGCGTGATTGGCCGGCAGCGCCTTGCCGGTCTGAATCACCGGGCGGCGGAAGTAGTAGCCCTGGAACAGCGTGTAGCCGGCCTTCTTCGTGGCCTCGAACACCTCGCGCGTTTCGACTTTCTCGGCCACCATCGTCACGCGGTGGGACTTGTAGCGCTGCGGCAGCTCCAGCACGAGCGGCATGTCCGTGAGCTGCACGTCGATCTTCATGAACGAGACGTACGGCAGCAGCTGCTCGGCGGGGGATCCGACGACGAAGTCGTCGAGCGCCAGCCGGTAGCCGCGGGCATGCAGCTTCCGGCAGGCGTCGACCACCGTGTCGTCGACTTCGACGTCCTCGCGCAGTTCGAACACGGCGGCCTTGGGCGGCAGCAGCGTCGCGACCTGCGAGGTGATGAGCGGCTTGGTGAGGTTCAGGAACGCCGGACGGCCCCCGGTCAGCGTGTCGAGCCCCACTTCGAGCACCGCGTCGGTGAGCACGCGCGCCGAGGCCAGGTCGCCTTCCGCGGTGCACGACGTGTCGGTTTGCGTGGCGCGGTACAACAGCTCGTACCCGAACACCCGGTTGTGGGCGTCCAGGATCGGCTGGCGCGCGACGTGCACCATTGTCCGCGGTTCGGCAGTGGCCATGGAGCTCTAGGCGGCGGCGCGCGACAGTTCGCGGGCCCACTTGAGGGCCTCGGAATAGACCGTGGCCGGCGAGTCCTCGGTCAGGCCGAGCGCGCGCGCCTTGTCGAGCGCCTCGTCCCAATTGCCGTTCTCGTAGGCGATCACCACGTCGAGGACCTGCCGCGGCACGTTGCTCTCGCCGAGCAGCGCGGCCTTGACGTCGGCCGGCAGCGGCAGGTCGGCAATCGCCTCCTCCAGCGGCCGGTCGAGAATCGCGTCAAGCAGCGAACAGAGCCCGAGCAGAAACATCTCCGAGTCGGCGACGCGGCCGCCGAGCTTCTCGCCGAGCAGCTCGCAGCAGCGCGCGCGCAGCAGCGACACCGTGGCCAGCTCCGACGTCCCGCCCGAGGTGAGGCCGGCGATCGACCACACCGACACCCACTTCCGGATCGGCGCGATGCCGATCATGACGAGCGCCTGGCGGATCGAGGTCACCTCCGAACGCAACCCGAACGCCGCCGAGTTCACGCAGCGCAGCACGCGGTAGCTGAGCGACACGTCGTGCTTGACGATCTCCTCGATCTCGCGCACGCCGACGTTGGGCTGGCGCAGCGCCGCCAGCAGCTGCATGTAGGCCAGCTTGCGCTGCGGCAACGCCGCCGACTTGCAGGTAATCGGCTTGCAGAAGTAGTAGCCCTGGAAGAGCGCGAAGCCCGCCGCCTTGGCTTCCTTGAACGCGTCGGCCGATTCCACCTTCTCGGCGATGACCTTGGCGGCGTTGCCGGCGGAGAAGCGTTTCACGAGCGTCGCCGCCGCGGCGGTGGACATGCTGCGCACGTCGATCTTCAGGAACTTCACGAACGGCAGCAGGCGCTCCGACTCGGGATCGGAGATGAAGTCGAGCGCGAGCCGGTAGCCGGCGTCGTGCAGCTGGTGGCAGGCGGTCACCACCTCTTCATCGACCTGGAGCCCGCGCCGCAGCTGGATGATGGTCTTGCCCGGGGGCAGGAGCGTGGCCGCCTGGCCGACCAGCAGATCGCGGGTGAAGTTGAGGAACGCCGGCTTCCCCTCGGCCAGCGTGTCGAGGCCGAGCCCAAGGACCACGTCGGTCAAGCCTCGGGCGCCGGCGGCTTCGGCCGTCTCGCCCTGGGCCCCGGCCGATGCCGCGGTCGCTTCCCGGTGGAGGAGCTCGTACCCGAAGACCTTCCCCGTCGCGTCGAGGATCGGCTGACGGCTCACGAATACGGTTTCTGGAGCGTCTACGTCGATCTGCATGCCTCGCACAAAATCGGCGCGAGGCGGGAGATCTTGAGCGGGCTTAACTCCTACGGCTCTACGGGCTTGGAGGCCGCGTAGGCGGCCTGGAGGTGGGCCAGCAGATCGGCCATGGCGAACGGCTTCTGCAGGATGGTGCTGCTGATGTCGAGATGTGCAGCTTCGGCAACCGCCTGATCGTAGTAGCCCGACATGAACACGATGGGGATGTGGGGCGACCGTTGGTGAATCTGGTGCGCCGTCTCGAACCCGTTCTGGTTCGGCAGCATCACGTCGCTCAACAGCAGATCGACGTGGCGCCCCAGCTCGAGGTCGAGCGCTTCCTCGCCCGACGCGGCGGCCACCACCTCGAACCCGTTGGCCCGCAGCGCGCGGGCGATCAGCTCGCGGACCGGGTCGTCGTCCTCGACCAGGAGGACAACGGGGCGTGTAGGCGGCGCGATGGGCAGCGTGGCTGCAGGCACGATCAACGACGGGCGGCCAAGAGCTCGTGTTCGAGGCGCTCGCGCAGCGCGATCGCCGCTGGCGTCACATCGGCGCCGCGGCGGCCGAGCAGCTGATAGCCCATGTCCCGCAGAAGCAGGGACAAGACGTCAGCCGCGTGCTGCACCACCTCGAACTCGTCTGCGGTGTGCAGAATGCTTCGGTCCGTTCCGTCAGTGACCTTTTCGGCTAATGCGGCTAACTCCTGCACGGAGGCAAACGCGTGATGCCCCGCGCCGGCGTGTGCAATGGCGTGAAAACGGCGCGCCATCTCGCCCCGGTTCATCCCAGGGGATTGGCCGTTTCGGGCCGCGGCCAGCGAGGCCTCGATCGCGCTCAGATTGGAGAGGGCGCTGTCGATCCGCTGGAGGGCTTCCGCCTTGGCGCTCATGCCACCTTGACCCGGGTGACGATGTCGTCCAGCACGCGACAGAGCTTGCCGACTTCCCGCTCGAGCTCCGGGATGGCCGCCCGGGCGGCCGCCAGTTCGCCCGCCTCGGCGGTCTTCTCGAGGGCGCGCGCCAGCTCGAACGGCCGCCCCTGCGTGAAGTTGCCAATCGACCCCTTCAGCGCGTGCGCGGCCGACGCCATCGCCGGGCCGTTGCCGGCCACCGCCGCGGTCCGCAGGGCGTCGAGCATCTCCGGCGAGTGCGTGACGAACAGCCGGCTGATGTCGGCCAGGAGCTCCGGATCGCCGCCGATGCGGGCGGTGATCTCGGCCTCGTCGACGCCCACTTCCGCTTCGAGGCTTCGCTCCACCGGGCGGCGCGCCTTGGCGGCCACCGCCGCGCGCAGGGTGTCGGGACGAATCGGCTTGGCCAGGTAGTCGTCCATGCCCGCGGCCGCGCAGCGATCGCGATCGCCTTCCATGGCGTTGGCGGTGAGCGCGATGACGGGCGTCGTGTTGCCGGCGGCGCGGATCCGCCGCGTCGCCTCGTAGCCGTCCATCACCGGCATCTGGCAGTCCATCAGGATCAGGTCGTGCTCGGCCTCGGAGGCCATGCGCACGGCCTCGCTCCCGTCGACGGCCACCGCCACCACCGCGCCCACGCTCTTGAGCACCGCGAGCGCGAACTGCCGGTTCACCGGGTTGTCTTCGACGAGCAGCACGCGCGCGCCACGGGCCCGGCTCACGTCGGCCGAGGCCTGCGGCGCCACGGGCGGCGCCATCCGCTGCTCCTGGCTCACCGAGGGCACTTCGATGTCGAACCAGAAGCGCGATCCCCTGCCCGGCTGGCTCGACACCTGAATGGTGCCGCCCATCAGATCGATCAGCTTGCGGCAGATCGACAGCCCGAGCCCCGTGCCGTTGCTGCGGCGCGCGGCGGCGGCTTCGAGCTGCGTGAACTTCTCGAAGACGAGCGGAATCTGATCGACGGGAATGCCGATGCCGGTATCGGCGACGCTGCACTGCAGGCGCACGCGATCCCGGGTGGCCGACACGATGGTCACGGCGATCGCCACGCGCCCCTCGTCGGTGAACTTCACCGCGTTGCCAGCGAGGTTCAGCAGCACCTGACGCAGCCGGCCGCCGTCGGCCAGCACGCGGGCGGGGACGTCGGCGCCGCAGCTGCTTTCGACCTGCAGCCCCTTCTCGGCCGCCAGCGGCCGCAGCAGGCCGACGACGTCGTCCACGAGGGCGCGCACGTCGGTCCACTCCGGCACCAGATCCAGCTTGCCGGCCTCGATCTTGGACAGGTCCAGGATGTCGTTGATGATGGTCAGGAGCGCTTGGGCCGAGCTGAGCGCCACGCTCACCCGCTTCCGCTGCTGCTCCGTCAGCTGCTCCTCGAGCAGCAGTTCGAGCATCCCCGTCACGCCGTTCATCGGCGTGCGGATCTCGTGGCTCATGCTGGCCAGAAACTCCGACTTCAGCCTCGAGCCCTCGATGGCCTGTTCGCGCGCCTCGATCAGCCCCTGTTCCGCCGCGTGCCGGTCGCTCACGTCGCGCAGAATGCCGGTGAAGAAGCGTTGGTGTCCGACGCGCCCTTCGCCGCACGAGAGCTCGAGGGCGATCTCGCGCCCGTCCTTCCGCAGCCCGGCGACCCGCGCCGCGCTCACCGACACCTGATAGCGGCCGGCGCGCACGCCGTCGAACACCGCCTGGTGCCGCGGGCGGTCGCGCTCGGGCGCGAGCATCGACAGCGGCTCCCCGACCATTTCCTGCGGGGTGTAACCGAAGAGCCGCTCGACGGCGGGATTGGCGAACAGCACCCGGCCGTTGTCGTCCACGGTCACGATGGCATCGGTGGCGGTGTCGGCCAGCAGGCGGTACTGCGCCTCGCCGATCGCCAGCGCCTCGTGCGCCTCGGCCAGCGTGGTCGCGTGCCGGCGGAACGACACCAGCCGCACCACCTGACGGGCCACGCGCTGGAGCGCGGCCAGCTGCCCCGGACGCAGCACGCGCGGCTTGCGGTCCGCGAGGCAGAGCATGCCGACCGCGAGACAGCCGTCGAGCACGAGTGGAAACGCCGCGTAGAACCGGAGGTGCGGGTCGGCTTCGAGCGCCGGGTGCAGCGCAAACCGCGGATCCGCGCGGACGTCGTCCACGACCATCGGTTCGGCCGTGACGATCAACTCGTTGCCCATGACGGCCGTGCGTGGCAGCTCGCGCGCCACCTGCCCCACCCAGGCCTTCACCCACCAGCGCGTCTCGTCCACGAACGCGATGCAGGCCTGCGGCGCCTCGGCAATCACCGACGCCACCGCCACGAGGTCGTCGAAGTCGGCCTCCGGCTGCGTGTCCATGATGGCGCACGACCGCAGCGCTTCGAGGCGGTCCGCCTCGCGCTCGAGGCTCGCGACCGGCGTCATTGCAGCACCACCGCGGAGGTCGGGCCCGCGGCGCGGCTGCCGGGCGCCGCGCCCAGCACTTCGCGCACCTTCTTGGCCAGCTGATTTCCCGTGAAGGGCTTCTGGAGGAACGACGGCGCCGCGCCGTCGACGCCGTGACGGGCCACCGCATCGGCGCTGTAGCCGCTCACGAGCAGCACCCGGATCGACGGATGGACGGTCCGGATGCGCGTGGCCAGCTCGGGGCCGCTCAGCTCCGGCATCACCACGTCGCTCACCAGCAGGTCGATGCTGTCTTCCGTCGTCGCGATCGTCAGCGCCTCCTGACAGGTGGCGGCCTCGAGCACGCGGTAGCCGCGCGCCTTGAGCATGCTGACGGTAATCAGGCGCACTTGCGCTTCGTCCTCGACGACGAGCACCGTCTCGGCGCCGCGTCCGTCGAGGGTGGGACCGCTGGCTGGCGCCGCGGCGGGGCACCCGTCGGGCGCTTCCGGCAGGCGCATGGTGAAGCGGGCGCCCCCTTCGGCGAGGTTGACGGCGGCAATGGTGCCGCCTGCCTGGTGCACGATGGCGTGCACCGTGGCGAGGCCCAGCCCGGTACCGCGGTCCGACTTGGTGGTGAAGAACGGTTCGAACAGGTGCGGCATCGCCTCGGCCGGAATGCCGGTGCCGGTGTCGCTCACCGTCAGCGTGACGTAGTTGCCGGGCGGGACCGCCGCCTTGGTGGCCGCGCGGGCGTCGAGCTCCTCGCGCGCGGTCTCGATGCGCAGGCAGCCGCCGCGCGGCATCGCGTCGCGGGCGTTGAGCGCGAGGTTGACGAGCACTTGGCCGACCTGGCCTTGATCGATGCGCACGAACGCCGGCGTGCCGAGCAGCGCCGCTTCGAGCCGGATGTCCTCGCCGATGACCCGCCGCAGCATCCGCCCGATGTCCTCGACGACCGGATTGAGATCGAGTACGCACGGGTTGAGCGCGCTCTTGCGGCCGAACGAGAGGAGCTGCGTCGTCAGGTTGGCGGCCTTGGCGGCCGCGCTCGTGATCTGGTCGATGGCGGCCTTGCGTTCGTCGGCCGCGGCCGACGACAGCGCTTCGCACCAACCGTTGATGACGGTGAGCAGGTTGTTGACGTCGTGCGCGACGCCGCCGGCCAGCCGGCCCATCGCGTCCATCTTCTGGGCCTGCCGCAACTGTTCCTGCAGACACGTCTGCTCGCTCATGTCGCGGAGGACCCAGGTGAACTGCGGGCCGTCCTCGCCGTCGAACTGCGACACCGAGAGATCGAGCGGAAAGCGCGTGCCGTCGCGGCGGAGGCCGACCACCTTGCGGGCGCCGCCGAGCATCGGCCCGCCGACGACGAGATACGGCGACAGGTGATCGTCGCGCCGCGTGTCCTCGGGCCGCGGCATCAGGCGATCGGCGCGCCCGCCCACGATGTCGGCGGCGGACCAGCCGAACATGCGTTCGGCGGCACGGTTGAACGAGCGGACGACGCCGTGACGGTCGAGGCTCATGATGGCCTCGCTGGCCGTGTCGAGAATCGCTTGCGTGAAGCCGGCAAGCGCCCGGGTGTTTCCGGGGGCGGTTCTAGTGGGCGTCGACATCCGCGGGGTTGGCGGCGCGAGCGGCCGCGGCGTGAGCCATCGCCAGCTCGCGCATGCGAACGGCCAGGTCGCTGGCGCGGTCGGTGGCTTCGAGAATCGCGGAAAGATCGGCGTGCGCACGGCTGCCCGGCTCGATCTGCATCGACAGCAGCTCGCAGTGGCCTCCGATCACGAACAGCTGGTTGTTGAACTCGTGCACCAGCTGCCGGACGTGTCTCGCGTGCTCCTCTGCGTCCATTGTTTTCGCCAGCTCACAAATCGGCTGCCCACCCTGAGTCTTGAAGGGCCTAGGGCTTGTACCCGTCTTCTGCGAGCCACTGTTCGGCGCACACCGGACAGGCGCCGTGGCTGAAGCGCACCCCGGCGCTGGAAGCCAGGAAATTTTCCAGGTCGTGCCAGCCTTCGCCCGACTGGATCTTCTTGCAGCGGCCGCAGATGGGCAGCAGGCGTTCGAGGCGGTTCACGTGGGCCAGCGCATCTTCGAGCTCGGTGACGCGCGCGGACAGCGACCGCTGGAGCTGCACGACGCGCAGGCCGACCTCCACCCGCGCCACGAGCTCCGCGGGCTCGAACGGCTTCGTCAGGTAGTCGTCGGCGCCCACGCTGAGACCGCGCACGCGGTCGCGCACTTCGGTCCGCGACGTGAGCAGCAGCACGTACGGCGGCGTGCGTTCGACGGTGAGCTTCACGCGCCGCAGCACGTCGAGACCGGTCAGGTGCGGCATGTCCCAGTCGAGCACCGCGAGCGGCGGCTTCACCTGCTGAATGAGCTCCCAGGCGCGCTCGCCGTCGGGCGCCGTCACCGTCGGGTGACCCGCCTTCTCGAGCACGCGCGAGACGAGCTCGCGGCCGACGGCATCATCGTCTGCCACCACGATCGGCGCGGACACCATGTTCACCACCGCGCCGCCGCCCCGCGAAGCGGGGCCAGAAGATGCTGGTTGCGAGGCGACGCCTGCATGTGTTCCTGGCGGAGCCTCGCCATCATGAGTTACGGACCACGATGGAGATGCGGCGGTTGCGGGCGTCGAGCGGATCGTCGGCAATGCGCGGCCGGCGGTCGGCGTAGCCGCGGACCGTCTCGATCTGGTCGGGGCGCAGCCCGTTGTCCTGCATCGCCCGCCGTGCGGAGTTGGCGCGATCGGCCGACAGCTCCCAGTTGCCGTAGCCGCCACGCCCCTCGAAGGCCCGGCCATCCGTGTGCCCTTCGACCGCCACCCGGTTCGGGATCTTGCCCAGCTCGCTGGCGATCACGCCCAGCAGCTGCTTCGAGTCGGCGTGCAGCTCGGCGCTCCCCACCTGGAAGAAGCTCTCGTTGGCGGTGTCGATGAGCTCGATGCGAAGCCCCTCGCTCGTGACCTCGATGTCCACGCGGTCCTTGATCTTGGAGAAGTCGGGCAGCTGCTCGATCGCCTCGCGCAGCCGCTGCGCCGCCTGCTCGAGCACTTCCTTGGCCACCGCGATGTCGGTGTCGTTGGGCGTCGGCGCCGGCGACGTGATCCCCTTGGGCGCGCCCGGCATGATGCCGGCGGCCCCGCCGGTGCCGCGGTCGAACACGCCGGGGTCGCGGAAGTAGCCGGCCACGCCCGCCTTCATCGGGTTGCTCTGGCCGACGATCCACATGACGAGGAAGAAGGCCATCATCGCCGTTACGAAGTCGGCGTAGGCCACCTTCCACGCGCCGCCATGATGGCCGTGCTTCCCGTGGCCACCTTTCTTGACGATGATGACCGGCTGGTCCTTCATCGCCACGCGTCACCCCTGTCTGACGTCACGCGGCGGCCGCTTCCTCGGCCTTGCCGGAGGCGGCCGCACGGCAGAACTGCTCGGTCTCGTTGAACGACGGACGCACGTCGTGCGGCAGCGCGCGGCGCGCGAACTCGATCGCGATTGTCGGCGGGTGCCCCTTGTAGACCGCCAGCAGGCCCGCCTTGATGCACAGGCTGTAGTACTGCTCCTCGTTGACGCGCTGCGCGAGATTGCCGGCGAGCGGCGCCACGAAGCCGTA
>Ga0207708_10001223_pt1 | contig 19391 bp, 19 predicted proteins | sample KBSK5101metaG_FD_184340 | JGI IMG/M metagenome (GOLD analysis project Ga0207708, IMG submission 184340) | Corn, switchgrass and miscanthus rhizosphere microbial communities from Kellogg Biological Station, Michigan, USA - KBS K5-10-1 metaG... | ecosystem: Host-associated > Plants > Roots >...
CTCTTATGTGTTCATTTTCTGCTTCCTGCCGGTCGTCTTGGCGGGATACCTGCTGCTCCGGCGCGCGGCCCAGCCGCTGTGGCCCATCGTCTGGCTCGTGCTGGCTTCGCTCGTCTACTATTCGTGGTGGCGGCCAGAGTATCTCCTGCTGCTTCTGTTCTCGGTGGCGGTCAACTACGGCTTCGGCAAGCTGATCATCGATGGCGGGCTTTCGCGCCCGCGTTCCCGCGCCGTTCTGACGGTCGGCATCGTCTTCAATCTCTGTCTCCTCGGGTACTTCAAATACGCCGGTTTCTTCGTCGCAAACGTCGACAATATCTTTGGCGCTCAATGGGTGGTGCCGAGCATCATCCTGCCGATCGGCATTTCATTCATCACCTTCCAGAAGATCGCGTTTCTGGTCGACGCTCATCGCGGCCTGGTGCGCAACTTCACGCTGCTCAATTACGCTTTCTTCGTCACCTTCTTTCCCCAGCTGATCGCGGGGCCGATCACCCACCACTCCGAGATCATGCCGCAAATCGGCCCGTCGCGACAAAGGGACCTCACGGCCGATCTTGCCGTAGGCATCAGCATCTTCGTGGTCGGTCTGTTCAAGAAGGTCGTCATTGCCGACAGTCTCGCGATCTATGCGGATGCCGGCTACTCCATGCTGAGAGCAGGACATCCCCTCGACAGCGCCTCGGCCTGGGTTACGGTGCTGTGCTACAGCTTTCAGCTCTATTATGATTTTTCCGGTTATTCGGACATGGCGGTCGGACTGGCCCGCATGTTCGGGTTTCGGCTGCCGGTCAACTTCTATTCGCCCTACAAGTCGACATCGATCATCGATTTCTGGCGGCGCTGGCACATCACGCTGTCACGCTTTCTGCGCGACTATCTTTACATTCCGCTGGGCGGCAATCGCCACGGACCCATACGGCGATACGTCAATCTCGGCATTGTTATGCTGCTTGGCGGGTTCTGGCATGGCGCCAACTGGACGTTCGTGGTGTGGGGCGGCGCACACGGCTTGATGCTGGGCGTGAACCATGCCTGGCGTGCGATTGCTTTCAGCCGCTCTCCCGCTCTCAAGCGGCCGTGGGTCGGGGCCACCGCCGTGCTCATTACATTTATCGCGGTAACGCTCGCGTGGGTCCGGTTCCGATCCGATAACCTGGCGGACGCAGGACGGATGTTCACGTACCTGTGGCCGACGACGGCCGGACCACAGGGGCTGTCGTCGTTCTGGGGACTGCTGCACGGCCAGTTCCTCGATCTCCGCTCTCTCGTGAGAGTGACGGAGTGGTTCAGGCCACGTGAATTCTGGCCTCCGGTGCTGCCAGCTGACTACCTGGCGACGGCCACCCGGCCGATGGGCTTGCTGCTCTTGTGCGTCGGCATCGGCACATTTACCGTGCCCAACACGTATCAAATCTTCGGCCGCTTTCAGCCTGCATTGGGACTGCCCGAAGAAACCCTCGGAGGGGGCGTCCTGGCCCGGTTGGATGGGCGCGTGGCGTTCGTCATCGCAGGCATGTTCCTGCTTTCGGTATTGCGGCTGTCCCATGTCAGTCCCTTCCTCTACTACCAGTTCTGACATGGTGTCCCCCGGCTATCTGCGCGCGCTCGGCCTGAGCGTCACGATCTGGCTCGGGCTGTTCGTGCTCGTCACCTGGACCATCGATCCCTACGGTGTCTCGCCGTTGCGCCTCAGCCTGCAGGGCATGAACGCGCAAAAGCCGAAGCGGCTCGATATCGACCGGCTGATCAAGCCATACGAGGTCTGGCGCTATCAGCCGCGCTCGGTTTTTCTCGGAACGTCCCGGATGCATCAATCCATGGATCCGTCGGTCCTCGATGGAACCCGGTTCGCGCCGGCTTACAACGCGTCGATGCCGGCAGCCTCGATGGACATGCATGCCGCCTATCTGCGACAATACATCCAACTCGATCCCAACCTGCGCACGGTGATCGTCGAGCTGTTCCTGCCGAATTTCATTGGCGCTCCGCCGGGGCAGGAGTTCGCAACCCGGTCCGAATTCATACGGAATGCCGTCACTCTCTTCGGCAGCGCCGACACCCTCTGGGATTCGGCCTCCACGCTTGCTTACAACGTTTTCAGCGGACGGCCGATTTTCCAGGTCAGTCCGGGCGGCTATCTGGATCGTCCGCCCGGGCGCGACACCCAGGCGCCGTTCGAAGGCTTCGCGGCCTATGTCTGGGGCCCTGACGTCAGCGAACCGGATCGGGCGACTTTCAATCAAACGGCGTTCGACTCCGTATTGGAGATCATCGAGACCGCGCGCGCGAACGATCTTGAGCTGATCTTCGTTGTGACGCCAAGCCACGGCTATGCCGACTACTATTACGACGCCATTGGCGCCTGGGACGTCATCGAGCAATGGCTGGCCCGGCTGAGCGGGCGTGCAACCGTCTACAGCTTTTCGCAGGCCAATGACTGGGTCAACGAGCCGATAACTCCCAGCATGACCTATTGGAACGACACGTTTCATTTCTCGTTGACCATGGGTCGCGGCATACTCACGGGCCTGGCGGGCCTCCCCGAGGCGGCACGGCCCAACAACTTCATGGAGCGGCTGACTCCGGAGCGAGTCGCTTCGCATGTGGAGAGCCGGCGTCAGGCCGTGAGACGTTGGGCACAAGCGAATCCCTCGTTCGTGGTGCGATTTGAGGACGCACGCCAAAGATGGCTCGAGCAAAACCGGCGGTGAGGCCCATTTGCCGGTACAGAAGGAACGCTCCCATGCCGACGACCTGCTCCCCATACGCCGGCGAAATGCCAGCTCGAGACAAGATCGTCGACATCTATACCGACGGTTACTTGCAAGCCACGGAGCGTCAGTTGCGTTTCGCCACTGCAGGGCTGGGGCTGCGCCTATCTCCCGGTGCAACAATTCTCGATTTCGGCTGCGGCATCGGTTCTTCCGTGCGCGCCCTGCGGGCGCAGGGATACGACGCCTATGGCGTCGACGTGCTTGAATATTGGGACCGTGATTTCGACAAGTACTGGCTCATCGGCGACAAGCCCCCTGCCGAAGTCGCCGACCGGCTGAAGCTGGCCGATCCGGCCAACTATCGGCTGCCGTTCGAGGATGATACCTTCGACTTCTGTTTCAGCGACCAGGTCTTCGAACATATCTTCGACTACAAGACGACGATGTCGGAGATCGTGCGCGTCCTGAAACCAGGCGGACTCTCGCTCCACAACTTTCCCGGACCCAACAATTTCATGGAAGGACACGTCAACCTCCCCTTTCCCTGGCTCTGCTTCAGCCGTTCCTATCTCACGCTGTGTGCCTGGATTTCGGCGATCCGCGGCAACGAACCGGACTGGCGTGCGCGCGTCAGGAGCAACACCGAGATCATGCGTTTCAACAATTATCCGACCAAGGCGAAGCTCCGCAGGATCGCTCGTTCGGCAGGCGCTGACATCAGTTTCGTGGAAACCGAGGCATTCCTGTTTCGAGGCGGCGGCCGCGCGGCTCCAATGCTTAGATGGCTTCGGACGATCAAGCTGGATCGGCTGGCGGTCCAGATCGCCGGAACGGTGATGCTGCAACGATATATGATCGTGAAGCCGCGTCGCCAATCGATGCAACCCACATAGACTTCTTCTACCGGAACGCGGACATGGACCCTGGACCGACAGCCGATCGCTTCGCATTTGGCAAGAATTGGCAGTCGTTTGCTGCCATCGCGGACGACGAAAGCATCTCTGAGGCTCAACAAGGATTAATCAAGCTGTTTCCAAATGGCGACATACGAGGAGCCCGAATTCTTGACGTAGGCTGCGGCTCTGGCTTGTCTATGGCCGCCGCTTTGCGACTGGGCGCCAGCCAAGTGGACGGGGTCGACATAGATCCAAACAGCATTAAAGCCGCAAGCGAGCTTCTCTCGAAGTTCGATGTTGGAAAGAACTGGTCCGTGCATGCCGCGAGTCTGTTCGACCTGCCAGCTCGAACCTATGACATCGTGTACAGTTGGGGAGTTCTCCATCACACCGGCGCGATGTGGCGCGCGCTTGAGCATGTGACGACATTCGTTCGCCCCGGCGGGCTGCTTGCTGTCGCGATTTATCGGAAATCGCCAGCATGCGGTTTCTGGCAGAAAGAAAAAAGACTTTATAGCAGCGCGCCGCCACCGATTCGCCTCTTCATCCGTTCGCTGTACAAGACCGCTTACCTCTCCGCGATTGCGGCATCAGGCCGAAACCCTTTCGGCTATGTGTTCAACTACCACAATCGTACTCGTGGAATGAGCTTTCACCATGACATTCACGATTGGCTTGGTGGTTATCCTTACGAATCGGCGAGCCCCGAAGAGATCGTTGGCTTCATGAACAAGCACGGGTTATCCCTTCAACGATCATTTCAACGACCCGCGGCAGTGAAAGGGCTGTTTGGTTCTCATTGCGACGAGTATGTAGCGCGCCGCGCCCCTACAGCACCCGCATGATGTAGTTGACCATCATCGTCGGCGGCATATTGTTGTGCGCGCTTCCGCCTCCTGCCGGCGCGTTGACGACTGACGCGCCCGTCCCGGCAGATTGGATCGAAATACCTGTACTTGCGGCATTGATCGTGATGTTGGTCGCGGCGAATCCGGTCAAATTTGCTCCCGTCAAACCCGTATCATTGACTGCTCCGCCACCGACCGTGGCACCGCCGAGAGCAGCGTGCGTATCTTGCAAGTGAGCGTGGGTGGGATCGAAGTAACCATGTGCATGCGTCGGGTCGCTCACACCGTGCGCGTGGCCCGGATCGCTCAAACTGTTGGCGTGCGTATGCGATGGAACCTCGGCGATGGCGAGGACGACGTTCTGCGCGCCGCCGGTTGCGCCCAGCGTCGTGCCGGTGATGCCCGAACCGGCGAGCGTGATCCGTCCCTCCGCCCCCGCTCCGTTCATGTTCTCGCGGCAGGCCAGCAAACGGCCGCCGAGGCTCGGCAGATTGAATGTGGTCGATCCATCGCCGGCGCCATAGGTCGTGCCCATCAGCGCGAACAGCGCCGCATAGGTCGTGCGCGAGATCGGCTGGCCGGAGGGAAAGGCGAAGCTGCTGTTGGGGGCGGCGGGCAGGAAATACGGCATCCCGGCGCCGAGCGGGACGTTGTAGGGGTTGGCGCCGAAGAAGCTGCACAAGATCCATTCCGCGGCCGAATTGACGTACCTCGCGACATAGGGCGTCCCTGCGATCAGCGTGCCGGCCGCGAGCTCGACGCCGGGCGACGAGCGCAAAGCCCTGGCGCCCAGTCCGTCGACGTTCAGCGTCACCGGCCCGGCGCCGCTGGTCACATGCGGAACCAGCGCGATAATTTTCCCATCCGTGGCGGCGAGCGAATCGAACGCCTGGTTCGACGCCACGGTATAGGCGGTCGCCGTCCCGCCGGTGGTGACGCCCGCAATGTCGTCGCGGTACTTCGCCGCCGCCGCCATCATCGCGCGGGCGGAATCGTTCACCGTTGAAGGCGCCTGGCCCTCGGCCCAATTGATCGTGCCGTCGGCACTGGCGTTGTTGTTGGCGGTCTTCGACCATTTGAAGAAGGACATTGCGCGCACCTGAAAGCAAAAAAGGCCCCTACCGGGCCGTTCGTAACGGGAGTTGAGCGATACCGAAGCGGCCTCAGCGGCCGCTCACGGCTGTGGCTTCCCCGCGCCGGAATGTTTGTTCTGAATGAAGTCGGCCAGCGTGCCGCCAAAACCCTGCTTCTTGGCGTACTCATAGTGCGCAATGTCGCTCGTCACGCGGGGCCTGATCCTGGCCTGCACGTAGTGCATTGCGAGCGCGGGATTCTGCATCAGCGCAGACTTCAAGGCGGGATCCATGTCTTGCTGCTCTCCGACATATTGCAAGACCGCGCGTTGGCCCTGCTCCGCCGTGTCGCGCTGGGCGCCGCCGGCCCAGCCTTGCAGCCCACGTCCGATCGACTGCCCGAGATTGCCGCCCTGGAGCGCGCCCGCGAGATAGCCGAGGATCGCATTGCGGTTGCCGTCGATGACGCCCGGCACCAATGGCGCCGACCCGAACGGGAGCAAGCCGTCGCCAGCGCCGGCGCCGAATAAGTCGGGGAAGATGCCAGCCATGATCTGTCGTCCTATCGACCGTTGAAACTGTTCGGGCCCATGAAGCCGTTGGCGAGTGAGCTGAAGAGACCGCCGCCGAGTGCGGACGCGGCGCCGCCGGCCAAGCTTGTTCCGCCGGTGAGCGGTATGAGCGCGAGCGGGGCGAGCGACCAGGGATTGAACGGCGTGCTCTCGGTCTTTTGCTGCGTGCCCGTTCCGGACGACATCCCCGACGTGGTTCCGGACGATGAGCCCGACGACGTTCCCGCCGTCGTGGAGAATGCCTGCGCCGCGGGCAACACCATGCCGAACTGCGCGGCCAGCGTTTGCAGCGGAATGCCGCGGCGCTGGGCCTCGACCGCAAGCTGTTGCGTCGGCCCCCAATTCTGCGCGGTCAGCGCGGTGTCGGCGGCGCCGATTCCGGCCTGCTGGTTCGCAAGCCGGGCCTGATCGAGATTCGACAGCAGCCCCGCCGTCTGTCCCCCGGCGCCGTAGAGCGCATCGATCGCGCTGCGCTGGCCGGCTAGAGCGCGGCTGTAGGCATCGAGCAATACCGGCGCCTCGGCTTGTCCGATGCCGCGCGCGAGCGCCTGCTGGTTCATCCCCGAGAGATCGCGCCCGGCGCCCGCGAACATGCCATTGACCTGACTGCTCACGTCGTTCTTGAGGACATCAAGATAGGACTGCAGGGCCGGATCGGACGCCGGATTGACATAGTCGCCGCGTGCGAAGGGCGTGAGCGCGGCGCGATATTGATCAAATGCGTCGTTGATCATCGGCGTCCGGTCCGCACCACCGCCGGCAAGCAGCGTGTTCGCCACGCTGCCAATCTGGGAAGCCCAGGGATTGCCCGCGGAAGCGTTGGCCGAGAGCTGCCCGAGCGCGCTGGATTCGGCGTCAGTCAAATTGGACGACAGACCTCCAATCTGGTTGAGCAGATTTCCAAGCAGGCCCGACGTCGCCGCCCAGGGCGTAGTCCCTTGCTGCGTGGCCTGCTGCGACCCTTGCTGCGATGCCTGCTGCGTTGCCAGCGACTGCGACGATGTCGTATTGGTTTCCTTGGTGCTGCCGCCCATGATCACAGATCCTTTTCGAGCACTATTCGTTTCGTCTGGTATGAAGTCAGAACGCGCGCCCAGCCCTTGCGGCCGATGATGCGAGTGGCCTCGCAGCCCTCGGCGCGTGCAAACTCCTCTATCCGTTCCAAGAGTCCGATCCAGCGGCGCATGTCCGTGGCCCGCGAAGCATCAGCCCGCGAAGAGTCAGCCCGCGAAGCAACAGCCCGCGAAGACGGGCGTGAACGCCCTGATGCTCCCAAACGCCCTAATGGCGCGCCGCAGGCCACGACGACGCAGACCTTGCGCCATTCGGTTCGATGCAGCTCGGTCACCGCCGCGGCGTCGATGCGCACACCGTCACCATCTTCGTAGGTCAAGGCGAGCCACAACAGCGCATCGCCGCGCAGCACGCTGTCCTCGACCGGACCGAAAGAGCTCAGATCGCCGCGTTTCATCGCGGCGAATATCAGATTGCGCGCGAGCGGCCAGACCAGAGCGACCTTATCGGGCGGAATGCAGACAAGATGACATTCCGGCTGATCACCCGTCATTTGGTTTGGCTCACGAGGCGCGAAGTCGATCAAGACGTCACAAACGATCCGCCGAAGAACACGACCGAATTATTTCCGAAGTGCGTGTTGTCCATTCCCGCCACGTTGCCGGCGGCGAAGTAGTCGAGGTTGATCCACGCTGCCCCCGCCGTCACGTTCCCGTGGGGTGGGCCCGGGGACGTTGTCCCGTTGACCTCGACGGCCAACGCGCCGTATTCCTGCGCCGTGAACGGCAGGCTCCTGATCGTAGCGGTACCGGTCGACGAGCCCTTGCTCGAGAGAATGACGATGCCGCTGACCAGCACGCGCGTGCCGATCTTGAGATAGGAGCCGGACCGAAGCGAATAGGTCACGCCAGTGGAAGCTCCGCCGAACGCAAGCGCCGGGGTGAAGGCGCCCGACGAAATGCCCAGCGTGGCCCGCGCCGCGGCGGCGTCCGTATCATCCAGGAGCGTTTCGATGTACCCGCTGACGAGATTGCTGCGCCCCTCCGCCAATTGCCGGACGATGTTGACGATCTTGTAGAGGTCCCTTTCATTGGGTGCGAGCGTGCCGACGGTCATCGCCGGCCCTCCCGCGCAAAGGCGGGCTCGAAGCCGCTCGCGAACGACCATGCCACGCCTGCCGGGATGCGCAGACGAGCGCGCGCCAGGCGCGTCGAGACGTTGGCGGGACACAGCCCCTTGCCGTTGACAGCCTGCTCGGCGCTGTAAGCCACAGCACTCTGCGTGTTCTCGCGCGTGCCGATCGCGCCGTAGCAAGTCGCCGCGTCCGTGATCGGGCGCAGGCCCTTCACTCTGACACGGCGGTCATCCAGGGCTTGCTCCGCCGTGTCGAGCGTCGCCTCGAGGTTGGGACCGGTGCAGAACCCGAGCTTATGATTGTTGTCGAAGACCGCGATTTTAGGCAGTGCGGACAGAGCGACATCGTCCAGAGAGAATGCCAAGGCATCGATCGAAGACGAAACGGAGTCCAATCCTTCGAGCGTAAAACCAGGCCGCGAGAGCGTTGCAATATATTCTCCGACCAATGACACGACCGAGGATCGGCCGAGCGCGTAGTCGTAGCAGAGGAGCCTGTCGAAGAAACCCGACGCTCCGGTCAGCGATCTATAGGACCAGTAGACCCGGCTTTGCTCCGGGTCTGCCGCCCCGATGATCAGTTGGAGGCTTGCCGGATCGTAGTCGCCGAAGAACGTACGGTCGAACTTCTCCTTCCCGATCGGCTCCGGGATGCCGGTGGACAGCATTGCGTGAAAGCCCTGGGAGGCCAGAAAGAAGATCTTGTCCCCCGCTCGAATGAGCGAATAGGGGGCGAGCAAGCCTTTGTCCTCGGCAATGCGGTCAATCTGAAACACGTAGGGCGCGCCGACCGCGTAGACCATGCGACGGATAACGCCGTCCTGAAAGATCACGCCGAACTCGCCGCCGGCGACGCCGCGCACGATGCCGCCGTCCGGGAAGTCCTGGAAATCGCTGGAGTTCACCCCGGGTGTCCATGTGGTCGTGGCGTTGAGCCCGGACCACTGGATTCGATAGGGATTGGAGAGCAGGCCGCTCAGCACCAGAAAGCGTCCGACGACGGCCACATAGGAGGCTTGTGGCGGGGAGCCGCCGAGATTGGCGAAAGTCACCGACGACGTGAGATCATAGACCAGGGGCGAAACGTTCGGATGAACGGCAATGACGAAATTGCCGAACTGGGCGAACTGCCAGTGATAGCTGGTTGGAAGATTGGCATAGCTGCCGCCAGAGACGTCCTCCCACAACAGCGTGGTGGCGTTGAGCCGATAAAGCTTGTTCAAGGTGCCGGCGAACGCCGCCACCGACCCGTCCGACTTGCGAGCGTAGAAGAATCCGCGATTTGGCGTGGCTCCCGGCATGGCATTGGAATAGGGAACGAAGCTTTTCCACGGTCCATAGCCGTCGGCGCGCGGCACCACGTTCTGCGCGAGCCGCGAGGTCGCGCCGTTATAATTGGCAATGTCGGGCCGGTACTCGCCGAACGGCAGCATCACGGCGTCACTCCCATCACGCGGATGGCGCCGGCCCCGCGCGTCTTGTTGGAAAGCTTCTCGATCTCGTCGAAGATTTCGTCGCGCCGGGCCTTCCAGAGCGGCGCGCGTTCGTCGTTCACCCCCGAACATTTCGGCCTCGACCAGAGCGCCGAAGAGATAGAGATCGGGATGCGCGGTGAGCAGCCAGTTGGTCGCGACCGCGTCGGTAAGCGCGGGAATCTTCTGGAAGTAATCGAGTCTGATCCCGGTCGTGCTCAGGGGACGGATTTTGAGTGCCATGCCCTCGATGGTGAAAGCGGCCGGGATGCCTGTCGCCAAAGTCGGATAGGCCGCTTCGAGATATGCGGGCGGAACGTAGTTCAGTTCGAGCGTCGGCGTGCCCTGCCAGGTGACGTGACGCCAGGCCAGATAGTCCGCGGGGAGCAGGACCGACCCATTCACGGCCGATGGAATGAGCGCCGGCCCCTGGGTCTCCTGCTGCTGCACGCGCAGGCGGCGATTGGCGGTAGCCTCGAACAGGGCGATGAACTCCGGCACCCGCGCGGTGAACAGCGTGTGGTCGAGCCAGTTCTCGACCGCGGTCTTGAGCTCGGTGTAAGTCGTGATGCTCATTTATCCACCCGCAGATGCTTCCAGTCCGGATCCGCCAGCTTGCGCGCCACCAAATCGTTGAAGTCAGGCGTGAACATGCGGAGATCCGTATTGCCGCGCGCATATTCCTCGTTGAGCCATCGCACCAGGATCACGTTGGGGATGCTGGCGATGTGCCGGCCGAAATCGCTGCGCTGCGGCTGCGCTCGCAGGGCAGCATTGCGATCGAGGATCGGTCCGGTGTCCTGGGTGGTGACCGCGGTGATGGTCTTGTCGGCGCGGTCGAACAGGACATCGGTACGCATCACGCGACTTCCGTAACGGAGAGCTTGCCGGCGGCAGCCTCCTGGATGACCGCGATCTTCTGGCCCGGCGTACAGGTGAAATATTCGGGACGATCGGCCGGCAGATAACTGTCGGTCGCGAGCGCAGTCGGCGTGCCGTCGCCGATCCTGATCCGGCAGGCGCTCGTGGCCGCGACCCGGACTTGATAGGTCTGGGCGCCGAAAGCGGCCGAGGCGCCCGAAGCCGCGCCGATCGCAACGTCTTGCGCGGCTCCAAGGCGGGAAGAGTGGCGGGATGAGGAGCGCATTCATGCTCTCCGGATCACGGCGAAGAAGGCGCCGGTCGCGGAGCCGGTGGCGCCCGAGGGCGTGAACGAGATGACATCGTCCTCGTTGACGTCATTGGCCGCGGTCGGGACCGCGGTGAACAGCGTTCCGGCCGCGCCGCCGGTCACCGACAGCGAGCCGCCGCTGATCGCATTGCCGTTCACCGCGGCGGCCACGGTTGCCGTGCCGGTGACGGCCGCGCTCTGGACGACGCCGACCTTGAGGACCTTGCCGCGGAATGGCACGCGCGCGTAGGCGGCAGCCGGCGCGGCGCCGATCTGGGCGGAATGCGCGAGAACGACCGCTTCGCTGACGGGATGGAGTTCGGGAAGAGCCATTTCGGCCTCCTGCAAAAGGAAAGGGCCGCCATTGGCGGCGGCCCCGGATCAGGGAAGATGGGTGCGTTTACGACGTGGTGAGATCGAACACGCCGCCGGAGGCCTTCTCGTTGCGCGCCACCAGCGTGTACTCCGAGAGCATCTGGCGACGCTCGGAGTCACCCGTGCGTGCGAGCGGAATGGAGACCATGCGCCGGCCGTTGAGGAACGCGACCGCCCACATCTCCGTCTGCAGCACCAGGACGTCGCGCGCCCGCATGAAGCGGTTGGGCGCGACGCTGAGGCGGCCGAAATCGCTCTCGTAGAAATCGACCGAGGCCACGATCTTCTTGGCCTTGGTATCCTCGGTGGGCGTGGCCCGGCCGGTGAAGGTCGAGAACACCTGCTTGTTGAAGCCGCCGGTGAAGATCGTGTCGGGCTTGCCGCCGCTGTTCCAGATTTTCTGCAGCACCGATTTCAGTTGCGCCTCGGTGAAGGCCCGCTGGGTGCCGTCAGTGCGGGTGCCGGCGCCATCCGCCGCCGCCGGATCGGCCGCGCCGCCAGCGCTGCCTTTGTCGGTATTGGTCTTGATCCAGGACAGGATCGATGCCGTCTTGCGCGGATTGGTGGTCCCATCGCCGGCGGCCTTGGCCTGGTTGGTGCCGACGAGAATCGATTCCATGTCGCGCTTGAGCTCGAGGCCCTTGAGCGTCTCCTGGTATTCGAGCTCGTCGTCGCGGCCTGCGTGCTCAACCGCGCGCTGGGTGCCGGACACGCGCGCCACCTTGTCCGAGATCTGGCACAGGTTGCCGAGCCGGACGGACGGCGTCGCCGCGTCTGACGTGGCGTCGTCGCCTTCGACCACCGCATTGCCGGTATCGACGGCGGCAAGCGCCTGCGTCTGCCATTCGTGATTGACCGCAGACGCCTTTTCCCGCTCGAACGCGGTCATGCAGGGCGTGTCGGTCGGATCGATCCGATAGATGACGTCGGACAAGTCTTCGCGGTTTCCGATCGCCTGATAGGTCTGGAAGGTATTGCTGGGGACAGCCATGATCTTAGCCTTTCTAACGAGTGCCGGCGCGGCGCGCCCGGAGCAGGGCGGCAGCGTCCTTGAGGTTGCCGGTTTTTTCGAGCTTCTGGGTGAGGTGTTGGATCTGCGCATCTTGCGCAGCGCCTTTGGGCTGCGAGACGCCGGGCCGCTGGACAGGTGGGACAGGTCTGGTTGCCGCCGCTTTCGCCTTGGCTTGCGCATCACGCCACAAGGTCGCGTCCCGGATCAGGAGCTGCACGCGATGGTCACGCAGGGACAAGTCCCTCTGGCCGTGCCACGATTGCGCCAGTTCCGTTTCCTGGAAGCCCAGTTCCTTGAGCACCGCGAGCGCCGCGGTCTGCAAGCCTGCGGCTCTCTTGGCGTCCGCCATGTCAGGGACTTTCTCCTTGAAGAGATCGTCCTCGCGCCGGGCGAATTCCGAGAACTGCTGCACGCGCTCCTGGGCTTGCCGCTGCTGTGCCAGGGCGAGATGTTGCCCGACCTCAGCGATTTTCTTTTGCTGCACGTCCCATAGAGCGTAGCGGGGCCAGTCTTCGCGTGCCAAGCGTTCGACGTCCGCCAAGGTTTTGATATCGGCGAACTCGCCCGCCTGTTGCTGCTCCAGCGTCTGGAGAAGCTGCGGCAGCGCGGCCTCGTACTGTTGCCTTGCCTGTTCCGCCTTCGAGCGTTCGGCCTCGAGGGCCTTGCTCTTTTCCGCGGCCTCCTGCTGACGGCGGTTGAAGTCGCCCTCCCGTGACCGCTCGCGCTCGGCGATTCGCTCCTGCGTCGCGCGAGGGAGGCTTGTGAAGAGCTCCTTGTCTTCCTTCGTCCAAGACCTCGGCGCCTCGATGGGCGGCAGGTCCGTCCCCGCCTCCGGGCGGGCTTCGGCTGCCGGATCGGCACTCTCGGTCTCGCCGGGGGGAGCTGGACGCTCGCCGGCATCGCTTCCCGCCTGCGCGGGGCTCGATTCCTGCTCGGGCTCATGCGGCGCGGCGCGTTCGGCGCGCGCGCTGAGCTGCGGCTGATCCTTCGACGCATCGCCTTGCTGGCCGCGATCGCGGCGCCATGCCGCCAGCGAGCGCGCGGCCTCGCGTGCGTCCATCGGGCTGTCGCCGGCGGGCGCCGGCGCCACCGCGATGGGAGATTGCGCGCTGGCAGATTGCTCAGTGTTCAATCCGGCCTCGTTGTTCAGATCCATGATGTCCTCGGTTATTGCGGCCTGTGAACCAGGTCGCTCAATTGACGTTGCGCGAGCCTGCCGTCCGCGACGACGCGTGTGAGATGGTCCTTCACCTTGCCGAGCACGTTGACCGCCTGCCACAGGCGCTCGCGCCCGGCGGCGTCGGCCGCCGGCCAGGTTTTCCAGGCCGCGGTGTAATCGTCCTCGAGCTTCGTGAACGCCTCCTGCAGCAGCTCGTTGCCGAGCAGTGCCTGGGCGCGTGCGGCACGCGAGATCGATGCCTGCAGCTTGTCCTCGCTCATGGGTCAATACCCATAGACGGCCCGGATCATGTCCATGTGAAGCTCCCAGGTGGCGGGATCGCTGCCGCACGCCCTCCACACGACGCGATGACGCGCGATCGCCGCCGCTCGCAACAGGTGCCACGTCAGCATGGTCCGACCTCCCCTCTCATGCGCACACGCCGTCGATCGCGCTCCCATGCGCGGCTCGGCGTCGAACGCTTCTGCCTGGTTATTCCGGAGAGCCCTGCGCGTTGTGCGCAGTAGCTCGTAGTCATGGGCTCCGCGCGGCGGATGCCATGTCGTCACGACCGCGCGCACCGCCGGTCGATGATCGACCTTGCGGCGCCGCAGCGGCGTTCAGCTCACATTTTTAGATGATGCGTTTTTATAGAAGATTCGGGTTACAAAGTCAACAAATTTGCGTGCCAGTGTGGCGGATTTGACGTTCCTACAGCATTGCCGTGAATCATTCATAGGAACGCCAAATCCAAAGCCACACTGGAATCATATGGTTGCTAGTGTCCCTTTGGTTCCGACGTTCGTACGAGCGCGTGCTGCAAAGGAATACGAACGTCGGAACCGGGACACTAGGTCGTCATTATCCGACTTCTCCTCCCATGCGCACGCCGTCGATCGCGCTGGACGCGGCCGTGCTCGCATCGGTTATATTCGAGTGGGTTTGCGCATTCGCATTGCCGCGGCCGTGCCTGACCTGCGCGTCGAGCTGCATCTGCTCGCGCTTTAACGCCATCTCGGCCGCCATCTGCTCGCGCCGCAGCGCGAATTCAGCGTTCATCTGCTGCACCTTGAGATCGAACTCGATCTTGAGCTGCTCGCGCTTGAATTGCGTATCGGCCGCGATCCTGGCCACGCTCATCTGCTGGTCGGCCTGTTGCTTCTGCGCGCTGAGCTGCCCATCGGCTGCGGCCTTGGCTATCTCGAGCTCGATGCGCTGTTGCGCTTCCTGCGCCTTCGGATCCGACGGAGGCTGGATCGGGGCCGACGCCGGGTCGTTCGGATCGCCTGGCGTGCCGGGCGGCGTGAAGAACAGGCCAACGTTCTTGTGGCCCGCGAGCTTGGTGAGCTCCTGGGCCGAATTGTAGAGGTTCTTCGGGCTCACCAGGCCGGCGGCGATGGCCTTCTCCTGGGCGCCGATGACCATGTTGAGATGCGCGAACTGCTCGGTCTTGGTGCCGGTGCCGAGGCCGACATTGATGGTCATGTCGTTGCGCGCCTTCCAGTCGCGCGGGTCGACCGTGATCCACTGGTTGCGCAGCCGCGCCGTCTGCGGCTGCGAGCCGTGCTTGCGGACGACGGCGTGCAGCAGCGCGAACAGGTCGCGGATGCCGGTCTCGGCGAAGATGCGCGCGATCATCTTCATCTTCGCCTGCGCCGCGTTGAACATCTGGTTGGCAATGGTCGCGACCTGGTTCTGCAGGACATTGGGGTCGACGCCCTGGCCCTGCCGCGACACGCCCGTGCGCCATTCGCGCGTGGCATCCTGGTATTGCAGCAACGGGAAGACGTGGCCGCCGACATCGGGATGCGCGATGACGCTCAGGCCGCCCGGCAGTTTCGTGCGCACGATCCCGCCCGGCCGCGACACCAGCAGGTCGTCGAGCGTGGTCTCGGTGGCGTGGCTCTCCGGCACCTCGGTGCGGGGATTGTTGGCCAGATAGGCATTGTCGAGCAGCGCGCGCAACAGCGCGGTCTTGATGCGCTGGATGTCCATCACCAGATCGGCAATGGAGCGGCCGAAGAACCGGTGCGTGACGATGACCGGCGTCATCGCCGCGAACGGAATCTCGTCTACCTCGATGACATCAGGCTCGCCATCGCGCTTGAGCACCTCGCCCTCCCCGCCCGTGGTCACGCGATAAAGCCGGGCATCAGGGCGTTCACGCCATAGCCCGCGAAGACGGGCGTCAACGCCCTGATGCTCTTCACTTAAAATGTCATTGCCCTCGTAGTCCATCCGCACATAGTGTTCGGTGACGCGGATCAGGCGGCTGGCGGTATTGTGCCCTTCATCACCTTGTTTCTGCGTGCCTTCGTTGACGGTATCGCGGGCCTGCGCCTCGATCGTATCCGCAACCCCATGGGACGGCAGGCGCTTGATCTGTTCGCGGTCGTAGCCCTGCGCGATCAGCCTGGCTTCCGACCGCAGCACGTCGTGAAAGCAATAGTCTGTGTCGCGGATCGAGCGCGCATTGCGGGCGATGCCGAACTCCTCCGGCGGCACGCCTTCCACGCGCGCGCATTGACGGGTGCGCGTGGTCCGCACGGTGACGTCATGGAGGAGCGAATGGCTGATAGCGGGGGGCGAATCGGGATGGGCTTCTTCGCTACCCGCGATTTCGCTATTCGCTGGCCGCCGCTCCGTATGCGCGACGATCTCGACCCCGGGGTCCGCGGCAATGATGGCGAACGCCGCATCATCGAGATCGTAATAGGTCTCGCGCTCATGCTCCTCGCGCGTCTCCCACCACACCTTGACGATGCCGACCTTCGACAGCAGCGCGTCCTTGATGAAGGAATACAGCACGATAAAGCCGGCATTCTGCTGCATGAAGACGTGATTGACGTAATCCGTCTCCTGCTCGGCGGCGGCAACATCCTCCGGCCCGACCGGCTCGAACCGAACCACCTCGTCGCCCGACGTGAAGATGTCCATCAGCGCCGGCATCAGCCCTTCCACCGTGTCGGCGACATCGGTCGACACCGCCTTCGACCGGCCGTCCGGCGCCGGCATGTCGCGCGACATGTCGCCGAGGTAGTAGTCGAGCGCGGCGGCGCGCTCCTCCGACAGCTTGGACGCCGCCATCGCGGACAAGGCATCGGCCTTCTCCGCGGCGAGCAGCGCGCGCAGATCGGCATCGGACATTTTCGGCATGGTGGTTCCGGACTTCAGTTGCATGGCACGCAGCGGCGCGCATCGGACGCATCGAAAGGGTTGTCAGGTCAGCTTTTGCGAGGATGCTCGCCGTCGCGGCACGCGCGTGCTGCGACGCCAAGCGGTGTGTCCCAGGGCGCAGCGCAAAGCGCGCCTTTGGCGCGCTGCACCGCAGACCTCGGGACCGTTCCGGTGTGGCGGCTCCAGCGGGCGCCGCCACGTTACTCGTCGTCGGCAGCGCCTCTCCTGAGATAAGCGCTGCCCGCCGTCATCAAGCCCGCATCGTCGTCATAGAAGCCGAGCCCGGTGTTGCACTTGCGGCAGAGCAGCCCGCGCACCCTGCCGGTGGCGTGGGAATGATCGACGCATAGCGGCTCTTGCGGCGGCTTCCTGCAGATGCCGCACACGCCGCCCTGCTTTGCCAGCAGGCCTTCGTACTGTTCCCTGGAGATCCCGTAGAAGCGCGCGAGCCGGCGCCAAAAATCCGACAGCTTTTTCGCCCAGCTTCTGCGCCGCTGGCGCTCCTTGATTTGCTCCTTGTGGACCGCGTAATAGGCGCGATGTTGCGCCTTACGCCGCTCTCGATGTTCCAAGTCTTCCGCATAGCGCTTCCTTCGCTTTGCATTCCAAGCACTTCTGTCGCGTTGCAATGTCATTTTCCCCTCGATCCAACCGCCGGTTCGCCGGACCTCGCAATCAAACGCCACGCGCCGACGACGGGCGGGAAGCCCGACGCCGCTCCAAATCGGAGAGCGTGGAGACAGGTGTCTGCGAACGGCACGCGATCAACGCGCGCTGCCGGATCGCAATGCAGTCAGCCACTCACCGTCGAGATTCACGCGGGCGTACCGACGCAATGTCTCGACGCGCCGGCAAGCGCAAAATCATCGCTCGCCCGCGCACCCCACAAAAACATTCCGCCCCGGAATGCTGAAGCCCTAGGAGGGCGGTTCCAGCAGCGGAGCGGTGTTCAAACACAGTTTTGGAGTGTTCCGTTTATAGGAGATTCGCTGTTACAAGTCAATCGAAATTGCCGTGGACGAGACGTCGACGCGGTAGAGCGCTCCCTTGGTAAGGGAGAGGTCATAAGTTCAATCCTTACCGGCAGCACCAGAATGCTGAGCCTGGCGCGATGCTCACGGCGGTCGTGGATTGCGAGCAGATGCGCCGCACGTTGAATCAAATCGGTGCGTCGTCGCCAAAACGTGTCACGCCTTCGCCGTCAGGGAGATGAGCGGCACATCCAGCATATAAATGAACCCGGTCGCCTGATAGGCGAGCTGAACCTGGCCATTCAACTGCTGTCCAAGCGACCCGATCATGCGGGTGCCGAAGCTTCGCCGGGTGGGTGCCTGGACGACCGGACCGCCTTTTTCAGTCCAGGTCAGTCGCAGCCGTTGGGTTTCGGCGGCGATCGTCCACGCGATTTCAATGCGCCCGGCGGGCACCGACAGCGCACCGAATTTCGTTGTGTTTGTGCATAGTTCGTTCAACGTCATCGCCAGCGCGATCACGGCGCCAGATGTGATCCCGATATCGGGGCCATCGATCGAAAAACGCCCTGCACCCTGGCCGTCATAGGGCTCGGTCGCGCCGCGAACGGTATTCGCAAGACTGGCGTTGGCCCAACTGACTTGCATCAGCAAGTCGTGCGCACGCCCGAGCGCGACTAACCGGCCTTCGATGGCCTGCTGCCCGTGCTCGATGCTGGTCGCCGTTCGCAGGCTCTGGGCCGCAATGGCGCTCACGGTCGCGAGAGTATTCTTGATGCGATGATGCATTTCTCCGAGAATGAGCTTCTGCAGCTTGTCCGCGGCTTCGCGCTCCTTGGCGTCGATGCCGGCCTGCGCGAGCAGGGCTTTGGCGTCGATGCCAGCCTGTTCCAGCAACAGCCGAAGGCTGTCATTTTCGGCTGTCAAGATCTCCTGAGCGGCGGAGCGAGACTTGCTAGTGAGCTTCGTTCTGGTGAGCGCCTCAGCCGCAAGCGGTATTGCTTCCTGTGGAACGATCTTTAGTGCGCCCGTTCCCACCATCTCCTGCAGCTCAGCGACCATCTGCCCCACCTCCAGCGGCTTGCCGAAGAAGCGGCTGTCCGCTGGCCTGTCCGCATCGGACAATTGAATCTGGCCGGACACCAGAATGATCTTGATGGATGGCCAGCGGTCGTGCACCGCGTGGGCGAGCTTCAATCCGTCCATGCTCCCGGGCATCTGGATATCGGAGAATAGCAGCGAGATGTCGGAGCGCGATTCGAGAATGGAAAGCGCTTCGTCGGCATTGACGGCTTCAACCGCCGTGAACCCGGCATCCTCAACGATGTCGACCGCGCGCATGCGCAGAACCATCTCGTCCTCCACTACAAGGACGTTCGGTGGACACTCGGTTGGACCTGATGACATAGAATGCCTGACTAGCGCTCCACTATTTTTCGTCGCTCGGGAACCGCACAATAAAGCGCGCACCGTCCCAAAGCTCGACCGATTTTCCGTTGGTGAGGTGGGCGGCCTTTGCGACGGCTTCCTGTTCGTCGGCGCACTCGATCATCTGGGCTGGCCCAGCGATGTGGCCATCGGTGGTGACGGTATAGACTCGATATGCTGGCATCGGTGCGCTTCCGGCGGGGGGGCGCACCATGGACCTGTGGGGGATGCTTTGGCTGTGCATTATTGCTCACATCCGAAAACAAAAGCGGGGGGCCTTCCCTGCAGTTTGCAGACGCCCGAAACCAGGCGGCGTTTGGCCGCCCGTGAAGTCGGCGGCGCTACCATCATTATCGGTAGGCCGTTGAGTGC